>Ga0307986_10003656_pt1 | contig 10629 bp, 13 predicted proteins | sample EllFjometageno82_FD_203170 | JGI IMG/M metagenome (GOLD analysis project Ga0307986, IMG submission 203170) | Marine microbial communities from Ellis Fjord, Antarctic Ocean - #82 | ecosystem: Environmental > Aquatic > Marine > Unclassified | place: Southern Ocean | collected 2014-10-09
CAACTTCTCCCCGCAAGGAATGGCGAGAAGTTTTATGCCCTTTTAGGAGAATAACCCATGGCAGACACAGAACAAGGAAAAGTTAGTATAGACGAAGATTTTGAATGGGGTTTTTCCTTTTCGGATAACGACGATAGCGATTTAGATACCGTTGTTAAGACCGTAACCTCGGCAGCCTCGGCAGCCTCGGCGGACTTATCTCCCTTGATGACTAAACTTGATGCTATTCTAGCGCTACTCCCTGATGATTTTACTGAGGTAGATACCTCATCCCTAGATAATAAATTAGACCAGATTATAGCTTTAGAACGAGTAGACGCTCTAACGGCTGGAGATATGCCTGATATGTCCGCCATTGATGAAAAGTTAGATACATTATTAGGTAGAGAGGTTAACGCAACATCTTCGGAAGTTAATGTTGATTTTTCTGAAATTAATGATAAATTAGACCTTTTAGAAATATCAGTGGGCGAAGTGCGTGAATTAGACTTTAATGGCGACGGCAGTGTGGATTTCGGCGATATTAATAACAACCTCGCTGATTTATTGGCTAGACAAGAAACAGTTGAAGCGGAACTTGAAGCGAAAAAGCAAGAGTTTGTGGATTTTAAAGCAAATAAACTCAAAGCATTGGAAAAATTAATTATTCCATTATTAAAGAATTTGAAATCAAACCCAGATAAAGATTACATCAAGTGGCCAAATCGAGCAGGAATACTAGATGCTCAGATAGCTAAAATATTAGGTATAACTAGATAACAACCAGAAGGATTATATTATGATTACGATGCAACATAAATTTGAAAAAATAGAAACTGCTAAACTTATATGTGGCAAATGCGCACACGTATGGTATTTACGATTACAAAAACTAGATGATTTCGAAGTATGCCCAGAATGCGAAACTTCGGCAATGGCAATGCGCGTAGAACACATCTTAACTAAAGGAACAGTATAACATGTTTGATTATAACGCTAAAGTAAAACGAGTTGTTGATGGAGATACTATCGACGCATATATAGATTTGGGTTTTGATGTTTGGGTAACTAAACGAATTCGTTTTATGGGTATTGATACGCCGGAATCTCGCACTAGAGATTTAACGGAAAAGAGATACGGTAAAGGCGCTAAACATAGACTTGTAGAAATTCTTAGTGGGGCAGAAGATAAATTTCTAGTGCGTTCTCATGGTACAGGCAAGTTTGGTCGAGTACTCGGTGAACTATTCGTACAAGAATTCGAGTGTTCTGTTAACGAACAAATGATTACAGAGGGACACGCTGTTGCGTACTTCGGTGGATCGAAGCAAGAAGTTAAAGATGCTTTATTAGAAGCAAGAAACGTTTCTACAGAATACGTAGAAAAACATATCGCAGAAATTAAAAAATAAGAAAAAAACTTTACTATCGGGTAGTTTTAGAGTATAATATAGGTATTGAACTTATATTATTGGAGAACTAAATGCCCATAGACTCAGTCGTTTTCGACTTAGAAACGCTAGGCACTCACGCCAACGCGGTTATTTTATCTGTCGGCGCTGTAGCGGTAGACTCATCTGAAGACTACACTTACGACGAACTTATCAAAAACGGATTTTACGTAACACTTGATGTTAAGTCGCAGGCTGCCGCTGGTCGTAATATAGAGAAAGACACTCTTGATTGGTGGGCGACTCAAGGCGCAGACGCAATGAAAGTTTTAAAACCATCAGACAGCGATATTCATTGGTCTGAACTCATGCCTAGTATATTTACATGGTTTGAGAGTCTAAACGTCAATGTCAAAAACGTTCTTGTTTATTCTAGAGGTTCTCACTTTGACTTTTCAATCATGCATGATTTATTTCGAGTAACTGGTAATTCTACGCCATATGAACTTCCGTGGCGCTGGTGGAATATTCACGATTCAAAAACCGTTGTCCAGACTTTATTGGGCGGTGATATTAAAGTTAACCCTACTGGGTTTATAGCGCATAATTCGCTACACGATGCCGCCAGAGAATATATGAGTATACAAACAGCGATAGAACAATTTCAGAAAAGTATAGGGGAAGAATGAGTATAGAGATAGATAACGAATACGAAAACTACGAAGATGCTAGATTTTATGATGTTTCTTTATGTTTTACGTTTATGGAAATGGATGACTGTATAACGTTTGAGATGGTGTCTGACGGTGAGATTGAAGATAAAGTTGGATTAATAGAATCTTTAATTGAAAATTATAATGGCGTAGCCGAAATGGATGATGGTACTATAATAAACCTTAACAGATACGTTAATGCGTTTGTAACCGAAGCTGCAGATAGAAAAGACTCTTTAGTCAGATCTAAGTTTGAGATAGTACATTGAGGAAAGACCCTAAACTAAAAGACTTCATTAAAATATACGACGGAGTGTTACCTGCTAACTTCTCTAAAGAAATCATAGATAATTTTGAGAAGATGTCAGAACATCACGAACTAAGTAAAGTTGGCTCTTCTGAAAATACCAAGAATGAATATAGGCAAGCGATAGAAATGAATTGCTCTATATGTTCAGACGAAGATAAACCATGGCAAGGTATAATTTCTATATTAAATAATATCGCAATGGAATATCAGAAGAAGTATATTAAAGATATTGGCGTTAAACATATTCCTTATTCTCGTGTCCTTGAGGAGTGGAGAATGCATAGATACGATAAGGGCGAACATTTTTATAAAAGTCATGTAGATTCAGAAAACTCAGAATCTTCTAATAGGATGCTAGCATTTTTATTTTACCTAAATGACGTAGAGAGTGGCGGACAAACTGCCTTTACTGATCATCTTGATGGTATAACTTGTAAACCTGCCTTAGGGAGATTACTTATATTTCCTACTTGGTTTGGGTTTCCTCACGAAGCAAAGCCAGTAATTGAAGGCACAAAGTATATGATAAAGACGTTCGTACATTATCCAGGAGATACATAATATGCATAAGATATCAACCGCATCGTATAAATGCTCTGAATGTTCTGAAATTTGGACTATGTATGGCGCGTCAGTTAATATAGACCCTTGGTGTCCTCATTGCGGATATAACGAAACAGAGATAAAAACTCAGGAAGTAGTACAAGAAACTATTATTGTGCCTAAAACGGAAGAAGTATTGTTAGAGGAAGATAAGAAAACTGCTAATAGGTGCGGAGAGAACAACGGGTGGTGGAACCCTATAACAGAGGAATGTATGGGTAAAGGTAATGGTTTTGAGGTAGAAATATAATATGAAATTTTATACATCAGTTAATACGTTAGGGAATAAAATACTTGTTCGAGGTGTTGATACGGAACGAGGGGATTTTATACGTAGGGAAGAATTTAAACCAACCATGTATGTAACCGGTAAAAAGGGGGAAACTAAGTTTAGAACTTTAGAAGGAGAACCCGTTTACGATATCAAACCTGGAACGATTAAAGAAACTAGGGACTTTGTTAAAAACTATTCGGACGTTAGTGGATTTAAGGTCCACGGTATTGACCAATTTGACGTTCAATACATCTGCGAACAATGGCCAGATACTATTGATTTCGATCCAACTAAGGTTAGGACTTATAATATAGATATCGAAGTTGAATCTGATCAGGGGTTTCCTCATCCGGATAAAGCGTTATCTATAATTAATGCTATAACAATATACGATAATATAGACGATACATATTATACTTGGGGGTTTACTCCTTGGAAAAAGGAAGACGGAGAATACGCAGACAGCGACCTTAAAATCGTATACACTCAATGTAAAGATGAAGTTGAATTACTAACAGATTTCTTACAGTTTTGGCAAAAAGAACCTCCTCACGTAGTTACTGGATGGAATATTGATGGGTTTGATATTCCTTATATTATAAACAGATATGCTAGAATCTTCGGTAGTAACGAACCTAAGAAGTTTTCTCCATTTGGTTGGGTAAAAGAACGTACCACGAAAACTAAGTTCGGCAAAGACCAACTCGTTTATGATATCCTAGGCGTTCAATCTTTAGATTATATAAAGTTATATAAGAAATTTACATATAAAATGCAAGAGAGTTATAGGCTTGATTATATTGGTCACGTCGAGTTAGGCGAAAATAAATTATCATACGAAGAAGAAGGTTCTTTATTGCAGCTTTCTAGGATAAACCCTCAAAAGTTTATAGACTACAACATCAAAGACGTTGAGTTGGTTAAACGTTTAGACGATAAAATGAAGTTAATTGACCTTGCAATGACTATGAGTTATGACGCAAAGATTAATTATGAAGATGTATTTGGAACAGTAAAGCAATGGGATGCTATCATATACGATTACCTAAAGCGTAAAAATATTGTACCGCCACCGAAGGTTAATAGCGGTAAAACTGAACAGTATGCCGGTGCTTATGTAAAAGCGCCTATTACGGGTAAGCATGAATGGATTGTTTCGTTTGACTTGAATTCCCTATACCCTCATTTAATTATGAATTATAACATAAGTCCTGAGACTATTGTTGGATTTAAGTCTGGAGTTACTGTTGATAAATTATTACATCAAGAAGTTGACTTGAGTGAATTGAAACGCGACAATACAACTGTTGCCCCTAACGGAACGGTTTACACTAGAAACAAACGAGGTTTCTTGCCCGATTTAATGGAAAAGATTTACAATGAACGTAAGATTTTCAAGGGTAAGATGCTCGACGCAGAGCAACGTAGGGAGGACGGCGATTCTAGTATAAAAACTGTAAATGATATTGCTAAATTTAATAATATTCAAATGGCAAAGAAAATTCAGTTAAACTCGGCATATGGTGCAATCGGGAATCAATGGTTTAGGTACTACGATTTAAGAAACGCAGAAGCAATTACAACAGGTGGTCAATTAGCAATTAAGTGGATCGAAAAGAAACTCAATGTATATTTAAACGAAATCTGCGGAACAACAAATTTTGATTTTGTAGTCGCAATCGATACTGATTCTGTTTATTTAAGGTTAGGTAAGATTGTAGATGGAGCGTATAAAGGTAAAGAACTACCATCTAAAGACAAGATTGTAGATTTTTTAGATACAGTTGCCCAGAAATCTATTGAGCCTTTTATTGATAAGTCTTACGAAGATCTAGCACAATATGTTAATGCGTATGAACAAAAGATGCAGATGGGTCGTGAATCTATTTCCGATGTAGGGTTATGGACGGCTAAAAAGAGATACGCTTTAAATGTATACGATAACGAAGGCGTTAGGTATGCGAAACCTAAGATGAAAGTTATGGGTCTTGAAATTGTTAAATCTTCTACCCCCGCGAACGTTAGGGGTAAGTTAAAAGAATCCGTCGATATCATACTAAACGGAACAGAGCAGGAATTACAGCAACTAGTATATAAATATAGGGAAGAATTTAATAACCTACCTCCTGAAGAAATATCATTTCCTAGAGGTATTAATGAATATAAGAAATACTTAACGCAAGAGAAGTCTATTCCGATTCACGTTAAGGGTGCTATGTTGTTTAATAAGCTTATTAATACTCACGGACTAACTAACATAGAGTCGATTGACGCGGGGGTAAAAATCAAATTTGTTTATTTGAATACTCCAAACAAATATCGACAAAACGTTTTATCTTTTGTTTCGGGAATTCCTCCAGAATTTGATATGGGTAGACTTATTGATTATGATACCCAGTTTGAAAAATCATACCTAAGACCGTTAGAGGGTATTTTAACCCCTATTGGTTGGGACTGGGAAAAGAAGAGCACGTTAGATTCATTTTTTTAACAAGAGGACACAATGGCAACTATTAATGTAAATAATATCGCAACTGAAAGTAAAGGCAAAGACTTCGCTGAATTTGTAGATAACTTTCAAGAGAATATACAAACTTTAGAACAACGCCAAGCTATTAGTATATCTACCACGGCTAAAGAATATTTATTAGACGCGGATGGGTATATTGTTGGAGATAATTGGAGCGAAACGATAGCTTCTGAAATAATGGACTTGAATGGTTTTATAGCAACATCTAGGAGAATAGAAATCCTTATTTTAGGAAGGGAAATATTCAAAGCTCAATCTATAACCCCAGACCACACAATCATTTCCAAAACTTTAGGCATCACTGCTGCGGAGTTTCTTAAATTATTCCCAAAATATCCAATCATATATTTTACTAGGTGGTCTAATTTAAAAAAACCATACAACTTAGTTGAATTATTATCAAAACCGATACTAAAATAACTTTACTTTTATGCCTTTGTAGGGTATAATATAGATATATTGAATAAAAAAGGAATTATATTATGAGCGCATTACTTGACCGCCTGAAGAAATCGGCGACACTTAAAACAACACAACTTTCAAAATCAACACTCTTTACGAGTAAAGATGTTATTCCAACGTCAGTTCCTATGATAAACGTCGCTTTATCTGGTAGAATGGACGGAGGCATTACTTCTGGATTAACGGTATTAGCTGGTCCTTCAAAACATTTTAAAACCGCATTTGGTTTAGTAATGATGAAGGCGTATCTAGATAAGTATCCAGACGCTATCGCATTATTTTACGACTCTGAGTTTGGAACGCCTCAATCATATTTTGAATCTCTTAACATCAATACTGACAGAGTATTACACGTTCCTATTAAGAACGTCGAAGAACTTAAATTTGATATTGTAAATCAATTAGAACAAATGGATGAAAATGATAATGTATATATCATGATTGATTCTATTGGCAACTTAGCGTCTAAAAAAGAAATGGACGATGCCCGAGACCAAAAGTCTGTTGCTGATATGACTAGAGCAAAACAGCTTAAATCATTATTTAGAATGGTTACTCCATATCTAACATTAAAGGACATTCCTCTAGTTGCAGTTAACCATACATACGAAACCCAAGAAATGTTTTCTAAGCAAGTAGTTTCGGGCGGAACTGGTGTGATGTATTCAGCCGATAACGTTTGGATCATAGGTCGTAGACAATCTAAAAAAGGTACAGAGGTAGAGGGTTATGAATTTGTTATCAACGTTGAAAAATCAAGATTTGTAAAAGAAAAATCTAAAATACCAATCGCCGTAACTTGGGCTGGTGGTATTAAAAAATGGTCAGGCTTGCTTGAAGTTGCTGTCGAGGGTGGCTTTGTTGTTAAACCTTCTAACGGTTGGTATTCGAAAGTAGATATCGAAACCGGAGAAGTTGAAGAAAAGAAAGTTAGAGCAGCCGAAACCGAAAAAGGAGAGTTTTGGAAAGATATTATTTCGTCTACTAAATTTCAAACATACGTAACAAATAAATACGCAATCGGTAAAACCGCTCTGTTGGCTGATGAAGTCGAATAGCGAAGATGTATTTTATATAAAGGCATCTGACGGAACAGCTTTTATCATTTACGATCTACACATGTCCGAAAGCGGTGATAATGAAATATCATTCGGATTTGGAACCGTAGATGAAACTGGTTCGACTAAAGGGTACGAAACTGAAGTACGTCAAATTGTAAGTGACGTAGTCCAAGAAGCATTGAACGAATATCTGGGGAAGTAATAATTGAATATTGAAAATACGATTCTATCGAATCTAGTACATAATGAAGAATATGCAAGAAGAGTGATTGTATTCCTAAAGGGGGAATATTTTCAATCGAATACGGATAAAATAGTATTTGATGAGATTCAGACATTTTACTCAAAATATAATGACGTTCCGTCTAAAGAGGCATTACGTATATCTATAGAATCTAGAGAAGGTTTAAATTCTACAGAATACGAAGAAACTAATCATTTAGTCGAAATGCTTGTTGTAGACGAAACCCCTAACGAACAGTGGCTACTTGATGAGACTGAAAAGTTTTGTAAAGACAAAGCTGTGTATAATGCTATTATGGAATCGATTAGTATTATTGATGAACCCGACGGGAAACAATCCGAAGGGTCTATACCCGAGTTATTATCAACTGCGTTGGCAGTTTCTTTTGATACGCATATTGGACACGATTTTTTAGATAACGCAGAAGAACGATACGAATTTTATCAACGTAAAGAAGAACGTATTCCGTTTGATATTGATTATTTGAATAAGATTACAAAAGGTGGCATCCCGCGTAAGACATTGAATATCCTTATGGCTGGTACTGGTGTTGGTAAGACTATCGGTATGTGTCATATGGCGGCATCTAATTTAACTATGGGCAAGAATGTATTATACATAACTGCCGAGATGGCAGAAGAACGTATCGCTGAACGTATTGATGCTAATTTAATGGACGTTGAAGTTGATAGTTTAAAGGATTTATCATTTGAACGGTATTCAAAAAAGATTGAAGCAATTCAATCTAAAACTACTGGTAAGTTAATCGTTAAGGAATTCCCGACTTCTACCGCACACGCTGGTCATTTCCGCCACTTATTAAAAGAATTGGCTCTTAAAAAGAACTTCATGCCTGATATCATTTATATCGATTACTTAAATATCTGCGCCTCGCAGCGTTTAAGTGGAGCAAAAGACGTTAATAGTTATACATATGTTAAGGCGATCGCGGAAGAACTACGAGGTCTTGCTGTTGAATATAACGTTCCTATTTGGTCTGCTACTCAGGTTAATAGAACCGGTTTCAATTCGTCCGATATGGGTCTCGAGGACACTTCTGAATCGTTCGGTCTACCAGCTACTGCTGATTTATTCCTTGCTTTGATTCAAACTGACGAATTACAAGATTTAAATCAAGTAATGGTTAAGCAATTAAAGAACCGTTATGGAGACGAAAACCTTAATAAGCGATTTGTTATCGGCATCAATAAAGCCAAAATGAAATGGTATGACGTTGAACAAGACGCTCAGACTGATATTACTGGTAATGCTATACCAGACGCTAACGCAGCACCGGATAGTGTATTTTCTACATCAAAAGGTAAGAGTAAGAAGAACGCATTCAAAGACTTCAAGGTGTAATTTATTATAAATATAGTAATAACATAATATAGCAATATGTCAATGAAATCTTTTAAATCCTTTATTTCTGAAGAAAAACTAACTCATCTTGAGCACGTGGAAGATGCTATCTTCGATTTCGGTGTGGATGGTGCTAAAGAAGCGTTAGGTATTTTAGACGACGTTGCTCATTCTTTAGAAGGACATTCTAAACGTGCTGTGAATATTCAAGCTAAAGTCGATGGCGCACCGGCTATTATTGCTGGTATTAACCCAGAAAACGGTAAGTTTTTTGTCGGTTCTAAATCTCTATTTAATAAGTCCCCTAAAATCAATTATACTAACGCAGATGTAGATAAAAATCATTCTGGAGGTCTTGCGGATAAGCTAAAAGTAGCGCTGAAAGAGTTCCCTAAGATGAATTTAAAGGGTATATATCAGGGCGACTTTATGTTTACCCCAGACGGTCTGAAAAAAGAAACTATTGACGGTGAAAAATATGTAACGTTCACCCCTAATACTATTACGTACGCCGTACCTCTAGGTTCGGACTTAGCGAATACGATCCTTAAAGCGAAGGCTGGAGTTATATGGCACACTACTTATAGTGGCGACACCATTGCTAACCTAAAAGCTCAATTTAAAATTAATATTAAAGATTTTACTAAGCAGAGTTCTGTGTGGTTTACTGATACTAATTTCAGAGATGCTTCTGGAACCGCAACGTTAACTGCTGGGGAAATGTCTTCTATTAAAAAGTTACTAAAAGATGCCCACAAACAGTTGGGTTTATTAGACCCTACGTCTATGAAAAAGTTATTCGGCAAGACTCCCCTAGCAAGAATGGTTAAGGTTTATATTAATACTCAAGTTAGAGAAGGTCAGAGGTTTACTAAGAAGCAAGAAGCTGTCGCAACATTCATTGATTTTGCCACAGCCGAATTTAAAAAGAAAATAGATAAGCTGAAATCTGAGAAAGGTAAAGAAAAGAAACAAAAAGAATTAGAGTCATTTATTTCGGATTTACGTAAGGGCAAGATGGCTGGCACGTTTGCTCACGCCTTAGAATGGCATAATGATGTAATCGATATTAAAATGATGATTGTTAAAAAGTTAGAAAAGGTTAATCAGATTCCTGCGTTTATTAAAACTAGCACTGGATATAAAGTGACTGGACCAGAAGGTTTCGTTGCTATCGATACGTTATCTAATAGTGCCGTTAAGTTGGTTGATAGGTTAGAATTTAGTAAGGCTAATTTTAACGCAGTAAAGGCTTGGGGATAATTTTGAAATCGTTTAATACATTTAATGAAGCTAAAGAAGAAACTAAGATAAAATTAGTAGTTCTTACTGCGGATAAAAAATCTGAGACTGTAGAGCGATTATCTGATGAAATGAAAAAATTAGGGCATCTAACTTATATTGTAGAACTAGAAGGCTCATACATTAAGAATAATAAAATCTATAATCTAGAAGACAAAGACGGATTTGAGATATCTACTAAAGATACAGTAGTCGCTGCTAGAGGTTCTATTACGCTAAAAGATTCGTATTTAGATTTATTATCTCAACTAGAAAAGATGAAAATAATGACTATCAATAGTCGTCTATGCTCTGAGATTTGCGCAGATAAATATAGAACTTCTTTAGTATTAGCTCAGGCTGGAATTCCACAACCTAAAACTTCCATGATATCTTCTGGTGGTAATAAGGAAATTAAT
>Ga0307986_10003658_pt1 | contig 10626 bp, 13 predicted proteins | sample EllFjometageno82_FD_203170 | JGI IMG/M metagenome (GOLD analysis project Ga0307986, IMG submission 203170) | Marine microbial communities from Ellis Fjord, Antarctic Ocean - #82 | ecosystem: Environmental > Aquatic > Marine > Unclassified | place: Southern Ocean | collected 2014-10-09
TGATCGTATACCACTGATGCAAATAAAATAATGAGCCAAACAAAAAATTACGCTGCTCTGCAGGATCTCCCTCGATGATTGAGCCCTCTAATTGACCTTTTTTAAACCATCCGACCCAGGCTTTATATTGAGCTTCTTCATTCGCCTTAATTTCATGGTATCTCCCAAAATCTGCAAGAGGCTTAGGGAGTTGCATCAATAATGTTAGGCCATTAATGCTCATCGCATGATTGGTGTATTTTTTAATTTTTGTTAGGCAGTCATAGTCTTTAGCATCAATGGTTTTAATCAGCTTGTTTAGCTGTTCTTGAATTGAGAGTATGGCCTCTATAAATAAATCTCCCTTACTGTTGAAGTAATAGTAAATAGATTTATCTGTTAGATGAAGGGCGTCTGTTATTTGATCTAGACGTGTGTTGTGATAACCATGAGCAGCAAAAATTAGGACTGCTGATTCAAGTATCGCATCCTTCTTTTTTTGTTTTTTCGGTGTGGTTGTTTGTAATAAATCCATTATCCGTAGTATACAAACTATTCAGTCATTACCTAGCATCAAGCTCTTGAATAATTTCTGCATGTCGGTGACGATCAATTTTATAGGCATAGAAAATAATAAATGGGATGGACATGAGAAAGCCTGCTAGAGGACCTTGAACCATTGCAAGGCTAAAAAGCTCTTGAGACGACGGATCGACGAATGCGCCTTGAGGAAAGTTGATGAGCTCCAATGCCAAGCCCGCAATCAATATACCTATTCCAGTATTAAGCTTGCCTATCAGAGAACTTGCAGCATACATCAAGCCCTGCTGCCCTATGCCACTGTCTAACTCTACCTCGTCGCTTATGTCACCTAACATGGACTCTCTAATGATTGAGCTGGAGGACAGGCTCAAATTTGTAAAAAAAACAAAAGGAATAGTAACGACAAAAAGATCCCAGGTTCCCATCGGTGGCAAGTAACCATAAATTTTTAAAAGGATTGGGATGGGAGGAATGACAGCAGCTAAGGTGATCGCAAGAAGGAGGATTGTTCTTTTTTCTAGAAAGCCTACCAAATAAGGAGTGAGTAAAAATGCAGAAAAAGTCGCTGCCACATAGACTCCCAAATACGATGCGAGCATTGATGATTTAAATTCCCAAAAGTAAGTGGTCATATAAATCTGCAAAGAGCTGGACATGCTCCAACTGATCGCTATAAAAAGATATCCAAAAAAGAAGGTAAGAAAAGATTTATTTTTGAAGGCGATTAAGATTTGGCTAAAAATTATTTTTAAATTAAAAATTTGATTATCTTTAATCGGATTATGTTTGTATTGCAAGGTTCCAAAATAGGTTACCAATACAGCAATGCACATAATTATTGCTCCAGTCATTCCATAGAATATCCATGGATCAGGGTTTTTAGTGCCTGGAATAAAATCTGGTGTATCGCGAAAAAAGACTGTGAATGCAAGTAAGGCATTAAAGAGCCCCCCAAACCAACCCATCATTTCTCTCGCAGCAAAAATCTTAGTTCTTTCTGTATAAGAGCGAGTCATTTCACTGCCCAACGACCGATGAGGAACATCAAAAATTGTCATCCCTAAGCGGGTTAGTAGAACAAAAGTGAGCATCCAGAGAAATAAAAGATTTTGCGGTAATTCCCATGAAGTTTGAATGGAAAAAAGCATAAAGTATGACAAAGCCATTGGAATAATGCCCAGCAAGAAATATGGATGCCGTCTGCCAAGCCTATGTGTTGTTCTATCGGATATAACCCCCATTAAGGGATCGGTAACTGCATCAACTAACAGTGCAATAAAAATTGCAAGACTGGCAAGCCCAGGCGTCAGACCAATGATGTTCGAGTAGAAGAAAAGCAAGAAAAAAGTAAAAGCATCACTCTTCACGCCATTGGCAATAGCGCCTGATGAATAAAAGAATTTTTCCTTAGCCCTAATAGTCATAATCAGCTCTGGTGATCAAAGAATAAAATAGATGCCCTGCTACAGAGAGTCTACTTGAATTAAAAGACAGTAGATCATAACAAAAATTTTACGCGCGGGTAAATTGTTTTTGCTGCTGCCAATTATTGTTTTAAAAATTTAAATAATTGAGATTGAAATTGATTGTACGAAGTTAAATCTAGCAAATGACCCATCCCCTCAACAATTAAAAGATCGCTGCCTTTGATTAATTTATTGGTAGCATATGCATTTTTAACCTTGATCAGCGGATCTAAATCTCCGTGAATAATTAAAGTGGGAAGTTCTATTGATTTGGCTAATTTCTTTCTATCCTTGGAGCCAATAATGGCAGCCATTTGCCTAAGAAATCCACTGTCATCGCCACCTCGTTTAATGTATGACCGCATATTTTGTCTAAATTCAGGGGTATCATAATTTAGCCCGGGTCGCCCGATCAAATCAAATAGTTTGATAGATTGATCAATTCTACCTTCTAGATCATCTGTCTTTGCTGAGCGCTTGAGCATCTGCTGAGTAACCTTGAATTTCGGTCCATTAAAAGGGTTGGGGGTCGAAACCATTGAAGAGATCATGGTAAATGACTTAGCGCGATCAGGGTGATTGGCAACCAGGACTTGGGCAAGCATCCCTCCCATGGACATCCCTAATATATGAGCCTGGTCTAACTCAAGAGCATCTAGCACTGCAACTCCATCATCTCCCATATCCTCTATGGTGTACTCTGAATTAATTGGTAAAAATAAAAAATATTTTAAGTAATTAATGAATTGTGAAGGCTTGGACTTAAATCGAGAAGACAAGCCAACATCGCGATTATCAAACGCTATGGGTCTGAAATTATGAGCCTGTAAATCCTTGATCAAGAAATCAGGCCAGAGGGTCAGTTGCGCTCCAAGACCGGTGACCAATAAAATGGGTTCTGCATTTGCAGGTCCGTAATCCCTAAATGCTATTTGAACCTCTCCATTGATAGCAAAGCCTTCTACAAAAGAATGGGTATTGCAACTCAGGGCGAGAGCAAGTATAAAAATAAATTTATTTCTTAAAGGCATGCGCCCTCCTCTTAACATTTTCTCTAATGGCACCCCAGAAAAGTGAGACGTCAAAATTATGCAGATCACCGGCTACAGTAAAGCTTTTTACTTTATCAATGAGCGAGCCTCTTGCTTCAATCATCGAATGCTCTGATTGCCTGGTCTCAAGGCTTAGATTTGGCATTGATTCAATGGAGAGCTTAGCGTGAGAGTGGGATGTTGCGTGGTAATCGGCTAAAAATAGATTGCTAGATTTCAATCGAATGGAAATATTGGTTGCGTCTGCTACCCAAGCACTGTCCTTGCCCCAAGATAAAGGATTTTGACACACAAGCGGCTGCTCCATAGGCTCCTGACACCACCCTTCAGGGGACCAAAACATTGAGTGAGCCCTGCTTCTGTTGAAGCCTTCAACGCCGGTACACCAAGATATAATTGAGTGATAATCTTCCGGACCAGTCGAAACAATCAGGTCGGGATACAAGGCTTCAAAATATTTAAGGGGCAGTATGTAACCAATGAGATAAGCTGCTATAAATTGCTTTTTAATACTTTGTTGAGACACATGTTCATGAACTAATCGCTGTCCATGTAGAGCGCCCTGACTATGACCAGCAATAAAAAAAGGCCTGCCATTATTATGCTGTTCAATATACACACCAAAGGCTTTGGAAATATCTGAATAGGCAACTTCCTGAGCAGAATAGCCATTGGTTTCTTTGTCAAAAAAGGAATAGTAGGTTGCTTGCCTGTAATAAGGAGCATAAACATTGCACGAAGCTGAAAAAGCAGATGCTTGAGTTGCCAGATGGCTTTCGGTTCTCTCAAAAGCAGCAGACTCTGTATCTAAAGGGGCATTCCAATGAGGTTGAAAATAGCCTGTGGGATGAATATAAAACACATCGTAATCCTTTAGCTCTTTAGAAGCTGTTTCATCGGGAGATAGGAAGTGAGCTCCGTGTCTACTGGGCAGCGCAGCCCAAGAATCTTGACTGAGGTAATCTGGAGCCTTGGGCTCGTGATCGTCTTCGAAGCTAACTTGAGGTTTAACGCTCTGAATAAATTGAAGATATTTTTCTTTAGGAGTCATGAGGTTGGAGGCATCTTCAAGAGCTTATTAGTGGCAGTAGCTGTGGCAACAAGACTATCACCCTGAAAAAGTTCTGCCGATGTAAAGGCAATACTTTTGCCCATTTTAGTGATGCTGGCAGATGCTACAAACTCTCCTGGCGCTCCGGGAGCTAGGAAATTAACATTGATATTAAGAGATAGCGGGTTAACTTGAGCCTTGAGCTTGAGAATAATCAAATGTGCCATGGCCGCATCGAGCATGGCGGTAATGAATCCACCTTGAACAATGGTTCCATTGGTGTGGGTCAGATCCTTGCTGATAATAAATTTCATGGAAGACCTATCGGCCTCCTCGTCATATTCAAACCCCTGCGAGCCCAGCATGGTTAAAAATTTAGGCAGTGTGCGTGGGTTTAGATTTGTTGCAGTCATGTTTTTAATTGGTTTGAAGAATTCTGATTAGCCTTTATAATTTATTCAAATTTTACTGAAGACTAATTATAAGGGGAATTAATGAATATTTTTAAATCGCTTGTTGTATTTTTAAGTTTTGCACCACTGGCTATTGCTGGCTCACTTGATGTCACTGATCAAGAGAGAATTACCAAGCATTTTGATGCCTATGTTGATGGCGGAAAAATACCACATATTTCTATATTAGCCCATCAAAATGGAAAAGAAATCTTTAGACACGTGCATGGCCATGCAGATATAGAGAGCAAGCAAAAGATTACCCAAGACTCAATCTACAGAATCTACTCGATGACTAAACCCATCACTGGCGTTGCGATTATGCAGTTAGTGGAACAAGGTAAGTTGAGGCTTGCCGACAAAGTTTCAATGTATATCCCTGCGTTTAAAAATACTCAGGTGCTTAATCTCGACTATCAAGATTATACGGTCAAGCCCAAAAGAGAAGTGACCATTAGAGACCTCCTTACTCACACCAGTGGGTTAACTTATAGTTGGGCTGGAGAAGGCCCAGTTCAACAAGCATACAGAAAGTACAACATCCGCCCTTACTTTTTTGGAGCATTGGACTCTAAAATGACTAAATTTCCGGGTGACACCTGCACCTTTGCTTCTGCGGCAGCCATGGCCCCTTTGCTTCATAACCCAGGCGAGCAATGGTCTTATGGCATTAACATGGACATTCTTGGATGTGTGGTTGAAGTTATCTCTGGTTTGACCTTTGCGCAATATTTGCAAGATAACATTTTTGATCCACTGAAACTTAGCAGCATGGGCTTTTCTGTTAAGGCCAAAGACAAGAAATCTTTCACAACGCTTTATACCTCTGGTGCTTTTAGCAGAGATGGAGAGATTATTGGAGCAGCTGGAATTAACCCTGCTGATTTGATGTTTTCAAAAGAACTTAGACCAATTGATTCGCACCGCGAATCTCCATACCTGAGCGAGTCAAGCAAGCTCTACGATGGTGGCTCGGGTTTAGTATCCAACATTGATGACTATGCTCAATTTGCTCTCATGCTCATGAACAAAGGCGAGTTAAACGGCGTGCGAATCTTAAGCTCAGCATCTGTCGAGCTGATGTCACGTAATCATCTGTCAGATTCTGTGCTAGCCGGAGGCGCAGCCTTTGGTTTAGAAGGCATAGGCTTTGGGTTAACTGTTGGCGTGGTTCAAGATGCAGGCAGAGCTGGGACTTATTCGACCGATGGTGAGTTTTCTTGGGGTGGAGCTGCCAGCACGACTTTCTGGGTGGACCCAGTGAATCAAGTAACTGCGGTCATGATGACTCAATACATGCCGTCCAATAAATATCCACTAAGAGAAGATCTCAAAGCTTTGATTTATTCAGGGTTAAGCAACTAAAAAAGTGGCGGAGGGACAGGGATTCGAACCCTGGAAAGGTTTGACCCTTTGCTGGTTTTCAAGACCAGTGCATTCAACCACTCTGCCATCCCTCCACGGTGATAGCTAAAGCATTTTAAATGGTTTGGAAAAAAGGTCAATGTGACATTCCGTAGTCTGTTCCGTAGTTTTAACCTAATTTCTCCATATATTCTTCAATCTGAACTTCCATGCCCTTCAAGTATGTAAATATGGTGAATCCTATGGAGCAGCTTAATCGATAGCATCTGCAAGTTTTAGATTATATTCCTGTCACCATATTCATCAAAACCGCGGTGCCGCTAATAGCAGAACCAATCATAATCGCACGATCACTCCATTGCATACCAACGTAAACCCAACCACAACTAGATAGCAGATATGCAACTTGTCCCCAAACAACAAACCCTGCGCTTATGGTAAATATACCCGCTACACCAAGCAACATTGCTGTCCACTTGACATACCAATCGGGAGTTCCCGTGGGTGTCATAGGCTTTACGTCATCGTAATCACTTTGCAGTTCGTCAAGGTCCTGTTGCAGACGCTTCTTCTCCAACCTAAGCTCTTGGGCAAGAAGAGATAGCTTGCTAGGAGTAGAGGTGTCTTTAATGTTGTCATCAATGTCATTTATCATAATATTGCCAAATAATTTTTGTCACTATACCGAAAACTAATGGTTCTTGTACTTTTTTGCTCAAGATTATTATGGAAAATATCTTTTTAATTCAGAGTGCAGAAAAGAAGTAAAGAAGGGTAATGTGACATTACCCAGTTTTTTACCTAGTTTTACCCAATTTTTTCCATATATTCTTCAATCTGAACTTCCATGCCCATAACGAAGTGACTGTAGACCCTCAAAGTCACATGAGGATCAGCATGACCAAGCCTGTGAGATAGTTGAATCAATGGGAAGTTATTCATCAATAAGTTGCTCGCAGTTTAATACCTATATTTCTTCCCGGTTCAACCAGAGGAAATGCTCGATGAATTGCGACTCCCTGTCTCACGTTTAGTTACCAATAAAATTGGATTTAGGGACACTCTCCTCTAAGTCCTGGAAATGGTTGGAGGGTGGGTGTCGATTTTACTCTATCAGTCAGACACTATCTCTCCTTAAACAGTGTTAGGTACTTTTTGGTGCGTACTTGTAATGTTTGATCATACAAGTAGTATTATTTTTATACGGACTAAAAGGAACTATTTCTATGAAAAATATTACATTGACTCTCATTATCTCAGTATTTTTCAGTCACCAATTATTTGCCGACGATCAATTTTATGGATCTGATGCAGATGTTACATTTGCAAATCAGTTATGGGCTGCTTTAAAAACTAATCGGTTGGTTGGTGAAAATAGAATTAATGTTCAGCCCTTTCAAGGCAACGAGCCTCATGGTGCAACTCAGCAGGTCCTAAATACAACAATTTTTTTTGATGGCAGAAACACACAGGTCATCATTAAGGCAAATCATATGGGTGACGAGATCACAAATAAAGACGTTTATACAGATCAAAATAAGTATCTAAAAGCATATACCGTCATGCTGAAACGAGAGCTTGGGTATGATCCCAGCAATATGAATTGGTTTTGGGTGAAATATAATCCAAACGGAAAAATTTTAAAAAATCCTAGCAATGAATTTATTGCAGGTAAATTTATGAAAGGAAAGAACAAAGGCTGTATTGCTTGCCATCAAGCTGGCGGTGGATCAGATCTTCAATTTTTAACAAAACACTAAGGGGATGCTCTTTAAATACTTGGTTTTAATACGGGCATCATGAAAATTATTTGCATCTACAATGCTAGCTCCACATGGGCCGGAGAATTGAGCTACTTTTACAAAAAAATATTTCAAAATGAAAGCTGCGGTATGTGTGATCTCTCTCATAATATAACTAGCATTAAAAATGAATGGAAAGAGATGGCAGCACAATCTGATCATCAATACTCTTTATTGCACAACAATGAAATACCAAAGAATATCCCCTGCAATTTAATTAAAAAACTTCCTTGCGTGATACTAGAACATGAAGAAAGCTTTGCCTTGTTACTCACTCATGCAGAATTAGACGCATGCAATGGGAGTATTAAAATCTTTAAAACGGTATTGGATAGTAAGTTAAATGAGCGCCTACTGCCTTACATTTCAACCTAAGATTTTATATTAATTAGAGATCCTTTCTCATGCTTGGTCACCTTTATTAGCATTAGAAACCAATCAGTGCTTACTTGTGCCATTAGATTGTGAGTATTATTATTGAATTTTAAAATAACTTAAACCTATTTTTTTATTGGAGATCAACATGACAGAATTTACTTTATACACACCTGGCAACGCGCCAGAATTGGCAAAACCTTTGCTGGCTAAGTCAGTGGCTGCATTTGGAATGGTGCCAAACGCTCACGCAGTAATGGCTGAGGCTCCTACGCTGCTTGAGGGCTACCAAGTGCTGCATGAATTATTTCAAAAGACATCGTTTAATGCAGAGGAGTTAACGGTCGTATGGCAATCAATTAACGTTGAACATAACTGTCATTACTGCGTACCTGCACACAGCGCCATTGCAGCAGCAATGAAAATTGATCAAGGGATAGTTGATGCGCTTGTGAATCAAACGCCGCTTGCAAGCCCTAAACTTGAAGTGCTACGCGAAACAACTCTCGCAATGACGCGCGAGCGTGGTGTCGTCAACGAGACTCAAATCGAAAAGTTTTTTGCAGCAGGCTATGGGAGACAGCAATTACTTGAAATCATTGTTGGCTTATCTCAAAAAGTTATGAGTAACTATGCCAATCATCTGGCGGATACTCCGGTGGATGAACCTTTTAAAAAATACCAAAAATAGATTGCGCCTCTCTAGCTCGTTACTCAGATAAATTTTGTTCAATAAAATTGTCGACTTTATCTTTGTTCAATAATGACCATTTTTCAATTTCAACCAGCATCGGTTCCAGTGTTTTTCCTAGTGCTGTAGGGCTGTATTCTGTCTTTGGGGGAACTACAGCATACACATAACGATCCACTAACCCTGCCTTTTCTAGAGCACGCAGAGTTTGTGTTAGCATTTTATTTGAAATATCTGGCATCTCTTTTTTTAGCTCGCCATAGCGATATGTTCGAACTAATAATTTACTAAGTATACAAATCTTCCATTTGCCACCAATAACTTCCTGAGCTCTTTCAATTGGGCATAAAGTAGTAATTTTTTTCATAACTCTCTTATAATATTGTTAGGTACTTTTTGGTGCGTACTTGTAATGTTTGATCATACAAGTATTATTGTTTGAATGCTTGCTTATAGAGCTCTTTCTTCAAAAAAAGGTACAGAAATGAATCCAATAAAAGTAATTACAACCGGCGTTATAGCAACAGCCGTTATGTCAGTCGTAGCAATCATGGCACCGATGATGGGTATGCCAAAAATGGACTTTGGTGAAATGCTTGGTGTTAATAATCCAATGTTGGCCATGCCGTATGCAGCTGGATGGATGATCCACTTTGTAATTGGCATTATGCTAACTGCTATCTATGCATCAGTTTTCTTAAACCGATTAATCGGATCGTATGTCGTACGCGGTATTATTTTTGCCATGATCCCTTTTGTAATTGCACAATCTATGATGATGCCAGTGATGGGCAATGGATTTTGGTCAGGCGGTGACCTCATGTCGATTATGGGTAGCCTCATTGGACATGTCTGTTTTGGTGCGGTATTGGGTAGTGTATACACCAAAGGTTGATAATATTACATCCTACAACTAATTGATAATTTTTATTGGATTTTATAATGACTCTTCATTAACGCCATCCTTAATGTTTTAATGTCATTCCTTTCTACCTCACAAAATCAAAGGATAAGTACCATGAATATAAAAACCTATTTGCCAATTCTGTGTACGCTTGCACTGCTGGCTGCTTGTGACAATAGCTCTGTACTGCAACAGGCAATTACCTCTGAAAATGGGTTTACTGACGTATCCAGTGTAAAGCTAAAGGTGGGTTCGCCAGCACCTGATTTCACTCTGCAATCCCTCAATGGTGACTGGGTGAAACTTTCCCAGTTGCGCGGTACTAAGGTTTTAATGATCTTCTATCGCGGCCACTGGTGCCCATTCTGTATCGGCCATTTACAAGATATTCAAACCATGTTGCCGGAGCTCGAACAGCGCGGCTATCAAGTGCTGGCTATTAGCCCGGAGGACGCAAGCGGTATGCAGAAAGTGGCTGACCGAATGGACCGACCCTATCAGTTCCTGTCTGATGTCAATCTTGAAGTAACAGATTTATATGGCATTCGTCGCGATGAAAAATTACCCCACCCGGCCATGATATTGCTCGATGACCAAGGCGTAGTGCAGTGGTTCTATATTGGTGAAGACTACAAACAGCGACCCAGCGCGGCGCAGTTACAACAAGTATTAGACCGCTTAAACTCCTAGAAATGGTTGGAGGATGGGTGTCGATTTTACTCTATCAGTCAGACACTATTTCTCCTTAAACAGTGTTAGGTACTTTTTGGTGCGTACTTGTAATGTTCGATCAGACAAGTATTATTGTTTGAATGCTTGTTTATAGAGCTCTTTCTTCAAAAAAAGATAGCTGGAATCTCTGAGGGGTTAATCAGGGTCTCCGCTGGGTTAGAGGATCTGGATGATTTAATTGATGGGCTAAAGGCTGGATTGAAATAAGTATGAT
>Ga0307986_10003661_pt1 | contig 10620 bp, 8 predicted proteins | sample EllFjometageno82_FD_203170 | JGI IMG/M metagenome (GOLD analysis project Ga0307986, IMG submission 203170) | Marine microbial communities from Ellis Fjord, Antarctic Ocean - #82 | ecosystem: Environmental > Aquatic > Marine > Unclassified | place: Southern Ocean | collected 2014-10-09
TTATATATGGATGTGCTGATTCTACAATGTTCAATTATAACCCACTGGCAAATGCTGACAATAGTAGCTGCACTCCTTTTATATTCGGTTGTACAGATCCTTCGATGCTCAACTATGATCCTCTGTCGAACACAGAAGATTTTAGCTGCATTGAATTCTTATATGGTTGTATGGATACGGCAGCTCTCAATTATGACTCGATGGCTAACACGGAAAATCAATCGTGTATCGCTATCATTACAGGTTGCATGGATCCTAACGCCTATAACTACTCTGATAGCGCTAATACTGATAGCTATGATTGTCTTTTTGATGCTAGTTGTATTACTGGTCCAGGAAATCCTTTTTGGTTAAATGACCCTTGTTATGCTTGGGTGATTTCAGTGGATGACTATTGCTGTGAGAATGAGTGGGATGGAGTTTGTCAATTAACATACAACTACTGTGATGGAACCTATGTCGGAGACATACCAGCTAGAAAAGCTATTACTAAGAAACTAATGGCAATAACGGATCTACTAGGTAGACCAGCAAAAGAAGGTAACAACAAGTTATTGTTCTACATCTATGATGATGGAACGGTGGAGAAAAAAATAAATAAAACAATTAATTAAAAAGTAAAAAAAATGGCAACAACTACAGCAAGCATCACGCTTTCTAGTGCGGATTTACTGAGTGACAACTTGTCGTTGTCTTCAACAAAAACGCTACACAAAGCAGGTACAACAACAGGTTTAGATGGTATTCAATATGAAAGACAAGAAGTAGCGACTGGAGACATCTACGACATAGTGGGTTCATCAATAACAAATGGAACTGCATTAGGAACTGATAAAGCTCACAAGCTATATGTAGCTAACAAACATACAGACGTAACTAGGTATGTGGATATATATGTAGCAGCGGTAAATATCGGTAGATTATATGCTGGTGACTGGATGTTTATTCCTTTAGAGGTAGCCGTAGCAGCTCAAGACGTAGCTGTAGACGCGGTAGGTGTATCTCAAGTAGTAGAGTGGTGCTTCGTGCACGAGGGTAAAACTCTAGGTCAATCATAATAATAACGATTAAAAAATAAATAAATATGGCAACAACGACAGCAACGATAACACTGAATAGCGCGGATTTATCCGACAATGTGTTATCTATTTCAAATACAATGACACTTACTACAGCTGGGACGATAACGGGTATTACCGAGACAACTGGTTTAGCTAGAGTAAAGATGGCTAGTAGTACTTTAACGGATCTTATAACCGTGGCTAACATAAATGGATTCACGGCTGCTGCATCAGCCAAAGTTTACATTAAGAACACAAGTACAGCTTCAGACAAGTATGCTACTATAGGACTTGCTGGGGTAGCGGTTACTATGGGTAGATTATACGGTGGTGACTGGATGTTATTTCCATGGGATGGGAATGCAAACGAAGATGTTACAATCGATATGAGTGATGCTACTGAGACTATTATTGAATACATGGTATTCTTCGAATAGTAAATGGCTACTAGACATCATAACATATCTGGTGAATTAACTCAAGAATTATTAGCAGCGGGGGATAGTGTCAATGTGACTTCTATCTCCCTAGCTAATGTTCACGCCGACACGGTGTGTTCTGTAGATTTGTATATCGAAAAGAAACTAACCGGTAAGTTCTACATCATCAAGAGCCTACCATTACCTATCGGTTCGACTCTGATTCTAGAGGACAATGATGTTAACTTTAATAACAAGAGCAATCAGTTTGGTTTGTACATAAAGCTCACGAAAGGAGCTTCAGAAACACCAACTGTAGACGTAATAATATCTTAATAATATAATATGAAGTGGATAGGGCAAAGTAAAGAGACATCACTAACATATACACATAACCAAAGCTCTGCTTCGGCAACTTGGGTTATAACACATAACCTAAATAAGCACCCATCGATAACGGTAGTAGATTCGGGGGAGTCGGTGGTTCACGGAGATATAGTGTATAACTCTAAGAACCAAGTAACAATAACATTTCGCTTAAACGAGGCTGCTTACGCTTTCTCAGGTAAAGCGTATCTTAATTAAAAACAAAAACAATGCCATTAGAATTTTACAGTGCAATAGACCTAAATAAAAACGAGCTACAAAATGCTGTAGTACAAAACCTAAGCTCTGCACCTGGATCCCCAGTTGAAGGGCAAATCTACTATGATGATAGTAGTGGAGATAAAAGGGTTTATATCTATAACGGGACTGGTTGGGTTTCAATGGCGGGTGATATAGAATCCGTTACTGCTGGCGATGGTTTAACGGGTACAGCAACATCAGGGGCTGTTACTCTAAATGTTGTTGGTGGAACTGGTATTACTGCTAATGCAGATGAAATTACAATTGATAGTACGGTTGTAACTAAGACTGGTACTCAAACACTAACTAATAAAACATTAACCGCACCAACACTTACTACCCCAGCTTTAGGAACACCTGCTTCAGGTGTCATGACTAATGCCACTGGTACCGCAGCTAACTTAACAGTTGGAAATGCTACGAAGATAACTAGTATTACCAACTCTAATATAGTGCAGTTAGCGGGTAGTCAAACATTGACTGGTACTAAAACATTGAATTCATTTAAGGGAACCGGTGCTGTTACAGTGACAAACATTCTCGATAGTGATACTATGTCTGGTGCTAGTGCTACTACTCTTGCTACTTCGGAATCGATTAAAGCTTACGCTGATTCTTTAGACTTAGATGATGTATCAATTGCAAATTTAAAAACAGCTTTAGCTGGTGGGTTTGGCAGTAACGCCGTTACTATTGGTGATGCTAACGATATAGTTACGATAGGTAACGACTTAACTGTTACTGGAGATTTAATTGTGTCTGGATCAACGGTTACACTAAACACTGAGACTCTATCTGTTGAAGACAATAATATAGTCCTCTCAGGAGGAAACACTACTTCGAGCGTTATCAATGGAGCTGGTATAACCTTGGAAGGTGGAGATGGTTCTGACGCTACATTTACTTACAATGCAACTAATGATGCTTTTGAAACGAAGCTTGGTTCTAACTATGAAGATTTAAAGGTTGATACTTTGCATGCTGCTGCGCTTACGATACCTGATAACGCTATTGCTGTTGGTAAAATAGCTGGTGGTACACTCCCAACAGATGTAAAGGTAACCAATGCCAACTGGACTAGTACAGATCTATCTGTAGCTAATGGTGGAACAGGAGCTTCTACCCTAACTGATGGTGGGATATTGCTTGGTTCTGGAACTGGGGCAATTAAAGCTATGAGTGTTCTAACAGATGGTCAGATGATTGTTGGAGATGGAACTACAGATCCAGTTGCTGAAAGTGGTGCTACGCTAAGAACCTCTATCGGTTGTAATCCAGTGGCTGGTAGTGGTAGTATAACAACTACAGGTGCTTTGGGTACCGGGACAATCGCAAGTGGATTTGGTAATATAGATAATGGATCAAGCACTTTAGATACCGGCGCTTTGACGGCTGCTAGCGCAGATATCGCTGGTTTGGTGGAGTGCGCAACGCTAGAAATAGCGGGTACCGAAATTATAGCCCAAGCAACGGTCAGTACTTTAGGTGCTGTTGAATTAGCGACGGCTGCTGAGGTTTTAACCGGCGCTGATGCTGCTAGAGTTGTTACGCCCGATACTCTTGCGGCTAGGTCTGTTGTAGCAACTATAGTTCAATCTGACTTATTAGATGATAACATCGTAACTATAACACACAATCTAGGTACGGCTGACGTAATTGTTCAGCTGTTTGATATGGATACTGAGGCGACAGTTTTTGCTGATGTATATAGAACAGCCGCTGATTTAAGTACGGCTAGTACATCTGTCATAAGCGTTGATTTTGGTAGAGTACCACCAAATGACGTAAGATGTCTAATAACAAGCATAAAAGGAGCTACTGCATCTGGAACTATAGCTTATACGTAGAACACAATTAAATTAAATTAAATGATATTAACCTTAACTTATAACAAGTCAACTAAGGAACTAACCTTAGACGATGACGAGCCAGGTATGGAGGCTATTATAAATAATGTAGTAGATAATAGTGGTACTCTTTCATTAGAAGTTTCACTAAATACATCAAGCTACCAAATCCAATTTAACGAAATAGACGCGGATGGCAACGATAACTAGTACCCAAACAGGTAATTGGCACGCTACGGGAACGTGGGTTGGAGGGGCTATCCCCGCTAACAACGATCTCGTTGTAATTGCACATGGGCACAAGGTTACTCTGAGCACTAACATTCAATCCGCTATAACCGATAATGTAACTATCGATGGTAACCTCCACTTTGCTGATGGGGGTAAAATGCATTTAAATGGCAGGATGACGGTTAAAAATACTAGTAATGCTAATAATACAGCTGGAGAATTTGTTACAGATTCAACAAGCTCTGGATCTTTACTTAGTATGGTTGGTGGAACTGAAATTAAAATATCAGGAGATAACAGCGCTCAACATGGTATACAGATGGATGGTAGAGCTTGGTGTGGCGTTCAGATTGATGGAGGAGAGCCTACAACTAATACTCAATTAAATGGGGTTCACTCTGCTGGGTCAACTTACTTAACAGTCGATGACACTACTGGATTTGCGTCAGGTGACATGATCTCTCTGTATGATTATGAAGTGGACTGGAGATACCAAGTTGATGAATGTTTATATATTCACGATGTCGATGCTGGTAATAATCGGTTGCACTTAAGGCAGTTCACGCCTCCTACGGCCGTTGTTCAATCAAAAAGTGGATCAACAATAACTCTAGATGACGCGGCTGTGTTTAGGGTTGGCTATAAAATTGTATTTGGTTTTGGCAGTAATAGAAACACTTTAGAAATAACAGGTATATCGGGTAACGTTGTTACCTTTGGATCTAGTGTAGCTGGTACCGTGGACGGGGTAACCGCTTATATAGGTTGTACTGAGAAAACCCATGCCGACAATAGGAAGGTTAGGAAATTAGCGTCCTCATTAACCACGGCTATAACATCGATCGGTGCAACGGCTGATATAGTTTTGAATAATGCATCTGATTTTGTAGCGGGAGATGTTTTATCTCTAGAACCTCAAGTAGCTAACAGCTACAACACGTATGCTAGTGGTAGTGAGACAAACCACTGGAGACATAATATACTATATACTGTACAGAGCAAAAGCGGTAACACACTGACTTTAGATAGAGTGATACCTTACCTCTCCGATGCTGGGTCAATTGTTGTTAAAATAACTAGGGATGTAGTTATCAAAGCCTGCGCTGCTAACGGGGATGAAGTCGCTGATGGTGATCAAAACACTGCTAGAGTATTCTTTAACGTTAAGTATTGGACATCCACCAGTTGGAATGCCGCCCCGACAAGAAGAGTTAAAATAAAAAATACATATTTTAAAAACCTAGGGTATAACACAAATGATAGCACTAATTTCAGGGCAGGTGTTAATATAGCGGGTTACAACGGTAAACTACAAACCACTACAACAGGTAGTAAGCATGACAATACAACTATACACACTAGTAGTGGTATATCTCAAACAGGAGAGAACTACATAAGCGGTTGTAGTGTAACTGCTTATAGTCTTTGTTGCAATCCCACTACAGATGGGGATAGCTACCCGTCTTTATGTATTCGCCATCCATATGGTATGGTCGCTAGAAACAATGTTACAATCGGTACTGCTAGGGGGTTATGGAGATGGAGCACTGGCTATTTCACGAAACTACACGGGCACATATCAATGGTATCTAGCTATGCCAACTCTCAAATAGAAGCTGTATACGCGGATCACAGCGAAACCTCATACATGTACTTTAGAATGAGTGAGGACTATGGACTTATGTATTACAACGCTACACAAAATTCAACCAGTACCGCTAGGCATATTGATTGTCAACTCCAATCAACAGCTATGTACTTCGGTAGTTCTGTTCACTCTGTAGAGTTTGATAGAATGCATTTTGACAGGTATAGATACATGCACTCTAACGACAGGAACTCTAACATAGCATTTACTAATAGTAAATTCATGCCTAACAGCTGGGATGGAAGTAACGCCTACTATGGTGGCTCAAATGGAAAAGTATACCCTAGCCGAGTGTATCACAATAGTAGTAGTTACCTCGACGCTTGGAGGAATGACGGTAAGATGGGTAGAACAATATGGTATGACCAAGGTTATGTTAACGGGGAGATGGTTGAGATGGGTAGAAATCTAACTAGAGTAAAGAAAAGAGGCACTAAGTATTGGGATTACTTAATATGTGACCAGAATAAAAAGAGTTTTCTAGATACTATATACGTGCCAGCTAATACAGTTGTCAAACTAAGGTCCGTGGCTATGATGAATGATTTAAAATACTCTGGCGGAGCTATTAGCTCTAATGTAAACAGCACGTCACACTTACCGTGGTTGTATGCTAGGACGAAGAAGGGGCAGGGTTGGAACGGGGGTAGACACATTACGGGCGCTTCTGACTGGAGTGGTAATCAAGATCACAATATGAGTGGTAATGCTGGCGGTTGGAGATCATCAACAGATGCTCAAGGGAAACTCTTAGAGGGATTTGTAGAGGCTATAGTGCATACTGGATCTTGCATTGGGGCTTTTGAAACAAAAGACCTAACTATAGCTGCTCAAAAAGAAAGTTATACACTAGTGTTTGGGTATTTATTTGATGGTAACAACGGTAAGTATTCTGGAATGCAAGCTAAGGATATACAGGTAGTTATGACAAACATACACCCTGGAGCATCAACAATGTCATCAGCCTCTGGTAGAAGAATACAATCACGATCAGATTTTAACACGGGTAAAAAACGAATAAGCGGAAGAATATGAAATTTTTAAACGACATAGTTTTAGAAGGGGCAAATGATCTTCAATTCAAAACCATAGCAGGAGCATTGGCTGGTAAGGTTTCTCAAACTGGAAATGATCTAGTGCTGAGCAACCCTGTTGGTGACATTTTGCTAGGAGATGGATCGTCTGACATTTATATTGGCGATGGAACTAATAGCGTAGATATTCTATTTGAACAATCAGGCAGTATAATGGCTGAAACTGGATCGAGTGGGGTTACGCTAACACTAGGTTCTGGCGATACAACCTTGGTTCTTGGATCTTCTATCTCAAGTGCTGCTACAATTTTAGGTGCATTAACTGTAGGTGTAGATGACACTGGACATGACGTAACATTCTTTGGCGCAACATCGGGTAAAAAAATGCTATGGGACCAAAGCGCTGATACGCTGGTGGTTGACGGTACATTAGACGTAAACGGTGATGCTAGTATTCTTAGTGGCGCTGGATCAGGTTCTCTTACCGTGGGTAGAAATGCAAATGAAAACATGGTTGTTTATGTTGATGACAGCAATACTACAATAACAGGAGTACAAGATTCTGATAGTAACGGGGCACATTCCTTTATTTTAAATAGAACATTCGCAGGATCAGGTGCTAATAACTTTATAGTACAAAAAGGTGGTACCGCTCAATTAACTTTAGATACAAATGGTGCTGCAACTTTCACGGGAACAATAGGATCGGGAGCAATAACTTCTACGGGTAAAGTAACCGGTACAGAAATAGAAGGTACTTCTTTAGATATAAACGGCTTCGCAAATTTGGATCATGATAGTAGTTTTTCTTCGGATACTGATGTATTTAATCTAACACTAAACAAAACAGGTGGTACAGCTGTTACTAATGTTAAGGGTATAAATTTAAATGTTGGTAGTAACGACCACGTAGGAGGCAATGATATTACTAATTTATATGGGGCTTATATAAATAATAGTACTGCTGGTAGTTCAGCAACCGTTATAAATAATTGGTATGGAGTTTATGTCCCCGCGGCTGATGCTGATAGAGTATCTAATAGAGTTAGTGCTTATTTTGGTGATAATGTAGGTATTGGAACGACTAGCCCTGCAGAAAAATTACATGTTAACGGAGGACACTTAGAGGTTCAAAATTCAGGTAATACAAATATATATCTTAACGCGCAAGCAGGTTCTGATGGCACGCTATTCTTTCAAGAAGGTGGTAGTGCTAAAGCAAAGATACAAAGCGATGCTTCGAACGACTCTCTACTCTTTACTGACGGCGCTTATACAGACACGATGACTCTTAAGGGTGGTAGGATGGGGGTTGGAACAACCAGTCCGGATGCTACGTTAGAAATATATAATGTAAATACCACTTCAGATGGTGATGGAAGTTCTACGGAAACGCTAAATGGTCAAGACAGTATACTTTTACAAGCGCCAACATCTTCAACTGTTGGACATACGCACGGTTCTATAACTTGGCGTAATGGCAGTAGAAGAAGAGCCATGATAACCTGTACAAACGATAATGCTGATGGGGATTTTAAAGGAATAGGCTTTTACACACAGGGTACCGATGGTGCTGGGGATATGTTTGAGTCAATGCGGATTAAGCACGGTGGTGATGTAGATATAACGGGAAATATAACTCTTTCAGGAACAGTGGATACTATTGACATAGCTACGAGAGACGCTATATTAACTTCAACAACTACCACGGCTGGTACAGCATTACAAAAGGCTGGTGGCACAATGTCTGGCGCGATTGCGATGGGTAGTCAAAATATAACTGGCGGTGGAACTATAACGGGTACTACTTTAACTGGTACTTCTTTAGACATAAATGGTGCGGCTGATATATCTGGAGCTTTAACCGGTGTTGATAATTTAACGTGTACTGGTCTAACAATAGGATCAGATGCAACTACAGCGGTCGGGAAAGCATTTCTTAAACTTAGTGATGTTTCTGTTATATCTTATGTAAGGGTAAATGCAAATGAAACGTTATCATATTTAAGTGCTTCTCAATACTTAAGTGCTATCGGTGGGGTTGCCGCAAACCAAAACACAACTGGTACCGCGGCTGGATTATCAGCTACTTTAGCTATAAATAAAGGTGGTACAGCTGCTATTAATAGTAATGGTTGGTTAAATAGCAGAATAACTACTAGCGCAGACGGATCGCTAAACTACGATGCGGCATCAGCTGTTGCTGTTAATCACGATAGCTTAGCTGGATTTGAAGCAGCGGAACACGTAAACTGGGCAGCTGATGGAGCTGGAACGATACATGCTTCAAACTATGTAGAAAATGTAGTGGGTAACCTTGGAGTAACAGCAAATGGAACTTCTCTTACCGTAACAACAACAAACGGTAGTAATCAAGCTTTACCAGCAGCTACAACTTCTGCTTGGGGTGTTATGACAGACGAAATGTTTGATGCTATAGTGGCTAACACCGCTAAGGATACTAACGTAGAAACCCCTGATGCAGAAGAAGGTACTAAGGGTAAAGTTGCTCTTGCTAGCACAGAAGAGGCTCAAACAGGTAGTGATACTGAGAAAGCTGTTACACCCGCTGGGCTAACTGCAGGAGCGAGCGTAGTAGCACTATCTAAAAAAATACACGAGCTAACGGCACCTACAGCTGCTCTAGCTATGAATTCACAAAAGATCACAGGTGTCACTGATCCAACCGCAGCACAGGACGCAGCTACAAAAGCTTATACAGATGCTAAGACTTGGAATGGAAATGATATTACAGCTGGTACAATAGCTGCTGCTAGGATACCAACTTTAAATCAAAATACAACGGGATCAGCAGAGACACTGAGAACAGCAAGAGCTATCAATGGTGTTGATTTTAATGGGAGTGCGGATATCACCATTCCAGCAAAAGCTTATTTTGAGTTTAAGGGATTTGGTACTTCAGACGGTACTAATTATGAAATACCAGAGTTTATGACTGACGCTAATGCGCCATTCGAACACGATACAAGTACTGGAGTTAATGGGCTAACTGCTCAGGGAGTTAATGTCGTCATGAGGAGTGGTGGGATTGTAATGCCGCATTCTGGTACGTTGAAGAAATTTACCGGATGGATTACTTCCGCTGGTACTGGTACTATGAATATTGGTTTGTTTAAGGTTACGCCCGTTGATGACACGGCAGGTAATCTTACTCCAGTTTTATTGGTAAACGAACAAACAACGGCATCAGGTAATGTTATTATGAATAGCTTTTCTGAAACATCGTCTTTCAACGCTGGTTTTACTGCTGGAGATATAATATACCCGGCCATCTTGGGCATTAACAATAAAACCTGGTATTTCAACAGCACACTAGAGGTTGAATGGAATTAATAAATAAATAATATGATAAGCAAACACATTAGTGATAAGGAAGGCGTGTATAGCACAACAGCAACACGAAGAGGTTTGGATAACAATCCAAGTCAATTTGAATTAGCAAACATGAAGGAGATAGCCGAGCAGGTGTTCGAGCCATTAAGAGAGTGGGTTGGAGGACCTATTAGAATTAATAGTTTTTATAGAGGTAAAGCCTTGAACAAAGCTATTGGTGGATCAACATCGTCTCAACACTGTAAAGGACAAGCTGTGGACATAGATGATGGAGGTTGCAAGAAAACAAATGCTGAAATGTATGCTTGGATTAAAGAGAACTTAAACTTCGATCAGATGATCTGGGAGTTTGGTGATGATGAGAATCCTAATTGGGTACACATAAGTTATGTCAATGAA
>Ga0307986_10003663_pt1 | contig 10614 bp, 7 predicted proteins | sample EllFjometageno82_FD_203170 | JGI IMG/M metagenome (GOLD analysis project Ga0307986, IMG submission 203170) | Marine microbial communities from Ellis Fjord, Antarctic Ocean - #82 | ecosystem: Environmental > Aquatic > Marine > Unclassified | place: Southern Ocean | collected 2014-10-09
TCTTTATTAAAAAAAGTTAATCTAGCTTTTTTTCTTTCTAATAGCGTTTTACCTAAAAAAATACCTAATCCTAGTCCAGCTTTGTTAGCTATTTTTTTTGATCGTGATTTTAAATACGGTTCTCCAATAAGCTTAATAATATCTTCTGCATAACCTGGGCCATCATCATTTACTATGAGTACAAGGTTCTTTTCATCACTTATCAATTTAATCCCTACTTCTTTGTCGGCAAATTTAATGGCATTCCCAATAAAATTTCTTAACCCATAAACAATTTCTGGTGATCTTTTAATATTTATTTTATTTTTATCTTCATTTTCTAACAAAGTAATTTTCTTATCCGAAGTTTCTTTAAAAGAAATAATAATTTCTTCTAAAAGATCTTCTACTTTTGTTAGATTAATGAACTGATCATCACTAATTTCTTTTTTTGATATTTGTTTCAAAATATCGCTACATCTTTTAGCTTGGCTGATTAATAAATCTAAATCTTTAGAATATTTTGATTTATCTCCAATTTCATTTTTTAATTCTTTAACGACTACTGAAATCGTAGCAAGTGGTGTGCCTAGAGAATGTGCGGCGGCAGCGGCTTGTCCACCAAGTGAGTCTAATTCATATTCTTTGGCCATTACTTGCTGAAGTTTATCAAGTGCTTCAGATCTTTTTTTTGTTTCACCTGAAAATCTTATTCCAAAATAACTTAAAAAAACTAGTCCTATAATTATAGAAACTAAAGCTCCCGCTAAATAATATTCGGGAAAATTAAAATTATATATATCTAAGCCGGGAAGTATTTTGTGATATTCTTTTAAAAGAAATAATAGACCTATGGTTAAGGTTCCAAGAATTATTGTTGTTCCCATGCTTAAAAACGTTGAGGAAACTATAGTTGGAATAATTATAAGTAATGCGAATGGGTTAAAGATTCCTCCTGTTAGATATAGTAAAGTACTTAATTGTAACAAATCATAAACAAGAAATAGAGAAGACGAGAGATCTTTTAATTGATTTGTTCTAATATTAAATTGAAGAACTATATTTGTTATCAGACCTATAAAAATAACAATATGTGTTTCAATATAGGGAAGATCTAACTTTAAGTAAAAATGAACGAAATTTATTGCACTTAACTGTCCAGTAATTGCTATCCATCTTAGGTTTACTAATGTTTTTTTATCTAAGTGAAGGTTCTCTTCTAATCTGAATAGAGTAGAAAAATTCATTTCAGAAATTAAATATCTAGATTAGCTACATCTAAAGCATTGCTAGTGATAAATTCTTTTCGTGGAGCAACATCGTCTCCCATCAAAATATCAATGAGCTTTTGATCGTCTTTAGATTTTTCTTTTGTTTCTTTTGAATATTGTACACGTAATAAAGTTCTATTTTCTGGATTTAGAGTTGTTTGCCAAAGTTCTTCGGGATTCATCTCCCCTAAACCCTTGAATCTTTGAATTGATAATTTTTGTCTTTGTTCTTCCATAAATTTATTGAATTCTAAAGATCCTTTTTTTATTTTTTTTCCAGTTTTTTCAGATATTTTTAAAATATATTCTTCCAAACCTTTTTCATCTTTTATGTAAGCACTTTTTGTTCCTTTGGTTACTTTGAATAAAGGCGGTTGCGCTAGATACAAATGACCATTTTCAATCAACTTATTAAAAGGAAAATTATTAAAAAAGGTAAGCAATAATGTTCTAATATGTGATCCATCTACGTCGGCATCGGTCATAATTATAATTTTATCATACCTTAAGTTTTCTATATTAAAATCTTTGGAGCCAGTTCCAAGTGCATTGATTAACGTTACTACCTCATTAGATGACATCATTTTTGCGAGAGCTTTTGTTGCATAATCGTTGGGAATTCCGTTTGGTCTGATTTTATTTTTTACATAAGTATTTAATATTTTACCCCTTAAAGGCAAAACAGCCTGATATTTTCTTGACCTACCTTGTTTAGCAGAACCACCAGCGGAATCTCCCTCAACTATATAAAGCTCTGTTCCTTCTCTTTTTGAAATTTGACAATCGGCTAATTTACCAGGTAATCCTGATAATTCGAATGTTCCCTTTCTTCTAACGCTATCACGTGCTTTTCTAGCTACATCTCTTGCAATAGCTGCTTGTAAAATTTTTTCTAAAATATTCTTCGTAACTGCAGGGTTTTGGTCAAACCAAGTGGCAACTCTTTCGTTAACTACACTTTCGACAATTAATCTTACTTCTGAAGAAACAAGTTTATCTTTTGTTTGCGAGGAAAATTTTGGGTCAGGCATTTTAATGGATAGCACTGCCACCAGCCCTTCTTTAATATCATCTCCTGAGATTGTAACTTTGTTTTTTTTTCCTAAGTTTTTGTCATTTGCATATTTATTAATTACTCTAGTCAAAGCACTTCTGAAACCAAGAAGGTGCGTACCACCATCTTTTTGATGAATATTGTTAGTAAACGCTAAAACATCTTCTGAATATCCTGCGTTCCATTCAAAAGAACATTCTACTACTACTTTATTTTTTTCAGCTGTTACAAAAATTGGTTTTTTAAATATCGCAATTTCATTTTTGTTAATTAATTGAGGTTTTTTTTGATTAATGTATCGAACAAACTCTATAAGTCCGCCCTCATATTTGTTTATATATTCTTTAGATTTAGCTGCAGTACTGTCTGTTAGAATAATACTTATACCTTTATTTAAAAAAGCAAGTTCACGCATTCTTTTTTGCAAAATTGTTGAACTATATTTAGTTGAAGAAAAAATTTCTTTTGATGGCAAAAAAGTAATTTTCGTACCATTTTTTTTTGTTTTTCCAACTTCTTTCAAAGGTCTTAGGGAATTTCCATTTTTAAAAGTAATCAAATATTCTTTGCCGTCTCTAAAAATATTAAGTTCTAATTTTTCAGAAAGAGCATTAACAACTGAAACACCAACTCCGTGCAAACCTCCTGAAACTTTATAAGAGTCGTGATCAAATTTACCTCCTGCATGCAGTTGTGTCATAATTACTTCTGCTGCAGACATCTTTTCTCCTTTGTGCATGTCAACAGGAATTCCTCTTCCATCATCTTCTACGGTAATAGTATTATCTTTGTTCATGCTAACTGAAATATTTTTACAATGACCGGCTAACGCTTCATCAATAGCATTGTCTACAACTTCAAAAACCATGTGGTGTAATCCAGACCCATCATCTGTGTCTCCGATGTACATTCCGGGCCTTTTTCTAACAGCGTCTAAGCCTTTTAGAACTTTAATAGAATCAGCACTATATGATTGTGTGGGTATTTTTTCTAAATTTTTTGACATTTATAATTGATCTAAAGATGAAACCTTATAACATTTTTTTGATTTTATATGAAGTAAACAAAACCTTAGAGCCTTAATTAACGTATAATAACAACAGTTTTAGAACATATAATAAAAAAATGATGTGCGAACAGATTATTAGATTTTCATAGGCATTACTACATAATAACTGTTTTTGTCAGACATATCTTCGACTAAGACTGGTGAGGTAGGATCTTTTAAATTAATTTTTAAATTTTTGTCTTCAACTTCAGAAGCAATATCAACTAAATACTTTGAATTAAAACTGACTGTCATTTCTTCTGCTGTGAAATTTGATTTAATAACTTCATTTCCTTCTCCTGAATTAGTACTGTTTACAGAAAATTTGACATTATCTTTTCCTAATATTAATTTTACTCCTTCTTTACGATCTAATGAAACTGTAATAACTCGCTCGATAGCTTGAACAAAGTCCAAAGAGCTGACTGTTAGTATTTTATTATTACCTACTGGTACTACTTTTTTATAATCAGGAAATTTACCGTCTATAACTTTAGAAATTAATTTTGCCTTTCCAATTTTAAATTGAATTTTACTATCACTAGTTTGAATTAAAACTTTCTCACTTGTATCAGCTAATAAATTGCATAATTGAAAAACTGTCTTTCTTGGTAAAATTAAAGGGTGGAATGTTTTACCTGCTTCAATTTCGATACTGCTAGACGAAAGCCGGTGACTGTCAGTTGCAACTCCTGTTAAATAGGTTCTATTTTGAGATTCTGTAGTATGCAAATATATTCCATTTAAATAATGCCTAGTATCATCATTTGAAATAGCAATTTTAGTTTTATTTAAAAGTGCAAGAAATTTAGACTTGTTAAATGAAATTTCGTTACTCTCAAAATCATCAGCAAAGTTCGGAAAATTGTCAGTTGGTAAACACAATAAATTAAAATCAGAATTATCTGTAACCAAACTCAACTTATTTTCACTTTTTAAATCAAATTTTATTTCTGAATTACCTGAAATTTTTCTAAGAATATCATACAAAATTGTTGCTGATGTTGTGGTAGCTCCATCTTTATCAATTTTAATTTCGTTAATTTCATCGTAAAATACTAAATCTAAATCAGTAGCTATTATTGATAATTTTCCATTTTTGGCTTCTAGCAAAACATTTGATAATATGGGTAGTGTGTTTTTTTTTTCTATAATACCCTGTGCTAACGTAAGTGACTTTAATAAATAATCTCTTTTAATAGTAAATTGCATTTGTCCTACTCTTCTAATAATAAGCTACGGATTTGATCAATATTTTTTTTCATTTCTTCATCTTTTTCTGAAAGCCTTGTTATTGTTTTCACGGCATGGATTACAGTAGTGTGGTCTCTATTTGAAAAACGTCTTCCTATTTCAGGTAGAGATCTAGTTGTCATTTTTTTTGCTAAATACATTGCTATTTGTCTGGGTCTTGCTAACGGTCTAGATCTCCTTTGAGATAGCATTTCAACTAAAGGAATATTAAAAAAATTTGAAACAGTATTTTGTATTTTATCTACTGATATAATTTTTGCTTGATTAAATACATCTTTTAAAATGCTTTTGCAGTCAGTTATAGTTAACGTTTTCTTATGTATTCTACTAAAAGTTATCACTCTGTTCAAAACACCAATTAATTCTCTGATGTTTGTTTTGCTTTCCGTGGCGATATAATTAATGACTTCTTCGCTGATGTTGCTGTTTTCTTTAAATTGGTTTTGAATATCTTCTAGACGTTTTTTTATTATTTTTATTTTTAAGTCTAAATCAGGTGTATCTATATCAACAACTAAACCTCCAGCTAATCTCGACCTTATTCTCTCTTGGACTCTATCCAGTTTCATAGGTGGTCGATCAGCAGAAATAATAATTTGTGAACTTTTATCTATTAAACTATTGAATGTGTGAAAAAATTCTTCCTGTAAGCCTTCTTTTCCACGTATAAATTGAATGTCATCAATTATAAATACTGATGATTTTCTAAAAAAATCCTTAAAGTTTACCATATCATTTTTTTTTATTGATTTAATAAAATGATACATAAATCTTTCTGCAGAAATAAACATAACATTAGTTTTTTTTTCTAATTCCAAGCCTATAGCATTTAATAAGTGTGTTTTTCCTAGTCCTACGCCACCATATATATAAAGCGGATTATATCTTGAAATTTGTTCACATACTTTTTTTGAAGAGGAAAGTGCAATTTCATTACTTGAACTAGACATAAAATTATCAAAATTTAAATTAGGATTAAGGCGATTATAATTAAGTATGGAATCCTTAATTTCTGTAATCTTATTAAAATCGTCTATTTTAAATGCATCGTTAGCATTAATCTTATGATCCTCTGATATTTTAAACTCAACTCTATTAATGCTATTTTTGAATGTTTTTAATAGAGATAGTATCTTGTCCAAATATCTAGAAACAATCCAGTCTCTAAAGAATCTAGTTGGGACACCTAAGACAAGGTGGTCATTATATTCTTTTAATAAAGAAATATTTTTTAGCCAGCTTGAATAAACTTCAGAACCAAAGTTTTTTTCAAACGAACTTTGAACATTTTCCCAAACTAAAATATTTTCTTCTTCGTTTAAAAAAATTTCTTGCGATTTTATAGATTTTTTTTCCATGTAATTTTGTTTTGAAATATCTTCTAATTTTTAATAAATACATTTGCAAGAAATATTTTTAAAAAATAAAAAATAAATAGCTTTGGGTTGTATTTTAAATAAAAATTTTTATAAAAATATTTTTTCTACGACTTCTTAATTATATAACTACATATAGTTTTAGTTTTTCTAAATATAGTCTTAGTAAAATAATATTAATCTCTTAAGTTGTTCAACCAATAATTGTTACACTTAAAAAGTTAATTTAGATTTTTTTTGATGTTTTTGAAATTTTTCTTGACGCTGTTTTTTTATTTATTGCACCTGACTTGGCAACTTTCATCAGTAATGACTGAAATGAAGGGAAATAACTTTTGATTTTATCTTTTTCCCCTTTTTTTATTAATTCTTCCATTTTTTTGACCGCAGCTCTATACTTGCTTTTTCTAAGTCTATTAACTGCTGTTTGTTTGGTTACTCTTCGGACTCTTCTTATTGCTGAAGCTGTATTTGGCATATTTTCAACGTATATATCTCCTTAAAACATAAGGGTCAACTTGAATTATTTTTGGCATTTTGGACAGAAAAATGAAGAACGATTGGACGTATACACTTTTTTGATCGTACCTGAACATTTTAGCCTTCTGCAACTTGTTTTTTCTCTACCATAAACATTAAATTTTTGCTGAAAATTTCCCTCTTGCCCTTCCGTGTTAGAGAAGTTTTTTATAGAAGAGCCACCTAATAAAATTGATTGTTTAAGAATTTTTTTTATATATTTAATAATTTTTTTTATTTCTATTTGATTAATTTTTTGGACAGTTCTGGTTGGGCTAATTTTACATAAAAATAATACTTCATTACAATATATATTTCCTAATCCGGCAACAAACTTTTGCTCCATCAATAAATCTTTAATTTTTTTTCTTTTGTTTATAATAAATTTTTTAAAGTAATTTAAATTAAAGTTATTAGATAAAGGTTCTGGCCCCAATGACAAAAGATGTTTGCAATTAAATACATCTTTGCTAGAAAATATTTTAATAAAGCCAAATTTTCTTACATCGTTATAAATAAGCTTAATTTTCTTATTGAAGAATAGAGTCAAATGATCGTGTTTTTTGTCATTTTTTTTTAATGAGTAATAAAAACTAGTCTTGTATCTTTTTTTATTATCAGTGATAAAAAATTTTCCTGTCATGCCAAGATGCACTAAGATAGTAATATCTTTGTTTAAATTGATCAGTAAATATTTTGACCTTCTTTGAATAGATATTATCTTTAGACCATTGATTTTGTAAAATTGTTTATTATCTATTTTGTACCTAAGTTTGTTATTAGTAATATAAACTCTTTTTATAGTTAAATTTTTAAGTTTATTCTCTAGTGACTTTTTAACAACTTCTACTTCTGGTAATTCTGGCATATAATTTAATTATGAATAACTATAATCAAGATAAAACTAAATTAGTCAACTCTGTATTTAGTAAAGTTTATAACAATTATGATTTAATGAATGATCTAATGTCTTTAGGTGTTCACAGGCTTTGGAAAAAAAAATTAATTAGTTGGATGAAGCCGCAACCTATGGATAAAATAATTGATGTTGCAGCAGGTACTGGGGATCTGGCTAAAATTATTTCTATAAAAAATAATAATAAGAATACTTTGTGTTGTGTTGAGCCGAATAAAGGAATGTTTGAGACAGGTAAAAAAAAATTAAAATTTTTTGATAATATTAAATGGTATTTAAATTCTGCTGAAAAATTACCATTCAAAGAAAATACTTTTGATTTTTACACAATAAGTTACGGTATAAGAAATGTTACTGACATAAACAAGTGTCTGAAAGAAGCATACCGTGTTTTGAAACCTGGTGGTCGTTTTTTTTGCCTAGAATTTTCTAAAGTTGAAAATGAAATTATAAATTTACTATATCAACAGTACTCTAAGTTAATTCCATTAATTGGTAAGATTGTTGTGGGTAGCGAAGAGCCTTACAATTATTTAGTTTCTAGTATAGACAAATTTTACAGTCAAAATGAGCTTGTTGATTTGTTAAAAAAAAATAAATTTTTAAATGTAGAATTTAGAAATTTATCTAACGGTATTTCTGCTATACACTCAGGTTGGAAAATCTAAATATGTTTAAAAGTATTTTTCAATTATTTAAAATAGCCAGAAAACTTGCTTCCTCAGGTGCTGTTGGAACGATTGATGAGATTTATGACATTCCTTTTGCCATAAAGTTTTTTTTTGACTTGTTTGCAGTTGGGTCAACAAAAAAATTAATTAATCAACCAAAAAAACCAGGAGAAAAGCTATGCGATGCACTAGAAGGAATGGGCACAACTTTTATCAAACTAGGTCAGTTTTTAGCTACAAGACCCGATATCATAGGAGAAACTTTAGCTGATGATTTAGTTAAACTTCAGGACAAGTTACCTCCCTTTGAACTTTACAAATCTAAAAAAATTTTAAAAAAAGAAATTGGTGAAGATCTATATCGGAACATAATCGATTTAAGCGAACCTATTGCTGCCGCTTCTATAGCTCAAGTACATATAGCGAAAATAAAAATTGATAATGTGCAAAAAGAAGTTGCTATTAAAATTTTAAGACCCGATATTGAGAAACAGTTTAACGAAGAACTTGATGCGTTAATGCTATTTGCTTACATCGTAGAAAGTCTGTTTCAAAAAACAAAAAGGCTTAAATTAGTAGAGGTCGTCCATCTCTTGAGAGAGATAACTAATATTGAAATGGATTTAAGATTTGAAGCCGCTGCTGCAAATGAATTGTATGAAAACACAAAAAATGATGAGGGATTTAATGTTCCAAAAATTTATTGGAATTATACATCTAGAAAAGTTCTTACTTTAGATAAAGTTGACGGAATTTCGATAAGGGAACAGGTGCTACTAAAAAAATCTGGAGTAGATTTAAAAAAACTTTCAGAAAATCTGATTCAACATTTTCTTAAACAAGCAGTTAGAGATGGTTTTTTTCATGGTGATATGCATCAAGGAAATTTATTTGTAGATAAAAAAGGTAATATTATTCCGGTAGATTTTGGAATTATGGGCAGATTAGATAAAAATAACAGAAAATATCTAGCAGAAATTTTATACGGATTTATTCAAAGAGATTATATGAAAGTTGCAGAAGTACACTTTGAGGCGGGTTTAATTCCTCAGGACGCTTCCAGAGAAGAGTTTGCGCAAGCATTGAGATCTGTTGGGGAACCTATTTTTGGACAATCTATAAAAGATATTTCAGGTGGAAATTTGTTAGCTCAACTTTTTGAGATTACAGAAAAATTTAACATGCCAACACAAACACCACTTTTATTATTACAAAAAACAATGGTTACCGTAGAAGGTGTGGCAAGAAAACTTTATCCTGAAACTAATATCTGGGAAATTTCAAGACCAGTGTTAGAAGATTGGATTAAAAGTATAAAAAGTCCCAAAGCCACCATAGATACTGCTATCAATACTTCTGCTGAAATTTTAAAAAGAATACCTGATTTTCCTAAATTTATGGATAAAGCTAATTATGCTTTACAGCTACTGGCAGAAGGTAAACTAAACCTAGGCTTAAGAAAAAACAAAGGTTTTGAAATTGAAGAGATAAAATTAAAAAACCTGAGAAATAATATTATAATCAGTTTTTTAGGTATTGTAATTGCTGTTTTATTAGTATTTTAATTGTCACAATGTCAGTGCTAAAAAAAAAAATACTATTAATAATAGGTGGAGGTATTTCTGCATACAAAGCTTTAGACCTAATTAGGTTGTTCGTCAAAAATAACGTAGAAGTAAAAACAATACTTACAAAAAGTGGTAAAAAATTTGTTACCCCTTTATCTGTAACATCTCTGTCAAATAATAAAGTTTTTGAAGATATATTTAACGTAAATAATGAAAGTGAAATAGATCATATTTCTTTATCTCGATGGGCTGACATAATTTTAGTTCTACCTGCAACAGCAAATATGATGACGAAATTAAGTGCTGGGAAAGCAGAGGACCTAGCAACTACCGTTATTCTAGCTTCTAATAAAGATGTGATTTTAGTCCCAGCCATGAATGTTAGGATGTGGTTACATAAAGCAACCCAAAATAATTTAGAAAATCTACTGGACTATGGATATAAATTTATTGGACCAGTGAATGGTGAAATGGCTTGTGGTGAATACGGGGAAGGAAAAATGTCTAGTCCACGTCAAATTTTTTCATATTTAAGAGAATATTTTGATAATAAGAACTTAGTAAAAAAAAAAAAAATTAGTGCGTTAGTTACTACGGGCCCAACACGGGAGTATATTGATCCTGTTAGATATATTTCTAATGAGTCTAGCGGAAAACAAGGATATGAAATAGCTTTAGCATTATCAAAACTAGGAGTAAACACTACTTTAGTAGCTGGCCCTACTTCCTTAAATTATTCAAAAGATATAAAAGTAAAGAAAATAAATAGTGGTGAAGAAATGATGAATGCTGTACAAAAACTCCTGCCAGTAGATATAGCGATTTGTGCTGCGGCTGTATCTGATTTTAAATCAAAAAAAACAAGTAAACAGAAAATAAAAAAAAATAAAAAAAATTTTGATACTTTGAGTTTGGAAAGAAATAAAGATATTTTAGAATATCTTGGAAAACATAATAA
>Ga0307986_10003665_pt1 | contig 10609 bp, 10 predicted proteins | sample EllFjometageno82_FD_203170 | JGI IMG/M metagenome (GOLD analysis project Ga0307986, IMG submission 203170) | Marine microbial communities from Ellis Fjord, Antarctic Ocean - #82 | ecosystem: Environmental > Aquatic > Marine > Unclassified | place: Southern Ocean | collected 2014-10-09
AAAATAGTCCAAAAAAATGTTTACAAATTTTTAAACTTAATAACTTTTCTGGTTTTTTATTGTTTTTAGGAATTTTTTTAATTAATTAGAATTTTTTATGAAATCAAACGAATTATTATTAATACTTAAACGTCTTTATCGTTATTATGTTAAAAAACATCTTGCAAGAATAATAATATCTATTGGTCTTTCATTAATTGTGGCTGGAAGTACTGCTGCAACCGCGTGGCTCTTAGATCCTGCTGTAAAAAAAATATTTATAGACAAAGATAAAACATTAGCTTGGGTCATACCTCTAGCAATAGTTTTCACATTTACAGCAAAAGGTCTTTCGTTATATTTTGCGAGAATGAATGTAATTATAGTTGGCGCAAGGATTGGTGCAAAGCTCCAACAACAAATCGTAAATACTGTGTTGCGATTAGACATCCAAACTTTAGACGGCAGACATTCGGGTAAATATATGGGAAACCTTTATCATGATACCAGTCATGTCACGACTTTAGTTAGTACTGGTGTTCTTAATTTAATGAAAGACAGTTTTACTGTTGTGGCTCTAGTATCCTTAATGTTTTATCAAAATTGGAAGTTAGCGATATTTGCTATTTTTATGATGCCGCTAGCGGCAATAATTTCTAAAACTCTTGGTAAGAGAATAGGTAAAGCAACAGGTGAGGCTGGAGAAATAGCAGGTAGAATGATGACCTTTATTGCTGAACTTTTTAAAGCCTCAAGAATGATTAGAATTTATCAAAAAGAAAATGATGAAAGTGAAAATGCATCAAAGGTAATTGTAGAAATGCAAAATAAAAATATTAAAATATCTAGTATTATGATTAGAGCTACTCCAATCATGGAAGCTTTAACTGGTTGTATGATTGCGGGATTTATTTTTTACGCAGGTATATTAATAGATACAGGGGAAATCGAAGTTAATAACTTTTTTTCTTTTCTAGCGGCTATGATGTTAGCTTATCAACCAGTGAGATCGCTTGCCACTATCAATATGATAGCCTATCAAGGTGCTGCTGCTGCAAAAAGAGTGTTTGTTGTGCTAGACAGTCCTATCAAAATAAAAAATGATAGAACACTTCCAGGTCTTTTATTAAAAAAGTGTGAAATCGAATTTAAAGATGTAAGTTTTATGTATGAAAAGACTCAAGAGAAAGCAATAAAAAATATCAATTTACAAATTAATGGTAACTGCATGACTGCTTTTGTCGGTCATAGTGGAGCTGGAAAAAGTACTATTATAAATTTACTCCCAAGATTTTACGATGTTCAATCTGGGACTATTACAATAGATGGTCAAAATATATGCAAAGTTTCATTGGAATCGTTGAGAAAAAATATTTCCTTAGTAAGCCAGGATGTTATTTTGTTTGATGATACAATTAAAAAGAATATTTTGTATGCAGATACAACAGCAAACGAACAAGATATTAGAAAAGCTTGTGAATATGCTGCTGCAAGTGAGTTTATCGAAAAACTACCTGATGGTTATGAAACTATGATAGGAGAAAATGGTATAAGACTTTCAGGCGGACAAAAACAAAGAATTTCTATTGCTCGAGCAATACTAAAAAAAGCCCCAATAATTCTCTTAGATGAAGCAACATCATCTTTAGACGCAGACTCAGAGGAAGTAGTTCAAAACGCAATTACCAATTTAACAAAAAATAAAACAACATTGGTTATTGCCCATAGACTCTCAACTATACATAAAGCTGAAAAAATATTTGTTTTAAAGAATGGTCAAATTCTTCAATCAGGAAATCATGACTTTTTAATTAAAAACTGTGAAGAGTATAAATCACTATACCAAAAACAATTAAAATAAATTAAATGTTGCAAATTTACCGTTGCTTAACTATTTTTTTTTTCCCATTTGCTCAGCTTTTAATATTCTGTCGAGTAATATTTAATAAAGAAGATAAAATTAGATATAAAGAAAAAATTTTCGCATCATGCTTTAGACCGAAGCGAAATTTAAATAAAAAATTATACTGGTTTCATGTTGCGAGTGTAGGTGAGCTTATAAGTGTACTGCCATTAATAAGTGATATAAATAGTTTAAATAAAAGTGTTGATTTTTTAATCACAACTGTAACCTTAAGTTCTGCAAGATTAGTAGAAAAAAAATTAAATAAGTATAACAATATTACTCATAGATATTTTCCACTTGATACAAAAAGATTATCAGAAGAGTTTTTAAATGTTTGGAGACCTAACTTAATTTTTTTTGTTGACTCAGAAATCTGGCCAAATTTTTTATTTAAAATTAAAGAAAACAATATTCCTTTAATACTCATTAACGGAAGAATCACAAAGAAAAGTTTCTATAGATGGAAAATATTTCCAGATTTTGCTAGAGATGTGTTTAGTAATTTTGATCTATGTCTTGCAGCTAGTGAGGAGTCTAAAAAAAATTTGGAAAATCTTCATGTGAAAAAATTAATTTATATCGGTAATTTAAAATTTACAGTTAAAAATAAAAAAGAAGTTTTTGAAACATTGAATATAGAAAAACTAAATAAATTTAAAACATGGTGTGCGGCAAGTACTCATGAGGGAGAGGAACTACTAGCTTTAAAAGCACATGTTGAGATTAAAAAAAAATATAATAATATTTTGACTATCATTATACCGAGGCATATCGACAGAGTTTCAGATATTCAAAAACTTTCTAAAAAGTTTAAATTAAAGAGTCAGATTTTAAACAATAATGAATTAATTAATCCAAACATTGAGGTCCTAATAATTAATTCTTTTGGTGTTCTCCATCAATACTTTAACTACTGTAAAACTATTTTTATTGGCAAATCCTTTATTAAAAAATTAAAATTTGTTGGAGGGCAAAATCCAATAGAAGCAGCAAAGTATGGTTGTAAAATATTTCACGGTCCCTATGTCTATAATTTTAAAGAAATTTATGACCTTTTGAATATACATGGAATTTCAGAGCAGGTTGCAGATGAAAATGAACTTTCAAAAAAAATAGTAAAAAATTTTAAAACACCAAAAGAATTAGATGAACAGAAGTTAAACTGGCTAGAAATTCACGGTGACAAAATATTAAAGCAGACAATGAAAGAATTACATACATTTATAAATTAAAAAATGAAAGTATTTAAACCTAAATTCTGGAAAGAAAAAAACAATCTAATTTCTTTTTCTTTATTACCTTTTGCTTTTTTACTTCAGATTATAATCAAATTTAAAAAAAATATCTTTAAAATAGAAAAATTCTCAATTCCAATTATTTGTGTTGGCAATATTTACTTAGGTGGTACAGGTAAAACACCACTTGCAATTGAAGTCGTTAAAATACTAAAAAAATTAAACAATAAAGCAGCAATAATTAAAAAACTTTACAAAAGTCACATAGATGAATTTAAATTAATTGAGTCAAAAAATATTGCATTATTTAAAGATATATCACGTTCCGCTGCAATTAAAAAAGCTATAGCAGCTAAATTTGAATGTGTTGTGCTTGACGATGGATTTCAAGATATATCAATTCATAAAAATTTGAATATAGTTTGTTTTAATGAAAAACAATTAATTGGCAACGGATTTACTTTACCTGCCGGTCCTCTAAGAGAGCCCACTTCCTCCTTAAAAAAATGTCAAATTGTTGTAATTAATGGGGAAAAAAATTATGAATTTGAAAATATAATTAAAAATATTTCTAAGACTATAAATATTTATTACTCTAAGTATTTACCTGTTAATATAGATAAGTTTCAGAATCAGAACTTGCTAGCATTTGCTGGTATTGGAAATCCAGAAAATTTCTTTAATTTATTAGAAATGAATAATCTAAAAATAAATAAGAAAATTGTATTTCCCGATCATTATAATTATACTTTGAAAGAATTAAATAACATGATTAATTTTTCTAAAAAAAATAATTTAAAAATTGTAACAACTGAAAAAGATTTCTTCAGAATTAAACATTTTGAGTTACCACAAATACAATCTTTGAATGTAGAACTTGAAATCTTGAATATTGATAAATTTCAGAATAATATAATTAAATATTTATGATTAAAATTATTAAGTATTTTTTTCAAGCTGTTATTATTTATTTCTTTTTTTTTGTTATTAAGATAATTGGTTTAAAGTTGTCTAGAATTGTCTTTTCTAATTTATTTAATAAAATTGGTCCATTGATAAAATCTAATCAAATATTTTATGATAATTTAAATAAATTTATAGGTCCCTATAATGAAAATAAAAAAGAAGAAATTAAATTTAAGATGTGGGAAAATTTTGGTAAAACATTTGTAGAATATCTGTTTCTAAAAAAATTCAGAGAAGATAATTCTCATGTTAAAATAAAAGGTGAAAACATCTTATTAAAAATAATTGATCAAAATAAACCTGTAATTTTTGTATCAGGTCATTTTGCAAACTTTGAATTAATGTCAATGGAATTAATCAGAAAAGGTATAAAGTTAGCTACTATTTATAGACCATTAAATAATTATTTTTTAAATCCTTTTATGGAACACATAAGAAGAACATATGTATGTAAGGATCAAATAAAAAAAGGTCTGGCGGGCGTTAAAGAATCAATAAATTATATAAAAAGAAACTTCAGCATTGCTTTAATGGTTGATCAACGTGTTAGCGAGGGTAAAAGACTTCCATTTTTTGGGCACATGGCTCTAACAACTACTCTTCCAGCTCAACTAGCAACAAAATATAAATTAGATATAGTGCCGATTTATATTGCTAGAGATAAAAATGATGATTTTGAAATAGAAATTTACGAACCCATAAAGATCTCAGATAAAAATAATAGTGAAATTAATAAGATAGATCTAACTATAAAATTAAATAAAATAACTGAACAAATGATATCTAGAGAACCTGGACATTGGATATGGACACATAATAGGTGGAAATAATTATTATTTTTTCTTTAATTCTTCATATTTTATTTTGACTTCGACTGGTGAAAAATATGCCTCTTGAAGCTCCACATTCCAATAATTCAAATTTTCTAGAGGAATTTGTTTTTTTGAAATAGCACAAACTACAAAATCTCCATCTTCGATAATCACAAAAGTGTTTGGCTCATATTTAAGTAAAGCTTTTTTTTTATTCATATGTACAAATAGTATATATAATATATTTTTTCATATGAATATTGCTTTAATAGGTAGTGGTGGACGAGAACATGCAATTTGTCATAAATTGCATGATTCTAAATTAACTAATAAAATTTATTGCATTCCTGGCAATGCTGGAACATCGGAAATTGCATCTAATTTGGATGTTGATTTTTTAGATTTTAAAAAATTACTAATTACTATTAAATTTTACAAAATAGATTTAGTTATTATTGGGCCTGAGCTTCCTTTGGTAAAAGGAATAGTTAATTTTTTAAATAAAAATAAGATTAAGGTTTTCGGACCAAATCAATACGCTTCACAATTAGAAGGTTCAAAATCTTTTGTTAAATCTTTATGCAGAAAATATAACATCCCAACAGCAGGATTTAAAATTTGTAAAAATATAAAAAATGTTAAAGAATTTTTGCAAACAAATAATTTTCCTATTGTTGTTAAGGCTGATGGTCTAGCTGCAGGAAAAGGTGTTGCGATATGCAATTCAAAAAAACAAGTTGAAAATTTTAGCAAAGAAATTTTTTCTGGTAAGTTTAAAACTTCGAAAAAATTAGTACTTGAAGAATTTTTAAAAGGAGAGGAAGTTAGTTATTTTTTAATTGTAGATAAAAAAAGTTTCTCCTTTATGGGTTCAGCGCAAGATCATAAACGTGTTGGTGAAAATGAATCTGGTCCAAATACAGGGGGTATGGGCGCTTATTCTCCAGCTCCGATTATAAATAAAAACTTGGAAAAGAAAATAATAAACAAAATTGTTAAACCTACACTTAAAGCTCTAAAAGCCAAAAAAAATGCTTATACTGGATTTTTGTATGTAGGTTTAATGATTAGAAATAACGAACCATATTTAATAGAATATAATGTGAGAATGGGTGATCCTGAATGTCAGGTAATATTGCCAAGACTTAGGACAGATCTACTAAAAATAATTAATGCATCACTAGAAGATAAGCTTGATCAACTTAAAATTAAATGGAGTAAAAATAAATGTATGACCACTGTACTTTGTTCAAAAGGATATCCGGGTAAATATCAAATAAATAAAATAATTAATTTAAAAAAAATCAAATTAGATCAAAAATCATTTATATTTCATGCTGGGACAAAATTAAAAAATAATTCTTTGTTTTCTGTTGGAGGACGTGTGTTGAGTATAACTGTTGTGGGAAATACCTTCTCAAATATACGAAGTAAAATTTTTAAAATAATAAGGAAAATTAATTGGAAAAATGGTTTCTTTAGAAAAGATATTGGTTGGAGGGTGATTAAATCAAAATGAGAATTGTCAGTGGTTTCTTAAAGGGGAAAAAATTAGATTTCCTAAAAACTACTACTACTAGACCGCTTAGAGACTTTGTAAAAGAAAGTACTTTTAACGTTATTGATCATTCAAATTTAATTGATGTTTCTTTAAAAAATTCAAATATATTAGATCTGTATTCTGGTATAGGTTCATTTGGTATTGAGTGTATATCTAGAGGAGCTAAAAAAACTACTTTTGTTGAAAATAATACAAATGCTCTTGAGATATTAGAAAAGAACATAGAGCTTCTAAAAATTGAAAAAAAAACTAAGATACAAAAAACTAAAATAATTTCTTTTTTAAAGCAACCAAAAATAGATGATAGCTATGAAATTATTTTTTTTGACCCACCGTTTTCAGAAAATTATTTTCTAGAAGAATTAAAAATAATAAAAAATTCAAATATTTATAAAACGAATCATTTAATTATTATTCATAGAGATATAAAATCTAAAGATAATTTTTTAAATATTATGAATATTTTTATGACAAAAAAATACGGAAGATCAAAAATATTATTTGGAAATTTCAAATTAAATACTGTTTAGTTGCAATCTTCACTTCTTCTACGGCTGACTGATCAAATGGATTCACGTTTATAAGTTTTCCAAGTAATGCGGTTTCAAGCATAAAGTAAGAAAATAGTTCCCCTAAAACTTCTTCATTAATTTTATTAATACTTAACTCTCTATATGGAATTTTTTTCCTTTTTAAGACTTTAATTAAAGCTTTTTTTTGAGATCCAACAACTTTTGATAGTACTTTGTTTTCTGCAAATTTAAAATTTTTTCCAAATATATTATTATTTATTTTCATTTTTTTATTAGTATTAAGACTAAAAATATAAAATAATTTATCTTTTGGTCCGTCTAGGTATAATTGCATCAAACTATGGTGGTCCCGCGGTGCTGGGGAGACTATAGGTAGGATTCCCTTTCCTTTTTTACCCAAACTTTCAGCCATCAATTGTTGACACCAATAGAGAAAATCATTTAATTGGGGTGCATAGTTAAGAAGCACAATAGAATTAATTTTTTTTAAGTTGTAAATATGTGAAAGTTTTACAACACTGTTTATTAAAATTTCTTTCTTTTTGGACTTAAAAAAAGAGTGTAAATTTTTTCTAAAATTATTAACTCTTAATCCCATGAAATAAGCTGGTATCATACCAACTTCTGACAAAACAGAGTATCTACCGCCAATATAATCTTTATGATTTATGTGCAATATATTTCTTTTTTTTGCAAAATTATTTAATAAATTTTTTTTTTTTTCTGTAATTATAATAGTGTTGTCAGAACTTATTTTACTATTGAATAAATTAGTATTAACTAATGTTTCAATGGTGTTCCCTGATTTAGAAATAATAATAAATAAACTATTTTTTGATTTTATCTTATCAATTTTAAGCTGGTCCAGGTTGTCAATAAATATAAAATTTTTTTTTATTTTATATTTTAGAAAAGAGTAGATAGAATGAGCTCCAAGTACCGATCCGCCCATACCTATGATTATAACAGATTTATATTTTGCGAATTTTTTAAGATTTATTTTACTATAAGTTAAAATAAATTTTTTACTAAGACTGTGAAATACATCTTTTTTTATATCTAAATTATTGTAAATATTTTTAATTATTTTACTTAAGTTTAATTTATTTTTTGCATTTGCTGTCTTTTTTAAGTAACTTTTATCAATTGTATTTTCTATTGTAAAATTTTGAATTTTTTTTTTCACTTTTTAATTTTTTCTAAAATAGATTCTTCAACTGATGAAGCTTTGTTTGAAAAATTGGTAGATTTTTTTTTTTTTTGATTTAAAACACTTTCAAAATCAGTTTTTTCTTCCGCCTGATTACTTGTTTGTCCTGGTGTAGGTATGCTGTCAAAATCAGGTGGTTGTGTGAGTGGACCTTTTTTTTCAATTAAAAACTCATCTGCTGATTGTTTTTTTTCATTTCTTAAAACACTTCCAACTTCTGAAAATGAAGAGCAGCTACTTAGGATAATAATTAATAAACAAAAATTAAATATAAGTTTTATAAGTTTCATTTTTTAATCCAAAATAGATCTTTACTAATTAAAAAGATTACTCCAATTGTAATAAATATATCTGCAATATTGAAAGTAAACCAGTGAAAATTATTTACATGAATGTCTATAAAGTCAGGTACTGCAAAATAGAATAATCTATCATAAAAATTTCCTAAGGCTCCCCCTAAGATTAGTGAATATAAATTTTTGTCATAAAAACTTACTTTACAAATTAAATAACTTAAAAAAATTATAACTAAAAAAATTATAAGAGAAATTCCATGATAATAAATATTAGCGTTATGACTAAATAACCCAAATCCAATGCCTGTATTCCAAATAAGATCAAAATTTAAATAATCATTAACAAATAAACTTCCATTATTGTTTTCTTGGTGATTTATAATTTTTATCTTAGAAACTCTATCTAAAATAAAAATCAAAAAAATGATCGCCAAAGAACTTAGGGTTTCTTTAAGTGAAGTTTTCTTTCTAAAACTTTTTGAAATGTTCATGATTTAATTAATACCACAATGTTTTCTTCCACATTTTTTATCTAATATCTTCCAGCAAAGCGTACATTTTGTTCCTACGGATTTTTTTACTTCTATTTTTAATTTTTCTTCATTCTTGTTTTCAATTTTTTCAACTTTTGAAGCAATGAAGTACTCTTCAAGATCTAGACCTTTTAAAAGTTTGAATTCTTTTTTATTTAAATAAATTAAAACATTTGCCTCTAGGCTAGATCCTATCTCTTTATTAGTTCTTTTCTCTTCAATCGAAATATTAACTTCTTGTCTAATTTGAAATAATTCTTTCCATTTTTTTGATAACTCTAGATTTTCCCAGTTGCTTGGAATTTTTGGAAATATTGTTTCATGTATACTCTTTTCATCTTTATTTATTAGATTGAATATCTCTTCAGTTGTAAAAACAAATATCGGTGCTAGCCATTTAAGTAAGCATTCTAAAATTATATTTAGAACAACAATGCAATCTTTACGTTTTTTTGAATTTAAATCATCACAGTATAAAACATCTTTTCTTATATCAAAATAAAATGATGAGAGTTCTAATGAACAAAAATTTAAAAGTTCTTTGTATAGCTTGTGAAAATTATAATTTTTTAAATTATTTTCAATAGCTTTGTCTAAATGAGATAGTCTGTCTAAAATATACCTCTCTAATTCTGAAAAAGAGTTAATATCAATTTTTTCAAAGTCTTCTTTTTCAAAATTATCTTGTAGATTTCCTAGGATGAATCTAAATGTGTTTCTAATTTTTCTATATGATTCAGCATGTTGAGCTAAGATAGTATTATCTATTTTTAAGTCTTCAGCATAATCAGATGAGGCAACCCAGGCTCTAAGTATATCCGCTCCATAGTTTTTTAAAATATCATCGGGTGCAATAACGTTGCCGGCAGATTTAGACATTTTTAATCCTTTTCCATCCACAACAAATCCATGAGATAAAATACTTTCGTAAGGAGCCCTTCCTCTTGTTCCACAAGATTCTAATAGTGATGAATGAAACCAGCCTCTATGCTGATCTGAACCTTCTAAATACATGTCTGCAGGCCATTTTAGATCTTTTCTTTTCTCAAGGACGAAACTATGTGTACAGCCACTGTCAAACCACACCTCAACAATGTCTGTCATTTTTTCATAATCATCTTTATTATATTCATCTCCTAAGAACCTTTTTGGATCATCAGTAAACCAACAATCAGAACCTTCTTTTTCATAAATTTCAGCTATTCGATCAATGACTTTTTGATCTTGTAGAGGTTTATTTGTTTCTTTATTAATAAATATTGGCAAAGGTACTCCCCATGACCTTTGTCTTGAAACACACCAATCAGGTCTACCTTCTATCATGGACATTAATCTTTCTTTACCTTTAGGCGGGTAAAAAGTAGTATTTTCTATTGCTTTAATTGCTTTGTTTCTCAATGAGTTTTTTTCCATTGAAATAAACCATTGTGGCGTCGCTCTATAAATTAGTGGGGCTTTTGATCTCCAAGAATGGGGGTAACTATGCTGAAGTTTGTCATTTTTCAGTAATTTATTTAATTCTTTTAATTTATCAATAACTATTGGATCAGCTTTAAAAACATGTGTCTTTATAAAAAA
>Ga0307986_10003666_pt1 | contig 10608 bp, 9 predicted proteins | sample EllFjometageno82_FD_203170 | JGI IMG/M metagenome (GOLD analysis project Ga0307986, IMG submission 203170) | Marine microbial communities from Ellis Fjord, Antarctic Ocean - #82 | ecosystem: Environmental > Aquatic > Marine > Unclassified | place: Southern Ocean | collected 2014-10-09
GTAACAGTTAAGCCACTATATGTGGAGTAAGCAAATCCAACTGGAAGAGTATGCATTGCTTTTGAAATACAAACCATGGTCACACACATAAAAATAATACATAAAATTGATGGTGTGAGTTTAGAAAAGCCCTCAGAAATTTTTGCAAAACTATTTGAAGCTATTCCAAAAGATATTCCAAGAGCTAGAAATAAATATCCAAACAAAGGTTTCATAATTTTAATGAAGTAAAATGTTGTTTATCACTATTTGAGGTTATCAAATTTATATGAATTTACTATTTTATTATTTAATATGTAAAAAAATAGTCTATTAAATCTTATGATTAAGTTGAAAAAATTAATTATAGCTTGTGATGGTGAATCTGCAAGTGGTAAAAGTACAGCTGCAAAGTTAATATCAAAAAAATATAAATTATTATTGATCAATTCGGGTTTACTTTATAGATATTGCAGCAAGTTAATTATTCTGCGAAGGCCTAAAAATATTATTTCTTTTTTAAAGAAAAAATTTAATAATATTTCTTATAAAAAAATAGCAAAACAAAAACTCCATTCAGAACAAATTTCAAATCATGTAGCAGTACTAGCTAAAAACAAAAAGGTTCGAGAAATAGTAAACGAATTACAAATGAAAATTATTAGAACTAATAATAGAATTTGTGTCGAAGGGAGGGATATTGCAAGTAAGATTTTATCTAAAAACCCAAAATATGATGTGGCTTTTTATTTTAAGTGTAGTTTAGAGATTGCGGCACATAGAAGATGGCTAGATCTCAAAAAATCAGTCCCATTAAAGATGGTTAAAAAATCTCTCAAAATGAGAACTAATTTAGATAAAAAAAGAAAAAATAGCCCTCTTATTAAAGTTAAAGATGCAATATTAATTAGAAGTGATCAATTAAATAAACAACAAGTTTTATCAAAAATGTCTAAAGCGGTGAATAAAATTCTTAAAAATTAATTATTTTTATTTTCATCTGTAGGCTCAGTAACACTTTCTTTGTTTTCTATTGGTTCAGAAATGGGAATTGTTTCATTAACAGAAGACGTTTCCATTACAAATCTTGGTTCTTCTATAGGTTCTGTTGTTGGATTTAATTCAATTCCAGCAGGTGTAATAGTTGATGGCATAGCAACGAACTGAGAATCTGGATTTTCAACTGTTTTTCTCACTCTCATTCTATAAACACCAAACATTCCTATTAGAGCATGAAAGAAAAGTAAAAAAACAAAAAATCCATTTGAACCAACTACACCCATAAAAACTGAACAAAGTAAGGGCCCGCTCATAGCGCCCAAACCGAAAGTAAACTGTATACCAGCTCCAGCGGCTACGAATTTTTCTTTTGGTATGTAATCATTAGTATGAGCAATAATTAAAGAAAACATTGGTAAGCTACAAATAGAAAAACAAATTAAAAAAATAAAAAACCAAGTTTTGTTTGTTGCAAGTTCACCAGGTAAATACATTTGGCCAGATGATAAAATAGAGAAGAAAGCAAAAATGCATGCCCCAAAAGTTGAGATTACTATTACTTTTCTTCTATCATATTTATCAGAAAGTTTTCCAATAGGATATTGGGAGATAGCACCAGAAATTGCTAGTAGAAAAGTTACAAGTGATATCTGAAATATAGTAAAATTCATTGATGCCGCATAAACTGCTAACAATGTGAATAGTGCAGATTGAATTGTTCCATAAAAAAAAGCACTTACTACTCCAAAAGGTGAGGTTTCATAAAGTTCTTTTAAAGGCATACCTTTAATTTTTTTAAATGTAGGTGGTTTTTTTTTAGTTAAAAGAATCGGTATAAGTGCAACAGATGTAATGATTGAAATTAGTATGAAAGGTTCATAATTTGCAGGACTATTAAAATTTAGTAAAAACATTCCTATTCCCATTGAGCCATACAAAATGACCATATAAATAGACAAAACACTTCCCCTATTTTTATTGGATGATCTATCGTTTAACCAACTTTCTGCGACTGTATAAATACAAACCATACTTATTCCTGTTAACACTCTTAGAGCAAACCAAACAAGTGGATTAATAAAAACCGAGTGAACCAAAATTACTAAAGAGGCTAAGGACGCAAAGGCTGCAAAAACTCTAATATGACCAACTCGAGATATAAGAGTGGTAATTGTTGATGTACCAATGAAATATCCAACAAAATACCCTGACATCATGAAGCCAGTAGCTGTTATACTAAAATTTTCTTGAACAGCTCTTACACCCAAAAGAGAACTTTGAAATCCATAGGCCATCATCAAAAACCCCATACCTAAAAAGAGAGCCCAAGAATTTTTTAATACTTTGTTCATATGAATCGACATTTATTTCTGATTTGTGGCTAAATCAAGTTATTTGTAGATAACGTCTTATGATTTTTTAAGCTTAAGAAATGAGTGGATTGCAAGTGTTAAAATAATGACTACACCACCTTGAATAGTTTCAATACTAGGTTGTTCTTTAATCACCATCCATACCCAAAAAGGGCCAATAATAGTTTCTAGCAGAAAGAAAAGATTAACCTCTTCAGCTGGAATAAATCTTGGAGCGATAGTTACTAGGACAAAAGGAATAGCAACACACATAATGCTCATTAAAGGTATAATAAATAAATCTCTATCAACTAAAGTATATGTTTCAATGAAAAACATTGCAAAAATCGCAACACATAGTTTCCCCACAACAGCTGCTGGAAGTAGGTTTTTCTTTTTGGCAGATCTAATTGTGACTGCACTAACGGCAAGACCCAGTGCTGTTATAAAACCTAAAATATCTCCATAAATACTACCTAATTGAAGGGAATCGTAAAATATATAAACAGCAGCCAAAAATGTGACTGCAATAGCAGCCCAAGTTTTACTATTAGGCATTTCTTTTAAAAAAATAGCCCCAAGTATTGCAGATAACATTGGGGCAAGTGCAATCATAACTAATGTGTTGGCAACATTTGTATTTTGTATAGATACTACAAAAGTAATATTGGTGATGGAGAAAGTAGTTATAAAAATTAAACCATGATACCCGCTTGTAAATAACATTTTAAAGAAGTTTAATTTATAAACAATCAGCATCCCAGTTAAGACTGTAAAAAATGGAATAATTCCACGGTAAAAAACTAATCCCCACGTATCAACATTAGATAATCTGATAAATAAACTATCTGGAGTAATAAACATTACCGCAACAAATGCTAACAAAGACCCTTTTTGTTGGTCTGAAAGATTATTCATGCTCCAAGTTCTTTCCAAAATAGTTTTGCAAGATTTATTCCTGATAAATCATAAAGTGTTTTTAATCCAGTGGGGGATGTCACATTAATATCACCATTTAATTTTTGATCAATAAAATCAATTCCTGCAAAATGAATATTTTCTTTTTTTAAGTCTTTAGCAATTAATTTGGATATTGCATTTTCTACTTTGGTTAATTTGATATTAATAGGGATAGCACCCTTGCTCATATTGCTTAAAAAAGATCCTTTTTTTGGAACCCTTGATATTGCACCGCACACCTTGCCGTTAATCAAAAAAACTCGTTTATCACCCTTATTGATTTTAGCTAAATATTTTTGACACATAATATGATCATGCTTTTTTATGAATTGCTGTATAAGCTTTAAATTAAATCTTGTTAACAAGTGAATATCATTGCCACCATGACTATGAATAGGTTTTAAGATTACCTTCTTATGAGTTTTAAAAAAGTTTTTAATTTCATCAATGTTTTGAGTAAAAATAGTACTTGGCATAAATTTTTGATATTTAGCTGAATAAAGTTTTTCAGACACATTCCTGATTGAAGTAGGGTTGTTTAAAATTTTTACCTTATCTTTAATAGTGTCTAAAATGTAAGTTGCTGAAATATACTCTAAGTTAAAAGGAGGATCTTGACGAATTAGAACAAATTTACAATTTGAAAGATCTAATTTCTGTTTTTTTAAAATTTTAAAAAACTTTTTATGAGTGTTGTTAAATTTAATGAAAAATCCCATAGCGATTACTTTAGAATTAATTATCGATAAATCTTTAGGATCGTAATAAAATATCTTATATCCTTTGTTTTGGACTTCATTTGCTAGAAAAACACTGGTATCTGTAACAGGGTTTAGTTTTGAAGGATGATTTCCTTGTACAGCAACAATTTTATTTATCATATAATTCGTCTAAATTTTCATTTTTAGAAAATTTACTAATCATATGATCAGCGTTCGTAGTCTTATTATCAATTACATTTTGCAAATGATTTAAGAATAAAGTTTCATTCTCTCCATGTTTATTAAGAATATCTCTGTTTTCTAGTCCTTTCCTGGATAGATTTAATAAAGTTGAAGCCCAATAAAGAAGGTCTTTACCCATCAATTGAGTATTAAAGCCTTTCTTGGGAGCCTCCAGGTAAGCGTTAATGATTTTATCTTTATCCCAATTTGAGATTAAATCATGAACTTCATCTAAATTACCATACAGCATTCCAACGTTAAAAGCAGGGCCGGCGCATAAGCAGTCCCACCCACATGTATCCATTGATCTAAGTTCTATATATTTTTTTAATCTATTTTCTGTAAATATTGTGCTTAAGTGAGTAGTCAAATCGCTCTCTGTTGGTAATCGATTACCAATTTCTTTTATTTTACCTTCCATAAAATCTTTAAAAGTATATTTCTGTCCTGAGATATAATTTTCTTTCTCTTGAATAAACAGAATTGGAAAGTTCATTGCAAATTCTGCATACTTTTCAAAGTTTAATTCTTCTAAAAATAATTTTGGTAATCCACCTCTTGAGGTGTTTTGCCATACTTTTGATCGATAAGATAAATAATTACTATTTTTTTTTTCAACAATAGAAGAATTTGCAAACAAAGCTATTGATATAGGAACAATTGAGTTAATGATTTTAAATTTTTTAATAAAATCTTTTTCAGATTTATAATCAATATTTAATTGTGTTCCACATGTTCGATACATCATGTCTAAACTTAGCTTACCTCCTAAAGGCATATCTTTAGTCATTAGTTCATATCGTTGTTTAGGATTATTTGGTATTTCGTTTAGTTTTGATATTGGATCAAATCCAGCACTAACAATTTTGATATCTAATTTTTTTGTGACTTGTTTTAATTCAAATAAGTAATCTTGTGATTCCGCACATGCTTCATGTATATGATTAAGCTTATCCCCCGATAACTCTATTTGATTACCAGGTTCAATTGTTATGTTTTTTCCACCTTTATTTAATCCTATAATATTTTCTTTTTCTAAAATTGGGTTCCAGCCAAATTCCAATAAAGCTGCAAACATTTCTTTTATTTTAGAGTAATTAACTCTCTTATTGTTTTTATTATTAAAAAGAAATTTTTCATGCTCAATTCCAATTTTAAAATCTTTTATATCTTTGATTCCAGATTCGAAATATTTAACAATTTTTTCTTTAGTGTTAATCATTAGGTGTTAGATAATAGTTTATAAATAAATTTAAAGTAAAGAATATGGTTTTCTAGCAAATATTCTTTTAATCATAGGAGCAAAGTCTTCTAAAGTCATACTTTTGTAATCTGGATCAAATGAAACTTGATCCCATTTTTCACAGAATTGCAGTGCATCGTTATAATATTCATGATCTTTATATTTGTCTCTTTGATTTTGATTTTTTCCTAAGTGATGAGCGTAATAATACATTTGAAATTCACCATGTTTTTCAATTATCCAATGGGTTTTTTCACTTACATAAGGTTTTAAAACAGATGCAGCATATTCCGAATGATTAAGAGGAGCTAGTTCATCACCAATATCGTGAAGAAGAGCTGCAACTATCATTTCTTCATCTGCTTTATCATTAAAAGCTCTAGTAGCCGTTTGAAGTGAATGTTCTAATCTTGTTATTTTATAGCCTTCTAAAGTTGAGTTTAATCCGTCCATAAACTTTAAAATTCTATCAGCAGTTCCATTAATGTAATCTTGCTCGTGTTTATCTAGCATTAAATACTCTTCTTTAGTGCCATCTTCCATTCTGATGAAATCAACTTTTTTCATTGTTAATTGTTTGATGCGGTATTTAATAAAGAAAGTTGAGTTACTTTATTATCTCCCAATTCATCAATAGGTTTGACTGGATATTCCCCTGTAAAATAGTGATCTGTTAATTGAGGATAATTTTCATTTCTTTTATCAAAGCCAATAGCTCGATACATTCCTTCAATCGATAAAAAATTTAAGGATTTAGCCCCAATGTATTCACAAATTTCATCATTAGTTTTGTTGGCTGCTAATAATTCTTTCTTAGTAGGGGTGTCTACACCATAAAAATCTGGATATCTAATTTCAGGGCAAGCAATTTTAACGTGGACTTCTTTTGCTCCTGCATCATAAAGCATTTTAACTATTTTGTGAGATGTTGTTCCTCTTACAAGTGAGTCATCTACTAAAATAATTTTCTTATCTTTAATAGTTGTTTTGTTTGCATTGAGTTTTAATTTAACACCTAAACTTCTAATTTGTTGGCTTGGTTCAATGAATGTTCTTCCAACATAATGATTTCGTATTAAGCCATGTTCAAAATTTTTACCTAAATGTTGGGCAAATCCCAAAGCAGCAGCATTACCACTGTCTGGGACAGGAACAACAATATCTGCTTCTATATCATTTTCTTTAGCAAGCTCTTTGCCTAAATTTTTTCTATGTTCATACGCAGTTTTACTACCTAGAATACTATCTGGTCTTGCAAAATAAATGTATTCAAAAACACACGGTCTAACTTTTTTTGGAGGAAAGGGTTTAACGCTTTCTAGTTTATCATTTTCAATTAAAACTATTTCACCATTTTCAACTTCTCTTACAAACTTTGCTCCAATGATATCTAGTGCACAAGTTTCTGATGCAAGCACGTAACTGTTTTTAAGTTTACCAATTATCAATGGTCTAATTCCATATGGATCTCTAACTCCAATTAATGATTTTTGTGTAAGCATCACTAGTGCATAGCCACCTTGAATTTGAAAAATAGCATCAACAATCTTATCAACTGTTTTATTTCTTTTTGATTTAGCAATTAATTGAACAATAGTTTCAGTATCAGAAGTCGTATAAAAAATAGCTCCATCCTCAACAAGTTTATTTCTTAAATGAACAGAGTTAGTCAAATTTCCATTATGAGCAACACCAATACCACCTGCATTGGTATCTGCAAAAAAAGGCTGTATGTTTCTTAAAGTATTACCACCCGTTGTGCTGTATCGATTGTGGCCGATAGCATAATTCCCTTTAAGTTTTTTAAGGACTTTTTCTTTATTAAAATTATCTCCTACTAAACCAAACCTTTTTTCAGAGTAATACTGCTCACCATCAAAGGTAACAATTCCACAACCCTCTTGACCTCTGTGCTGCAAAGCATGAAGCCCCAAAGCAGTTAAAGCTGAGGCATCTTCAATGTTAGCAATACCAAATACACCGCATTCTTCTTTTAATTTAGGATTAAAGCTCTTCAATTTTTTCTTTAGAATCTTGGTAAGTTTTTTCATCAGGAAATTCTTTCAATAAATAATTACTACCTTTTTCCATGTATGGAAAGATGTATGATTTATCCGTATTTATTGCCCATTTATTGTAATTATACACGATATGGATACCAGAGAAGATGCATACTGAAATAATATATGCTCTTACAAATCCAAAAAAGAATCCAAATATCGTATCCAAACTTCCAATTCCTGTATATTGAATAGCCCTACTAATTCCCTTGTTAATCATCAAAACAAAAAAGATAACTATTATGAAGATTGTTACACCAAGACCCACATCTAAAATATATTCACTATCAATAATGTCTTCTAGATATGGTTTGGCCCTTGGAAAAATAATTAATGTGATCACATAAGCAAATAACCACTTTGCCATAGATAAAATACTTAATACAAACCCTTTTTTATAACATTTAATCAACGACAAGATCGTAATAATTAAATAAATTAGATCTATTATAGAACTTGCTTCATAAAAATTATGAAACAATTCAAACATTAATTATTTACCAAAAGGTTTAATCACTAATATTAAAGAAGGAAGTAAGGTTAATACTGAAATCATAGCTAGCAACATTGCAAGACCAGTAAAAACTCCAAAATAAATAGTTGGAATAAATTTAGATAAAACTAAAATAGAAAAACCAAACACAATTGTAATTGAAGTATTTAAAATTGCAGTACCTACTGTTGAATGGCAAATCTTTAATGTTTCTTTGTAGTCTTTTAGATTATCAAATTCCTCTTTAAATCGATAGATATAATGAATACTATTATCAACTGCTATACCTATGGTAATAGCTGCAATTGTAATCGTCATCATATCAAGTGGTATACCCAGCATTCCAATAATTCCTAATATAAAGAAAGCTGCAATAAAGTTTGGAACCACTCCAATTAAAGATAATTTTATATTTCTAAACAAAACCATGAACATTGAAAAAATTCCTATCATCACTAGTCCTAAAGTTAAGATTTGGGATTTAAATAAACTTTGTAAAAGATTATTAAATAGAATTAAAACCCCTGCCAATTTATATTGGTCTTTATCAATTCCAAGTTCATTTTGAAGATCGTAGTTAATTTTATTGATTAAATCATTACGTCGCAGGTTTTCTTGTGAGTCTATAATTCTTAAGCTAATTCGTGCTTCATTATCCTTAATAGAGATATAAGGATCAATAATTTCAGTCTTAATACTTTCAGGAATTTTGGAATATAAAACCCCCATTTCTAAAGTTCCTAAGGGTTTATTATTATTAAGTTGAGTTGCTACATCAATAATTGAAGAAAAAGATAAAACCTTTCCTACTTGTGGAAGACTATCTAGGTAATTATGTACGCTTGTAATAGTATCAATTTTATCTTTCGTAAACCAATATCTGTCATCATTTTTTTGATCGTCATCACCCCAGTCCTCAAACTCATCATCTTCTTCTGCTTCTTCTTTTTCAGTTTCAGGAAACTTTAAAATAACCTCAAGTGGAGTTGTTCCTCCAAGCTTTTCATCAATTATCTTCATCCCTTTATAAATCTCTGTTTCTTTACTAAAATAATTAATGAAACTATTTTCTACTTCTAGTTTACTAATTCCATATATACTAAACCCCACCAAGACAGCAGTTACAAAAAAAATTGATGCTTGATAGTTAATGGAGAGTTTTCCAAGAAATTGAGTTACTTTTGATCCCTCGTCTTCTTTAACAGATATATTTTTTATTGGCACAAAATTTAGTAAAGTTGGAAGTAGGGTAAACGTAATAATAAAAGACGTTATTAACCCAAAAGTCATCATCCAACCAAAGTCAATAATTGGTTTAATTCCACTAAAAATTAAAGATAGAAAGGCAATTATTGTAGTTAATACCGTGTAAAGGATTGGCCAAAACATTTTACCAGTTGTAAGGGATAAAATTTCCAAGTTAGTTTTCAATGGATGGTTATTTTGAAGTTGTAAAAACCTTGTGCTTATATGAATATTCATTGCCATTGTTAAGATTAACATTAGGGCAATAAAGTTTGATGAAATAACAGTTACTTTCCAACCAAGCAAACCTAGTAATCCCATCATGATGATGACAGAAAAGAAACAACTGCTAATTGGAACAATGATCCAAATTAGTTTTCTAAATACAAACCAAAGAGTAGCAATGATAAATAGTAAAACTCCCAAACCAAAAATTATGATATCACTTTTTATAAACGTCATCATATCATCAGCAATCATTGGGATGCCACCTAGATAAATTTTTCCAATATCGTTATAGCTTTCAATGACACTTCTTATTTCTAAAATATTTTTATGGTTTTGCTTTTTTATTTGGTCACGGTGCTGTTCAATTTCTTCTTTCGATTTATTTTGAACATCTTCTAATTCAGGGTTTTTTTTAATATTAACTATTATTCCACTTGTGCTACCATCTTCACTGATTACAAAATTTCTAAAAACAGGACTGTCTAGTATCTCTTTAAAGCCCCTGTCTTTATCTACATCTTCATCTTTAAGAGTTTTAAAACTTTCCAATCTCTCTTGAATAGGTGAATCTGAATTACTTAGAAGTGGAATATCCAAAAGAGTAATTACACTATGAACCCAATTTAAGCTTTGAATTTTATATTTTAAACTTAACAAATTGTTAATTGAGGTGTCAGTAACCATTCCTTCGTTTGGAGTATATGTTAGAACTAAAAAATCCTTAGATCCATATCGGTCAGTAATTTCTCTTAAATATTCTAGATCAGGGTCACCTTCGATTAATAAAGTTTCTGAAGATGCATCTAATCTAAAATCCTTTGAAAAATATCCAAAGCTAAGTAGAGTAATTAACAGTATTGCAAAGATAGATTTCGGGTTTTTAAGAATAGTATTTTGATATAGATGAGTAATCATTCACTCTTTTATATTAGAAATTAATTAATTTGAGTATCTTTAAATTTGGTGAATCTCTCCTCGAATTCAAGAGTTACTTTACCAATTGGGCCATGTCTCTGTTTCCCAATTATAATTTCAGCTAAATGAGCAACTTCATTCATTTTAGCTTGCCACTCAGCATGTTCTACAGTTGCTTCTCTTGGCTCTG
>Ga0307986_10003667_pt1 | contig 10607 bp, 11 predicted proteins | sample EllFjometageno82_FD_203170 | JGI IMG/M metagenome (GOLD analysis project Ga0307986, IMG submission 203170) | Marine microbial communities from Ellis Fjord, Antarctic Ocean - #82 | ecosystem: Environmental > Aquatic > Marine > Unclassified | place: Southern Ocean | collected 2014-10-09
ACTTCTGCCACTTCGGCCAATCTTGCCACTTCAACCAATCTGGTCTCTTCTGCTACCTTTGCTTCTGCCACTTCGGCCAATCTTGCAACTTCTGCCACTTCGGCCAATCTTGCCACTTCAGCCAATCTGGTCTCTTCTGCTACCTTTGCTTCTGCCACTTCGGCCAATCTTGCAACTTCTGCCTCATCGGCTCTTTCTTGAACATCTGTTGTATCTACAGGGTCCCTATGTTTCTGAATATGTTCAAGTATTTCATTGTAAATATTGATACTTCCTTTAGGAATACCAGACTGACATTTATTAACGGCAGTCGACCAATGGCAAGGTTTACTATCTTCGGTTTTTTTCCTACATACTTTAGCCCTATGTTTTTCACATGGATCAGTTCCATTATGTTTCGATTCTGCATCAAAATGTGCTAATCTGTATGTCCGATCTCTTTTCTTAAATAATTGTTCTTGTAGTTGAAATATACTATGATTTAATCCTTGTATAAGTTGTATTTCTTGCAAAATAAGTTTTTTATTTTTAGACGGTCTTTCAAGTGAAAAAACATGAAGTTTTGTATATTCTTTTACAGATGTTTGATTATTTAAAGAATTTGCTACTGAAACACTCATATAATTACCAAATCCTGTAGAAAAAGGTTTAGCAAATTTTTTTCTTATTTCTTTTGCCTTTTTTTTATTTTTAATCCCAACTAAAGCAACAGTAGTTTGTGTATCACCAAAATGTATAGGAAACAAGAAAAAAAATTTCATTCCACTATGTTTAGCACCTCCTTTCATTTTTTTTAAACTTTTATTTCTTAAGTTAAATGATTTTTTTTTATTACTAAAACTTTTATTTCTTTTTCTTTTTCTCATTTTCCCACCTTTGTTACGTTTCATACTTTGATTTTTAACTTTTTTTATTTTGTGTAATCTTTTCCGACTTAATAACATTTATATATAAATAAAATTAGATTTTTTTATTGTGAACTTATATTAATAATGTCTTGTAAAATAACAACTGCTCCAATTAATATCCCACCTTCTGTTAATGAAGTAGGTGGTGATAATACAGATTTCTATTATGATTATGGAATATCTACATGTTCAATTACAAATAAAAAAACATATTTAGAAATTAATTGTTTTGATGGAATTAATAAAGTCGGATCTGGATTAACTGGTGGTTTATATGTATCAAATGTCAGATTATATAAACCATCTTTGAATTCATATAATGGTACAAAAGCAGATGCAGAATTAATTATAACTCATTCTGGAGGAGGTAAAAATTTATATGTATGTATACCAATAACAAGTACAACCGCAAGTGGGGGATCAACCGGGTGGTTTAATCAAATAATACCATTTTCTCCGTCTAAAACAAATGGTTCAAAATCAATAAATGTATCAAATTTTACATTAAATATGGTTATCCCTAAAGCACCATTCATAGTATATGAAGGAGGAACTTTCGAATGGGGTTGTTCCAAAAATGATGTAATGATTCTATTTAATTTAGATAGTTCTATTAATATAAATTACAAAAATCTTAAAACATTAGGAAATATAACAGAAAAAGCATCATATAATATTTTAAAAGCACCTGATTATTTAAAATCAAATAAAAAAGGGACTCTATCAGGACCAGGTAAAATATCAGGTAGTCAAAAATCAAGTACTCTAACATGTATACCAATAATAGATCAAAATGGTAAAAATATAGAATCCCCCAATTCATCTACATGGGTAAAAACATCATCAGACATTGGAAACAAAATAGGCAATAACCTACAACAATACTGGATCATAATTATAGGTATTATAGCAGGTATAATTGCACTAATTTTAATTATTATGGTAATAAGGGCTGCTCGTAAAACAACAGGGGGGAGTTCTCCAGCCGGGGGAAATACATAAAATACCTTTTCAAAAGAACTTTTCAAAAAGTTCTCAAAATCATAAAAAAATATTAATTACATTAATATTTTTTTTATCTGGTTAGGTCAGCATCATGGTTGTCTTCTAAAACAGGTTTAAATTCAGGAAGAGATAAGTCAATATTTCTATTCATAGGTAACATAGTATTAATGACATCTTCTTCTAAAGTTGATGGAAATTGATTCATAGAATTTAAATGACTTAATTTTTTATTTTCAGATGGTAAGAAATTTCTTTCCCCGTAACTTCCGGTTTTTCCTTCTGAACGTTGAATTAGAACATATGCTGCAACTATTCCAACAACACCTGCTAAAGTATTTTTAGACAAAAGACACAATGCTAAAACAGCAACTCCTATTTTTCCAATAGGATTATCAATAAGTTCCGCAAGGACAAGTGGTACTTCAATATCACAAATAACAAAGCATGATAATAATAAACTTAATATAAGAGAATGTTTATCCCGGGTTAGAGATTTCAAAAATTTTTCCATATATCATAATAGTATATTTTTTATTTATAAATTGAAAAAAAAAAGCCTAAATAGTAAATATTTATAATAAATATTTATAATAAATATTTATGATAGAAAATGATATATCTACATATATCGGTTATAAGGGATATACTATTATCAAAAAATATATGTCGGTTGAAGAACAAGAATTTTTAAGAAAAGATTTAACAGTTAAACCATTTGTTCCTAAAAATTCTATAATAAAACCCCCATCTTTTCGAGTTTATCGGGAATCTAAAAATAAATTCTACATACCTAAATTTTACGGACTTGAAAATTATGGAGATCCTGATATAATAAAAACAGGTGAAGGTAAATCTATTGATTTAAAGTTCAATGGCGAATTGCGAGAAAAACAAAAACCTGTTGTTGCAAAATTTCTTAAAAATATTAAAACACGTAAGTCAGGATTGTTAGCCCTTCATACAGGATTCGGTAAAACCTGTCTCGGGTTATACATCTTATCTGCTCTTAAGGTGAAAACAATTATTATCGTTCATAAAGAATTTTTATTAAGACAATGGGTTGAAAGAATAGAGCAATTTTTACCTGATGCTAAAGTAGGTCGAATTCAAGCAAAAATAATAGATGTGGAAGATAAAGATATAGTGATTTGTATGTTGCAAAGTTTAAGTATGAAAGATTATCCGCCAGAAATATTTCGTGATTTTGGATTTGCTATTTATGACGAGGTTCATCATTTGGGGGCGGAAGTATTTAGTAGGGCATTTTATAAACTATCAACCGAATATTCGCTGGGATTATCAGCAACAATGAAAAGAAAGGATGGTTTAACTAAAGTATTGAACTGGTTTTTAGGTAATGTTGTATGTAAAATAGAACGTAAGGGTGAAGATAATGTTTTGGTGAAAGTTATTCGATATCATTTCGATGATGATGATTTTAACAAGTTAGAGTTAGATTATAGGGGTCGTATTAAATATACAACTATGATAAAGAAACTTTGCGAATTTGATAGACGGAGTGAATTTATTTTAAAAGTCATAACAGATTTGTTTAAACAAAACATTGACCAACAAATTATTGTTTTGGCGCATCAAAAAAAACTTTTAGGATATTTACATGATGCTATAAAAGATAGAAATATAGCAACAGTAGGATATTATGTTGGGGGTATGAAAGAAAAGGATTTGAAAATAAGTGAAGGGAAACAAGTGATTATTGCTACATATGCAATGGCTGAAGAAGGTTTGGATATTAAATCACTAACAACATTAGTGATGGCTACGCCAAAAGTAGATGTAACTCAGTCGGTTGGGAGAATTTTAAGACAAAAACGAGAAGAAAGTTTGGTGGTTGATATAGTGGATAGTCATATGATTTTTGAAAGACATTTTAAAAAACGAAAGACATTTTATAGAAAACAAAAATTTAAGATTATAGAGGCAGATATGGAACAATATGAAAAGGGTGAGTGGACTACAATTTTTGACGCAACAAAGTCGAAATCTATGAATTCATCCAAAAATATTAAAATAAAAACAGAAAAATACACAACAAAATCAAAAGATGCTTTATTAACAGGAGTTTGTTTGATCGACGATGAATAAAAATTAAATATAAAAATTAAATATAAAAATTAAATAATTAAATATAATAATAAAGAATATGAAATTTAGATATTTGCAAAAAGAAGATTATAATAAGAATTATTTAGATTTATTAGAACAATTAACAGAAGTAAATAAAGACCAAATAACGTATCAAAAGTTTTCTAATTTTGTAGATAATCTACACAAAAACCATAAAATAGTAGTAATTGAACAAAATAACAAAATAGTTGCAACTGGAACTATTTTGATAGAAGATAAATTAATACATGGAATAAATAGAGTAGCACATATAGAAGATATAGTTATATGTAATACATGTAGAGGGTTAGGTTTAGGTAAACAATTAATAAGTTTTTTAATAAATATTGCAGAAGAAAGTTGTTATAAGGTTATATTAAATTGTAAAGAAGAGTATGTTGGATTTTATGAAAAATGTGGATTAGTAAATCATGCAATAGAGATGGTTAAGTATAATAAATAAATTTTCATATTTCTGAAAATTTATTTATTAATAATTTATTTTTTATAGTGGTTATAGTTATCATAACTATTAACATATCTTAATTTACTAGTAGGTCCAGTTGCCCAAGGTTGAGATCCAAAGGTGTTAGGTGAAGAATATCCGGCAGAATGGGCTACATTACTTGCATATTGAGAATATGCACCACCCTTATGTTTACTTGGACTACTTCTTGACCCTTTACTAGATCGTCTAGAACGAGAAACTCTAGCAGGAGTAGCAAATAAATTTCTTCTACCATTATTTCTGCGAACATTACTACGGGTTTTACTACGGGTTTTACTACGGGTTTTACTACGGGTTTTACTACGGGGTTTACTACGGGTTTTACTACGTGTTTTGCTGCGGGTTTTACTACGGGTTTTGCTACGGCTTTTGCTTCGTGTTTTACTACGTGTTTTACTTCTTTTTGTTTTTTTCTTGGCTTTTTTATTGGCTTTTTTATTGGCTTTTTTCTTGGCTTTTTTATTGGCTTTTTTCTTGGTTTTTCTTTTCTTACCACCACACATATTTGAACTTTTAAGTTTTGTAATAGGAGCATAACTACCACGAAGAGTAGCAGCATGTTGTGCTCCTGATTTGGTAAATCCATAACTTACGCCCCCGAAGTCGGCATCATAGTCATGTCCCCCACCTTTCTGACAATTAGAATAATGTTTATCAACGATAGGATAAGTGTTACCTAAACTATTTGATTTTGAAAGAGAATCCATTGTTGAACCATACCCTCCACCACCTTGTCCAGAACATGTAACACCTTTTCTATTAGAAATTCTAGATTGTATAAATTGATCATTCTTAGTATTTGCGTAACTCATTATATATATATAGTTAGTTATTTTTTTTTCCATTAATTTTCTAAATGTTCAATTGGAACCCATCCATTAAATTTATTATTATAAACGCATTTTAATTTTTCACATTTGGTTAAATCAACAAATTTATCAATAGAAGTATTTTCAAATTCTTCTTCATCATCACTTTCTTCTAATGCATCTAAATTTTCATTCTCTTTAATATTTCTAAAAATCCTATTCATAAAAACACTTGTTTTATAATCAGGAATATATGCCGTTCCTGATTTTTTCAATTCCGGATTATCTAATTCATATAAATCATAAATATCATTAATAATTGTTGCCTTAATATGGTAAATTTTATGCAGTTTTTGTTTATTTTTATAAATCAAATTTAAAAATGTTTTATTTTGAAATAACAATCTGTGTTGGATTGAATATATTTGATAAGGAATATCAGCACCTAATTGATATAATTTTTCTATATCTTTTGAAATGACTGGTGTCCCAATTGTTAATTGATTATTGATTATTCTATGTTGAGAAATATTATAATTCATAAGTTCATTTGTGAATTTTAATTTTTCGTATTGATTATATTTACATAAATTATGTCCTTTATAGTAAAAAATATTTTCAATATTAAAACATTTATTTTCTTTTATTTCGAAACTTGTCCCATATAAAATTGTCCCTGTACCAGAACACAAAATAGGATCAAAACTAGTTATTTTGGATGATATACTTGTTATTTTTTTATTTTTTAAATTTATGATCATCATGAAGCAAAATTGTTTATTATTATAATTTTTAAACCATAAAAAACATTTTTTTCCTTTGGGTATTAACATATATATATCTGATTGAACTTTGTTATGTATAGATTTTTCATAAGGAAGTTCTATTTGAGGAAAATGTCTTAAAATATTACTAAAATTTTCATTTTTTTTCTTATATTTTTCATTATTTCTATTATTTTTATAATTTCTATTATTTCTATTATTTCTATTATTTTTTTGGGTAAACATCTAGATATAATATAAATGCATGAGTATCTCTAAATATATTTTTAAAATGTACTAAAGTTATTTGTATCAAAAACATTTCCTGCTTCACTTATTTTTGGTTTTGTTTCATCTTTTTTCTTAGTTGATAAATTTTTTAAATAATTTTTTAATTCATTTTTCATTGTTTCGTTTTTTTGTGCATTTTTTTGTTTATTTTGTCGAAGGGAATTATAAATATCCTTATATTGCCCAACGGGTTTTTTGATCATATCTATAGTTTTAGGTATTGTTAAATTATTTTTAAAAAATAAATAACTATAATGCAATGATAATATTAAAATTATTGATAATATGATTTGTTGACATATCCAAAATAACATTGTATATATATCTTAAATATTTAACGATTTTAAATATAAACTTATATCTTTATTAAAAAAAAAATTATTTTCATATAATTTCTTGTCTTTTGAAGTAAAATATAGGTTAATGATTTTATCTTGTTCCATTTCAATAATCATTTGATTTTTACTTCCTTTGGAATAAAAACTTAATTTTTTGATATTCATAGAATAATAATGAACAGGTAAATTAGTTATATTTTCTAGTTTTTTAGTATAAATATGATTACCATATAAAGTGTATTTATCTAAAAAATTATCTTGTGTTGAATTATCTTTATTAATTATTTTAAATAAATTTACTTTATCATTATTTACAATATAATAACCATTTTTTGTATATAAAATATGTTGATCTTGTTCAGAAAATTCAAAATTATCTTTTAGTTTATCAATTATAGAATGTTTTATTTTATGAATATTTAAGGGTTGTATAAAAAATTGATTCATTATTTATTATATTATTTTATAAACTATTTAAACCGATTATTCATAATACTTACAGATGACCAAGATTATTATTGTAGACAAAAACAAAAATAAAAAAGAAACAAAATTACGAGAATTTTCATTAGAAAATTTATTTAAAAAGGCAAATTTAAAAAATAGTACAGATTTTATAAAACATCATACGTGGAAAGTTAAGGATAAATATGTATCATTGTTTGCAAAAGATAGTGGGAGAGCAAATAATGAAAATGGATACGAGTTGCCTCCACCGGTGGATAGTAAACTTTATTTTGGAAAAATAATTATAGTAAAACATTTTAACGAAGAGATTAATGATGATAATGTGGAAGATTTGACATTGGAAGAATGGGAAAAAATATATGAAAAATTGTTTGGGGGGTTTGAAGAATTGGGTGAAGAAGATAGTTTTAGTGATGAGGAAATAATTCCTGAAAAATATAAAACAAAAGACGGTTATTCAAAGGAGGATGGGTTTATAGTTGATTCTGGAGAAGATAGTGATTTTATACCAGATGAAAATAGCGATGAAGAGGAACAAAGCGATGAAGAGGACAATAGTAATGAAGAGGAAAATGGTAATGAATTATGTGAAGAAACTATAGTAGAAAGTGAAGAAAAAAATGATGAAATGCCTGAATTATTAAGCGCAGAAGAAACAGAAGAAGAAACAGAAGAAGAATCAGACGGTGATTTAATAGGATCTGAATTAAGCGAAGAAAGTTATATATCAGATAGTGATGAAGAACAGTAAAGAAATTAAAAAAAAAGTTAAAATTGAAATAACTTAAAATGATTATTAATATTAACATATAAGTATGCTTAAAAATAATGAAGAATTTAGAAACAATGTTGTAAAAAATATAAAAACCTTTATGGGGGATAAAAAACTATCAATAAATATAGAGAAAGGTATTTATAATTATTCAATTAAAAAGGCAAAGAAAAAAAATGTTGTTAGAAAATGGGAGAATAAATATTTTGTTCAAATATATACAGATAGGTTTAAGACTATCTATTATAATTTAAATTCCAAAATATCTTCATGCAATGATGAATTAATAGAAAAAATAAAAAATAAAAAAATGAAAGCAAAAGATTTAACATATATGAACCATCAAGAAATGAATAGAAAAAAATGGAATAAATTAATTCAAGCAAAAATTAAACGAGATAAAAATTTATCAACCGATAATTTGGCTGCATCCACTGATGAGTTTAAGTGTTATAAATGTAAAAAACGAAAATGTACATATTATCAATTACAAACGCGATCAGCAGATGAACCAATGACTACTTTTATCACGTGTTTAAATTGTGGTAATCGTTGGAAGTTTTAAGTATCTTTAAAAAAATCTTGAAATATATTATATATAATATATAATATATGTCAAATCTATGTTCTGATAGATACTGTAATTTGTCGATGAATTTATGGCAAAATCAAAAAATTAGTAATGCTGATAAAAAGAAATATCAAGCCAAATTGGAAAATTTAAAGGTAAATAAAATATCATCGAAGATGCAATATGCAAATGCAATAAAAAATAAATCAGCAGCCTCATCATTTTCATCAAATACGATGTTAAGATCTGCTTATTTTAAAGAATGTACTTAAATCAATTGCAAAAATGTATACTTTTTTAAATATTTAACTTTTTTTTAAATATTTAATTATATATAATGGCAACTCTTTATAGTAATGTACCAACTTTTAGACTTACACGAACATCAAAAAATATTAATGAAAATACGGGAGATGATGATACATGGTTGAAAATTATAAAAAAAAAAAATGAATTGGCAAAAGTAGAAATTATGAATAGATCTCTTATAAATACATCAACGTCTCCCGTAACATTTGTATATGAAATAGGATTTCCACAATTTACTTTGTCAACTACAAATACTTGGAAACAACCGCAATCGCCGGACATTGTAGATATTTCAGGAAATGATAATATAATTATACTTGATTTTGAAGGTTTGGAACAAAGAAATTTTTTAGATGGTAATGGTGATGGTGATTTACCCAATTTAAAATATTTAGTTGTTCGGTTGACAAAAAGTGAGGAAAAACCACCAACTACAGTTGGTGGTTCTCTTAAATATTATAATTATATATTTAGTGGGGATATAATTGGTCCTAGTGAATTTCTAGATTTTAATACAAATTATTGTATACGATCTAAAAAAGAAACAACAAATAGTGGAGTGCAGGTAGATGTTTATAATCCAGTAAACTGGTGTTCTCTTTCTAATAATGAAATTAATGTTTATGATGATTTAAATTTAAATGTTAAAATATCACCAAAATATTATGATGATGTTCCTCTTTTACACGATGATATAATTCCAAATAAAAAGTCAACTATTAAATCTTCCTATACCACTTCATCAACCTTTTATACTGATAGGACATATGAATTAAATAATCTTTTGTGGTGTAGTTTAAATTCTCCTAGACATTTAGAATTAATAGTGTGTTCTACAGGTAGCGTAGCGAATAATAATTTACAACCAAATGGTATCGGTGTATATCGTTATATTAAAAATTTTATTTATGATAATATCAGTGTTAATTATTCTAGCGGATCATTACTACATAAAGGAAATAAAGGAGGTGGTTATAGGAAAACACCGGGTACATTAGAATTGGTAAGAGAAACTATAGAACCATACTATGTTGATGCATCCACTACATTCTATAGTTCATCAAATACAAGTAATATATGGCCAATGAGAAGTCATTCAACAGAAGAAGCCAATTATTTTGAAATAAGATATAAACCATTAGTACCTATTAAATCGGGCGGTACTTTATCAATACAGTTTAATTTTGGCTATAATAATAATAGCATAACAACATTTGAAAGATATCCTAATATGAACGGTACATTATCTCTCTCAGGAACAACATATAAAGATGCGAATAGAAATAATGAATATATAACATTAGAATGGGAAAACGCTGATACGGATTCAACCAGAGAACAATCTATTATATTATTTGATGTGGCGTCTGGACATTTTAAACAAGTAGCAACAATTGTTACAAATACAGATGAATATGCGGATATTCAAACAACTCCTACAAATTTTGATATACAAACTTATGTTTATCAATTTAGATTAGAAGATCCTAGAACACGGAATAGTTTTAAACTATTCAATGGTGCTATTAAACCTTTCATTGAAACAACACAAAACACAATGGTTATAAATAATAAGAGGTTTGATTTATTTTTATATCCAAAAATAAATGATAGTATTACAAATAATATATTTCAATACGATGATACTATTACGGGGATTAATAATCGAACTAAACCATTAACCGATGTAGAAAATGTATTTAGTGTGGAAATGAAATTACAAAAATTTTTTATGGA
>Ga0307986_10003669_pt1 | contig 10603 bp, 13 predicted proteins | sample EllFjometageno82_FD_203170 | JGI IMG/M metagenome (GOLD analysis project Ga0307986, IMG submission 203170) | Marine microbial communities from Ellis Fjord, Antarctic Ocean - #82 | ecosystem: Environmental > Aquatic > Marine > Unclassified | place: Southern Ocean | collected 2014-10-09
GATCAAATGATAAATATTATTTTTACATTCTTATTGTATTTAGTTTTTTCATATTTATTTAAAATTTATGATGATATTACCATAGGTAGGTTTGATTAATGTTCACTCAGAATTTAGCAGCTAAAAAAATTCGCGTTATTAATAGAAGGATGTTTATTGTAGGTGTGGCAAAAGTCGTTGTATTTACTGGAATTATTGTAAGATTATTTTCACTGCAAATATCTGATAATAAAAAATATTTAACTCTTTCTGATAAAAATAGATTGCGTGAATGGAGACTACCCCCAATTAGAGGTGAATTTGTTGATTATTTTGGCAACATCATAGCTGGAAATTTTAAAGTATATCAGCTTCATGTGATACCTGAGGAAGTTGAAAACTTCAGATATTTGATGTTAAGGTTAAAAGATATCTTAACTCTCGATAACAATGAATTTAAAAAGATAATTAAAAAAAAAGAAAAACAAAAACCCTGGGAAACTTTGGTTATTTCTGACAATTTAACATGGGAACAATTTTCAAAGGTTAACTATTTTTTACACGACCTAATTGGTGCAAAACCAGTTTTATCTGTTTCACGTAACTATCCTTTTGATGACAATTACACTCATATTCTTGGTTATGTGAGTGAGGCAAGTGAAAGTGATATTTTAAATAATGAGGTTATTAAAAATAGACATGTACCTGGTCTTAAAGTTGGAAAAACAGGACTAGAAAAATCATTTGAAGATGAGTTAATAGGTATAAGTGGAGTTCAAAGATACGAAGTTAATGCTTATGGGAAGCGAATTAAACAAATTGATTATCAAAAGGGTGCACAAGGAAATAGAATTAAACTTACAATAGACACGGAAATTCAAAAATTATCTAATGATTTACTAAAAGGAATAGCTGGATCAATTAGTGTAATGGATATTTACACAGGAGAAATAATAGCAATGCAATCCTCTCCTTCATTTGATGCTAACTTATTTCTTTTTGGCATTAGTCATGATGATTGGCAATTAATAAGAAATAATCCATTAAAACCATTGGTTAACAAAACATTAGCAGGCCTATATTCACCAGGCTCTACAATAAAACCTATAGTGGCTCTTTCCGCTTTAGAAAACAATATTATTAATAAAGACTTTAAAGTTAATTGTACTGGCAAAATAGAAATGTATGGCCAAACATACCACTGTTGGAAAAAAAAAGGTCATGGAGTTGTAAACTTAAAAGAAGCAATGAAACAATCGTGTGATACATATTTTTATGAGGTAGCAAGAAAACTTGGAGTGGATAGATTGAAACAAACAGCCACAAAATTTGGTCTTGGTGAAAAAACTTTGCAAGATACTTTTAGTAATGAAAAAAAAGGATTGATACCAAGCACTATATGGAAAAAAAACAATCTAGGAAAGGGGTGGGTAATAGGTGAAACATTAATTACAGGAATAGGCCAAGGATACATACAAACCACACCTTTACAATTATGTTTAATGACCGCCCAACTTGCAAATGGTGGACATAAGATTTACCCAAAAATAACTGTTGGTAAAAATGATGACACATACGAAGATATAAAATTTTTAATTAAAGAAAACTATAAAATTGATAAAAAAATAAATAAAGGCTTGATTGAAGCTAGTCAGGAACTATTTTCATTCACAAAAGAAAAGAAACACGAAACTTTATATAAAGATTTTGAAAATATAAAACTTATACAAGAGGCAATGTTTGCATCAACAAATGAAGTAAGAGGAACATCTTATTCATCAAGAATAGATGATACAAAATATCAGTTTGCAGGTAAAACGGGAACCTCACAGGTCAAAAGAATAACGGAAAAACAAAGAGAGCTAGATTTAAAAACATTAGAAATTCCTTATAATGATAGAGATCATGCTTTATATATAGCGTTTGGCCCATATAAGAATCCAAGATATGCTCTTAGTATAGTTATTGAACACGGTGGATCAGGCAGCGCAACAGCAGCTCCGATAGCAAAAAAACTTTTTAAATTAATTGTTGATAGACATGAATTTAGAGAAAAAGTTCGAAAACAAGAATCTTTAATAACATAAATGGAATATAATTCATTCAATACCCAATTAACATTTCTTCAAAAATTTAAAAATTTTGATTTTATTTTGTTATTTTGCATACTACTTCTGGGTATAATAAGTTTTTTTTCAATGTATTCAACTGATGGAGGAGAAATTTTATTCCACAGCAAAAGTCACATTATAAAGTTTTTAATTTGTTTTCCAATGATGATTGTATTGTCTTTTTTTGATATAAAGTTTTGGCATTATTTTGCCTATTTATTTTATATAATTGTTTTATTTTTTTTAATTTGGGCCTCTTTATACGGAATTAAAGCATCTGGCTCACAAAGATGGATAAATTTATATTTCATTAACCTACAACCATCAGAATTAATGAAGATAGCAATTATTACATGTCTTGCAAAATATTATCATAGAATTGGATTGGAAAAAGTGAATACTTTTAAAAGTATATTTACTGTGTTATTGATTTTGATTTTACCAATTACGTTAGTGATTGTTCAACCAGATTTAGGAACTTCAATATTAATAGCATTAAGTGGTTTAGTTGTCGTATGGCTTGCAGGATTGAATATGAGATATTTTATATATTCTTTTATAGCTCTTTTAATTTCAATGCCATTTGCCATATCTTTTTTAAAAATATATCAAAAATTAAGAATTTTAACTTTTCTTAATCCTGATCGAGATCCTCTTGGGGCTGGTTATCAAATAATTCAATCTAAAATAGCAGTAGGCTCTGGTGGTTTGACAGGCAAAGGTTTTTTAAAAGGAACTCAAAGTTATCTAGAATTTTTACCAGAAAAACATACAGATTTTATTTTTACTTTATTTGCTGAAGAATATGGCTTCATAGGCTCATTAGGTCTTTTATTAATTTACATAATTATTATTTATAGAATAATAAGAATTGGTTCAATTTCTAGAAGTTATTTTGCAAAACTTTACTGCTATGCTTTTGGTTCTGCAATATTTTTTTATGTGGTAGTAAACATATCTATGGTCTTAGGGTTATTACCTATAGTTGGTTCACCACTACCTATCATGTCTTATGGAGGGTCTTCAATGTTGGCTACAATGATAGGATTAGGAATTGTTATGAGTGCTAAAATTCATCATAAGCTACCAATAGCTTAAAGATTTTAATCGCAATTCTGTCGAATTTGCCACTAGAAAAATCAAATTTAAAAATTATATAAAGGAATGATGGAATCTAAATTAAAAGTGGGAATTGTAGGTGCGGGTATACAGGGAATTTCTAATGCGTTATTTCTTCAAAAAAAAGGTTTTACAGTAACAATTTTTGATAGAGATGAACCAGGCAGTCCAGCTGCATCTTATGGTAATGCTGGTCATTTTTCTCCATATGCGTCAGTACCAATAAATAGACCTGATATTTTACCGGATGTTCCTGCGATGCTTTTAAGCTCAACTGGACCACTTGCTCTTAAATGGAATTATGTCCCAAAGATGATTCCTTGGGCCATACAATTTATAAGAAACTGCACAACGAAAAAGATGATGCATACAGCTAAGAATATGCATCAAATTTTAAATTTAGCATTACCTGCTTACGATGAGTTGTTAGATGAAATTGATCTTGAGGGGTTAGTAGAAAAAAAAGGTATTTTATATATTTGGAATGATAAAAATTTAAAAAGCAGAGAACTTGAAATTAAAGTCAGAAATGAACTTGGTGTTGATCAACAAGTAGTAACTCCTAAGGAAATTCATGATTTAGAGCCAAATGTAAAACCTATTTACCATGGAGGTGTTTATTATCAGTATGGGAGACATGCTAGAAATCCTAAAAAGATACTTATAAAATTATTTGAACTTTTTTTAAAGAAAGGTGGGAAGTTTTTAAAGATAAATGTGAATGATATAAAATTTGACAAAGAAAACCCAATAATAAAGACTGAGAACCAAAGTTTTATTTTTGATAAGATTGTTATTGCTTGTGGTTCATTTTCAAAAAGATTAACAGATAATTTAGATGAAAAAATACCACTTGATACCGAAAGAGGTTACCATGTTCATTTTAAAGATTATGATCATCTTTTAAGTAGACCTGTAATTTTTCAAAATAGAGGATTTGGTATTACACCGATGGAACAAGGACTTAGAGTGGTGGGTACTGTTGAGTTTGGTGGATTAAATAACCCATTATCAAAATCAAGAGTTAAAAATTTAATTGATAATGCAAAATATATGCTGGGAGACTTACCAGAGCATGAAGATGAATGGTTGGGTTTTAGACCAACACTACCAGATTATTTACCTGTAATAGGGCCATCAAAAAAACATAAAAATGTTTTCTACTGTTTTGGCCATCATCATTTAGGTTGGACTTTAGGGCCAATTTCAGGAAAAATAATTTCAGGGATGATTGCAGAAGAGAACACAAATTTAGACTTAAAACCTTATAGCTCTCTAAGATTTAGCTAAGTGATAAATAAAAATAATATTGCTTATATTTTTTTATTTTTGGCAACTTTATTTTGGTCAGGAAATTTTTTGGTTGGAAAATTTGCTAGTCAATATCAAATACCACCTTTTTCATTAAATTTTTATAGATGGTTATTTGCTTGGTTAATTTTAGCACCGTTTACAATTAAAGAAATATTGAAAAAAAGAAAACATATTTTAGAAAATTATAAATATTATATGTTCCTTGGAATAACGAGTGTCACTATATTTAATTCAATCGTCTATTATTCTTTAAATTTTACTCAAGTAATCAGCGGTGTATTAATGATATCAACAATACCAGTGATGATTATTTTTATTTCATCAATCTTAAAAATTGAAAAAACTAACACTTTTCAAATACTGGGTGTTACATGTTCTTTTATTGGGGTTATTTTAATTATAACCAAAGCCAACCTTGGAATACTAATCAATTTAGATTTTAATAAAGGTGATATTACAATGATTTTTGGAATGATATCATGGGCAACTTATTCTTCACTTTTAAAGAAAAAAAAACATGAACTATCTCAACTAACATTATTAGAAGTAGTAATTTCATTTGGTTTTATTTTTTTAATTCCAATTTATTTTATAGAATATCAAATGAATTATAGAATTGTTCCAGATAAAAATTTTTTTATGATTTTATTTTATGTAGTATTGTTTCCAGGTCTTGCTTCTTTTATTTTTTGGATCAAGGGAGTTTCTTTAATTGGAGCAAATAGAGCGGGAGTGTTTCTTCATATGATGCCTATATTAAGTGCAATTATGGCAATGATTATTTTTAATGAAAAATTTATGTTTTACCATATGTTGGGTGCAATATTTATTTTAACAGGAATTCTTTTATCAAATAGAAAGACTAAAAATGCTTAAAGTTGCAATCTTAGATGATTATCAAAATGTTTCTCATGAGTTTGTTGATTTAAAAAAACTATCAGGAAAATATGAATTTAAAATATTCAGTGACCCTTTTCAAGATGAAGCTGATGCAATAGAACAATTATCAGATTTTGAAGCATTATTGATAATGAGAGAGAGAACCTCTGTTACAAAAAATTTAATCGATAATCTTAATGATCTTAAATATATCATAACAAGTGGATCGAGAAACAAAGCAATAGACTTAGCGGCAGCTAAAAAAAGAAAAATTATAGTATGTGGAACTGAAATTGGTTTTTCGGGTACATCTGAATTAACGTGGGGTTTAATTTTAGGTTTAGCTAGAAACTTTAAAGAAGAAATTGATAATATGTACCAAGGTTATTGGCAGTCAACTATTGGCTTTGAGCTTAAGGGAAAAATATTAGGTTTAGTTGGACTCGGTAGAGTGGGCTCTCAAGTTGCAAAAATTGGTAAAGCATTTGGAATGCAAGTTATGGCGTGGAGTGAAAATTTAAACCTGGATACCTGCAAAGAATTAGAAGTTTTACCATGCAGTAAAGAAGACCTATTTCAAAATTCTGATTTTATATCAATTCATGTTCAAGGAGGAGAAAGATATAAAGAATTAATAAAATTAAAAGAGTTAGACATGATGAAGAAAACAGCTTTTTTAATTAACACATCAAGAGGTTCAATTATTAATGAAGATGATTTAATTATTGCACTATCAACTAATGTTATTGCTGGTGCTGGTCTTGATGTTTATGAAAAAGAACCTTTACCAGAGGGTAATAAATTAAGATTTTTACCAAATGCATTATTAATGCCTCATGTTGGCTATGTAACTGCTGAAAATTATAGTATATTTTACACGCAAATGATTGAAGGTTTAGAGGCTTGTGTTGCGGGAAAACCTTTAAGAGTATTAGAATAAATTTATGGCAAAAAAAATCAATAAAGGCCTTACTGCAGAACAGAAATTGGTTTTATTTGAAGACGGAACTGAAGCACCAGGAACTAGTGAATTAAATCACGAGAAAAGAGAAGGTAGTTATCACTGTACTAATTGTGGTGAAAAATTATTTGATTCAAGCGCTAAATATGAAAGTGGGTCTGGGTGGCCTTCATTTTTTGGATCGTTACCAGAAGCATTTGAAACTAAGACAGATACTTTATTAGGTTATGAAAGAGTAGAATATCATTGTAAAAAATGTGGTGGACACCATGGTCATATCTTTGAAGATGGACCGAAGCCTACTGGAAAAAGATATTGTAATAATGGTGTTTGTTTAACTTTTAAACCAAAAACATAAAATGATTATTACGTATATTAGTTTTTTGATTGGTATTATTTGGTCTTATTCAATTATTAAAACACAATCAGTTTTTAGTAAAAAAGCTGGAATTGTATTTAAGATTTTTATTACAAAAGTTTCCTGGTTTACTTTAATTGCAGCCTGCTATTTTGGATACAAAAACTTTTCAATTAAATTAACAATTGCTGGAATTATTATAGGTGTTTTGATTGTTAATATTAGTTTTTACTTATCAAAAAAATGGATTGATAAAAAATTTAACGAGAAACAAGTACAAATTTTTAAAAGTTTTTTTGAATATACTTTAATTTTTTGGCTAATTTATTACGTTTTATTTTAAAAGATATGGTAAAAAATAAACCAAACGAAGTAGTTTATCATGTATTATCGCATCATATTGATCATTACAGACAAAGTAAAAAAATATTTAAATCTGATTATGATTCTCATATGATAACGATCACAGTGTTTACACATTTTTTATATGGAACTCTCAACCCATCACATGAAAAATATCAACATAAAGATTTGGAATGGGGTGAAATGTATCCACTTGTAAAAGGCTTATCAAAAAATAAAAAAAAATATTTAGATAAATTATCACTTTTTTCTATATCCCAGATACTGGATATACCAAAAGAAACTGTTCGTAGAAAAGTTGACGCACTATGTAAAAATAAACAGTTAGAGTATTCAGTTACAGATGGAGTAACAGTTGGAGATCACTTCGAAGTATTAGCAAAAAAAATAGCTCCTATTGATCTTTTATCAATAAACAAAGCCATCAAGGCTATTGAAAGGAATGGTGGAGTTTCTAAAATTCTTAAAAATATTAAGTGATCAGGGTAGAAACCTATTTTGGGTTTTTTTTTCGTATAAAATATAATTTTTTACGGTATGTAATACTTTAATGAAAAAAATTTTATTACTGTTTCTTACTTTCTTTATATCTTCTGTATCTAATGCCGATATTAAAGGGCAGGCTTTATCTAAAGCTTCAGAAAAAATTTCAGAATATGTTTTGGGTGCAATACCAGGCGAAGGAACAACAGAGTTTGATATTGAGATATCAGATAAAGATGACAATGACCCAAAATTTAATTTATTGATACTTAGAGATCTTTATAAGACAGAGATGTCAAACTTCTTTACTCAAGCCAGTTTACATACACAGGATGTTGGTGTTCCAAACCTCAGGTATATAGGTAACTTTGGCTTAGGCTATCGAATGTTAAGTGAAGATAAAAATTATATGTTTGGATCTAATATTTTTTACGATAAAGATTTACAAAAAGATCATTCTAGAGCCAGTATAGGCTTAGAGGCAAAAGCAGGAATATTGGATTTTAACTTCAATAAGTATTATTCAGCCAGTCTTCAAGAAGTTGCAGACGAAAGAAAAGAACAATCTTTAGGAGGAATGGACTACACGTTAACTTCTCAAACACCATATATGGCATGGATGAAATTTAATTTTACTGGATATAAGCATGATGCAGACATTGCTGCCAATGATACAAAAGGAAGAAAGTATGGAACTGAGATGAGCTTAACCTCATCTTTAATTCTAACAGGAGAATTAGATAAAAGTGGCAATGATGGGGGAGATGATATTAGCTCATTAAATATTACCTTTGTTTACCCTCCACGAAATTCTAAACCAAGTTTAATAGATGGGTTTATGACTAAGGAAAAGTTTTATGCGAGAGATATGACTTCAACATTATCAGAAAAAGTAAAAAGAAATAATAATCTTGTAATAGAAACTCAAGGAGCAGTAGTTATTACTAAACAATAATTTATGAAAAATATATATAATAAAATTTTACCAATACTTATCTTTTTAACTTTATCATTAAGTTTTAACATTTCTAAAGCTGCAACAGGAACTCCAGCAACTTATTTTAATACTATTTATGCTGTAAATCTTTGTGGTCCAGGAAGCTCATTAACAGAATGCTTAGATCCAGTAATTTTAGGGACTAATGTAGATGGATCAACATTTGATTTAGGTGCCATATCTGCTGGTGCGTCAGCAGGATCTTTGGGAAATTTAAACAAAGCACAATCTGGAGTAACATATTCCTTTGCACAAATAGTTTTATCTAGAGCGTTCACAATGACTGGGACGGTAGGTTCGTGCGTAACAAAGACAGGCGCTGATTTTGTTATAGCTTCACCGGCTGCAGTAGGTGGAGCAGCTTCTGGAACAGCTGTTTCTCAAATAATTGGAATTCCAAGTGGAGCTACAATAGAAAGCAATATGATTGGAACTACAAGTACCAATGGTATCAATGGAGCTGATAATTCTTCAGGTAATGGAAATATTGCTGACGCTGAACCTAATATGAAATTTAGATTTGCACTAGCGGCACCACTTACATTAAAAAATGGGAGATTACCAACATTTGAGATAGCCTTTGATTTATCCGCAGGTATTAGTTTTTCTAGTGATTGCACTAGCTCTGTAACACCTGGTCCGCCAGCAGTAACAGCTTCATTTAAGTAATATTCTAAAATAATTTATTTTAATAGATCTTGTAACTTATTTTCTTTTTCAAGAGCTCTAACATCATCGTAACCACCAATGTGTTGATCATCAAAAAATATTTGAGGAACGGTTCTTTTTCCATTAGCTTTTGTGATCATTTCTTCCATCGCACCATCAACTGTTGAAATATCAATTTCTTTATATTCAGCATTGTTTCTTGCTAATAATTTTTTTGCTGCATCGCAAAAACCACAAAGTGGTCCTGTATATATTGTTATATTTTTCATGAGTTATAAATAATCGTTCTTATTAATTTTACTAGTAATTTCTTTCCTAGAATATTCAAATTTTTTTCTGTGTTTTATACTTTTTTGGTTAACTCTCTTTCTCCACAATCTAAAAGAAACTGGCTTTATAGAATGTCTCATAATCTTGATTACTTCAGCTTCTGTCTTTCCAGTCTTTTCCTTAATTTCTTCAAAAGTAATACGATCAGCCCAAGCTGCCCAGATGATCCAGTCAGGATCTGATATATGGGGTTCTGGGTTTTTAACCCTAGTTGTAGGGGTGTGACCTTTTTTTTTCATGAATTCCTTATATTTGAAAAAAATGATTAATGCATTTTATTTAAGGTCATGATATTATAAAATTTAGATAGTCCATCTTAGCCATCTTTAGCTCCCACTTTAGTATTGGTTATTTGGACTATCCTTAAAATCTTAAAAATGCTCCCTTTAAATTATTTTCTTTTTTTACAGATAATTCTATTTCTATTTATTACTCCTGGCACACCTAGAATTGTGATCATTTCATACTCAATGAATTATGGAGTTCAAAAATGTATTTGGACAGCACTAGGAGATGTTACTGCAAATATTATTCAGGCAACTTTAGTAATTTTTGTTCTTGGATCCTTTTTTATTGATAACCCAAATTTTCTAAATACATTTAAGTGGATTGGAATTGCATACCTACTTTACCTTGCTTATGATATCTATAATTCAAGACCAAAAGACATAAGTTTAAATAATATTTCATCAAAAAGTTTTTTTTCGTTCTTTAAAGATGGTTTTTTAGTTGCAGGAACAAGTCCTAAAGCGTGGATGTTCTTTCCTCTAATTTTTCCACAATTTATTGATTTCAATGCAAATTATGTTGTTCAATTCTTAATCTTGATCACAACCTATGTCGTTTTAGATTTTTTATCTTTAATTGCTTACGCAGTGCTTGCTAGAAAATTAATTGTTTGGATAAAAGCAAATCCAAAAGTTATAAATACAATTTCAGCGTGTGTATTAATATTAATTGCACTAATCATAGCTCTTATTCAAAAGTATTAAGTCGCAATCTTTATTACAGACTTGTTTGTTTTACAGTTTAAGAGTTTA
>Ga0307986_10003670_pt1 | contig 10602 bp, 7 predicted proteins | sample EllFjometageno82_FD_203170 | JGI IMG/M metagenome (GOLD analysis project Ga0307986, IMG submission 203170) | Marine microbial communities from Ellis Fjord, Antarctic Ocean - #82 | ecosystem: Environmental > Aquatic > Marine > Unclassified | place: Southern Ocean | collected 2014-10-09
CCTTGGACGTTTGCGACAAGTAATAGTTATACGTTCAGAGTCGATGCCATCGATGCCTTTAATATAAAATCCGATGGCATGGTTGGTATAGGAACAACTGCTCCCTCAGAAAAATTAGTTGTTAATGTTAATGCCACAGGAATTAAATCAGGTTTAATATTAAACAACGAGCATGGATATGGTAGTGGTGTAGGTGTAGCTGCAGCAGCGTTACAGTTTGGTAGAGATAACTCTCCTTCAAATGGCCAAACTATTATTAGTGGGCAAATTCATTCTGGTAACGAAAATGAAACAAGCAGCAACCCCTGCATGATGGCATTTTCAACCAAGTCAGGTACTTCGCCATATACTCTAACAGAACATATGCGTATAGCCTCATCAGGTAACGTTGGTATAGGAACAACTAGCCCAGCCCAAAAACTAGATGTTGCAGGAAAGATCGCCGTGAACGGATCAGCCGCGGTCTACAAACCTGGAGGTAACTTCACTGGCTCTATGTTCTTTGGAGATGGTGGTGGATCACTTTCTTACGTGTCTGGTAATGATGGTCGATTCAATAGTGGAGTTGGTGAAGGCGCGCTCTACTCCACTACCACTGGGGTAGCTAACGTAGCAAGTGGATATAGAGCGCTATATCACAATACTACTGGAAACTATAACGTAGCTAGTGGTTACCGCTCCCTCGAAAATAACACTACAGGGGTGAATAACGTAGGAGCTGGATATGAGTCTCTCTTCTCCAATACTACTGGAATAAATAACGTAGCAAGTGGATACCAAGCACTCAGGAATAACACTACTGGATCTAGTAACACAACAAGTGGTTATCAATCCTTATACTCTAACACTACAGGTTATGATAACGTAGCAAGTGGTTATCAATCCTTATACTCTAACACTACTGGTGGTAATAACACAGCTACTGGATATCGCTCCCTCTACTTAAATACTACAGGAGTAAATAACGTAGCTAGTGGATATCAAGCAGGTCGGTTTATTGCAAATGGCTCAACCGCTAATGCAACAACTGGAACTTCCGCATTTATTGGCGCTAACACAAAAGCATCAGCAGATGGAGTAGCTAACGAGATCGTCATTGGATACAATGCAATCGGTTCTGGTAGTAACTCAGCAACTCTAGGTAATAGTTCAGTTACAAAGACAGTATTGCAAGGTAACGTTGGTATAGGGACAAATAGTCCAGAAGGTAAATTAAATATCGAAACATCAGCCGAGGCTTCTATCCCAGCTTTAGGCGCTAATACTACCTTTTTAAAAATCAGCAACGCTGGTGGAGCTTATGGCTCTATGATCGGTCAATTGGGGAGTGGGGATTCTTATTTTCAAGCACAAAGGTTCGATGGAACAGCTACAGCTTATGATTTATTATTGCAACCAAACGGTGGTAACGTTGGTATAGGGACAACTACACCTTCTGCTAAATTGGAGGTGAACGGACACTTCGCAGCTACAACCAAATCATTTATAATTGACAACCCGAAAACTGGTGGTCGTCTCCAATACGGTGTTGTTGAGGGCAATGAGCACGGTGTATATGTTCGAGGTAAGTCGGATCAAAATGAAATCGAATTACCAGAAGAGTGGGAATGGTTAGTTGATGAAGATAGTGTCACGGTTCATCTCACATCAATTGGCCAAATTCAACAACTGTTTGTATTAGAGCAAAATAACACAACAGTCAAAGTTGGAGGATTAGCAACCAACGGCCAATACAGCTATGTGATCTACGGAACACGGAAAGATGTAGATCCAATTGAAATCAATATTTAAATATCATGTTTGAGAATAGAAATTACTTAGTGTTCAATATGTCAGAAGTCAATACGATTGATTTCAGCACAGTATTTGAAACATCTGTCGATACATTGCGGAAGTCCGTAGATGAAACAAAATCGTTTATCAAATGGGAGGGTGATCCTCCATCTTTTGTTTCTGATTTAACTAATACTGAAGGACCATATTCGCATAGCCAGATCCTCGAGGTTCTGTCTGATGCAGTGTGGACATCTACGGATGAGATGGAAGAATAGATTATGGCATTAGCTCACTCACCAAAAATTGTTACTGATGGTTTAGTCCTCTGCCTTGATGCAGCGGATCCTAAATCGTATCCGGGTAGTGGTACTGCTTGGACTGATAGGAGCGGTAACGGTAGTAACGGTACATTAACTAACGGACCTACTTTTGATTCTACAAATGGGGGTAGTATTGATTTTGATGGAACTAATGATTATATAGCAATTTCACACGATTCTTCTCAGAGTTTCAGTGGAGATTTTTCTATAGAAGCTGTAATTAAAAGTGAGGGTAGTAATGCCAATTGTATTATCCAAAAGGGGTCTGGAAACGATTATTTTCAAGAGTATTGGTTGTTGCAAGATATGAGAGGTAACAATAATCAGTTTATATTTATAATGGCTCAATCAGGAAATTCTAATGCTACTTATTTAAATACATCTTCTATCTTATCTTTAAATACATATTATCACGTTGTAGTAACAGTTAGCGGTTCTACTTCTAAGATTTTTGTAGATGGAGAGCAAAAAGCAACTGGTTCAATATCAAGTAGATCGCAAAGCACAGCTGATTTAAGAATAGGTTGGCGGGTTGATGGATTTGCAGCTACAAATGGGAAAATACCTATAACAAAATTATACAATAAAGCACTAACAGCAGCAGAAGTCCTTCAAAACTACAACGCAACAAAAGGTAGATTCTCATAATTATGGCTATATCATATTCACCAAAAATAGTAACAGATGGTTTAGCTTTTATGTACGATAGTGATGATGGTAAATCGTACAAGGGAGAGCCTACAGTGAATTTAGCTGGAAGTATAGTTAAAAAGTTTAGCAATTGGGGTGGCTTAACAGGTACTACAGAGTATTATACAACTTCAACTGGAGGTCAAGGAGTAAAGCTTGTCACAACTGCAAGTGGAGGTGTTCAGTGGTACTCATTTTCAACTATATACAACATTCAAGCGAGTACCCAATATACAATTAGTGCAACAGTAAAATATACAGGCAGTACACCTCACCCAAACCTACTTTATGTTAGACAATATGATGGTAATGGTCAGACAAGTGAGAGTGGGAAGTTTACAACAGCAAACGTAAAAGATTTAGGTGGTGGTTGGAAAAGAGTATGGAGAACTTTCACAACAGACTCAACTACTACTCATATCAACCTGCAGGGGTATGAATACACCACAGGTAAAACTATTTACATTCAAGATTTACAATTTGAGTTAAAAAGCCACGCTACGCAGTTCGCAGGTGTCTCCACGACTAGATCAGCTACAGCAGGATTAATAGATCGTACTGGTAATTCAACAATTGATCTATCAAACGTATCATTTGACAGTGATGCGCAAATGGTTTTTGATGGTACGGATGATTATATTTCTATTCCTACTTATACTTTTGGTAACGGAAGTTGGACTTTAAATATGTGGGTTAATGTATCAGCTTTCGCCAATTACAATTTAATGTCAAATTCTAGTGGTGGTCCAGTTGGTAATGTTTTTGGAGCGCATGGTAGTAATCCTAAAATATTTTATATGAACTATGATGGTGCTTGGAAAGATCATTATGGTAATACTACTTTATCAACAAATAATTGGTACATGTTAACTTGGGTAAACTACGTTGGAGCTTCAGCTTCACAAGGCACAATGAAAATGTATGTAAATGGCATTGCTGATTCTAGTGTATTTAATTCATATACAACAAACGGTGGTCCTTGTAATGTAATAGGTAAGAGGTGGGGCGGAACACCTTTTAATGGAAAAATATCAGGGGTAAGTATTAATACCACATCATTAAGTGATGCGGAAGTCCTCCAAAACTTTAACGCAACGAAAGGAAGATTCGGGCTATGAGTGCACATGCTAACCCAGATATTGTTGATGACGGTTTAGTATTTATCTATGATACTGATGATGGTAAATCGTACAAGGGTGAGCCTACTACTAATTTAATCACATCTGGAGGGATAGACTTTAGTGAAAGAAGTGGTTACACTAACCTGCAAACATCTCAGGTGGTAGACTCTAGATCGCCATCAGGATATGCTTGCGAGATGGAAATACTAGACGGTGCAAACATTAATTCAGCAGCGAGAAGCAGCTTTGGGCAAGGGACAAGCATGCCTTCTTCAGGAAACGCTTTCGTGTCAATTCTCGCCAAATTTGAAGGAGGCGCTTCTTCCAATATTACTCCTAAGATTTACAATGGATCAGGAACAGCGTGGCAGAGTTTATCCCCATTAGATGGAGGTTCTGCATACCTAACCTCAGGATATAGACGTTTTGGCTACTACGGAGCAATAACTGCTAACCCCGGATTTTCTATGGCTAAGGGAAACTCAAATAAACAAACAGGGCAAAAAACAAGGTGGCATTCACCTCAAGTAGAGTTGAAGTCTCACGCTACCCCTTTCGTTAACGGAACAAGATCAGCCACACAAGGATTAATAGACCGTACTGGTACAGCAACAATAGATATATCAAATGCATCATTTGACAGTAACGCACAAATGACTTTTGACGGTACAGATGATTATATCGATCTTCCAAACGATCTTGGGTATACAACTGCCACAACAGCAATAGCTTGGTTTAAGAGAAGCGGGGATGCTGCTGGAGGTTATCAAATAATATTTGGAGGCCAAGAGCTTGAAATATCAATACCAACTAGTAATGGTAAAATAAGAACCGGTACATTTAATGGCTCAACCAGATTTGTCAATGAAGTTGGATCTGGTTTGTTGGATAACAATTGGCATCAAGTTGCAGTTAGCCTAGATAATGCAACTACTACGAAAATAGCTTATATTGATGGTATTCGGGTTGGAACACAGAGTTTTACTGGATCAATTGTAAGTTCATTTAGTAACAGAAGAATCGGTAGATATGGTAGTTCCTCAATCTATTATGCAAATAGCTACGTACCAATAGTACACATATACAATAGAGCTTTAACAGATGATGAAATAGCTCAAAACTACAACGCAACTAAATCTAGATTTGCGTAATCTAGCAAACCAATAATTTTTATAAATACATATAATGGCTAATATATTAACACATCCAACAAACGGAGCGATATATTTCGATGATGGCACCGCGGGCAGCTCAACTGTTACGGCTTTAACTGGTGATGCTGTTAGCCTAAATTACGATGGCAGCGCTGGGTTAAACATTACTAGTTATAATACTACCTCGACTGATAGGTTTACTATTGACGGTGATTCAGGACGTTTATTTAGCGTCAATGATAGTTTGACCGGTACAATATTTAGTGTCAATGACGCTGCAGGATTGCCCATCATTGAAGTAGAAAGTACTTCAACTACTGATACTATCACGATAGGAACTTATGCTTCTAATGCGCTGGTTGTCGCAGGTAGTAGGGTAGGTATAGGAACTGCAACACCGAATGCTTCGTACAAGCTTGATGTTGTTGGAGCTGTTCGAGCTTCAACTGATATCCTCGCGGGTGGTGATATTTCGGCATCTGGAAACATCGAAACCTTTGGCAGCGGAACCTTCAATGCTGGAGCTACTATTGTCGGCAATATCGCTGTATCCGGAACAGTAGATAACCGACACGTTGCTACTGATGGAAGTAAGTTAGATCTCATTGCAGCGTCGGCCAACAACTACTCGTTACCCGCTGGGTCTAGTTCTACTAGAGGCGGGGTCAAGATTGGGTATACTGAGAGTGGAAAGAACTACCCCGTCGAACTCTCATCTGAGAAGATGTATGTGAACGTCCCTTGGACGGACACTAATACAACTTACGATCTCTCTAGTTACGCAACTCAATCTTACGTTGGGACACAAATAACTAATCTGATTGATTCATCTCCCGCTGCCCTCAACACACTTAATGAGTTAGCCGCTGCTCTCGGAGATGACGCGAACTTCTCGACTACTGTCACCAACAGTATCTCGACTAAGCTACCACTAGCTGGTGGCACGATGACTGGAGCCATAAACACCAATGGGTCTAATATTGTAGTGAATGGTGGCACTGGATTAGCCACAACAGGCAATGAAATAAAACTCACTACTGCTCATGGATATATTGAGTTCGGACCGAAGAATTCAAGCCACGCTCATATTTATACTGGCAGTCCTAATTTCTACTTTAACAAGCAGCTTGTTGTTAATGGTAGCACTGTTTGGAACGCAGGTAACGATGGCGCGACATCTGGTTTAGATGCTGATTTACTAGATGGCCAACAAGGATCTTATTATGGCACAGCATCTGCTGTGGCAACTAACACCGCTAAGGTATCATATAACAGTACTGCAAGTACTAAGCTTGCCACAATCGCGACATCAGCTAACAACTATTCATTGCCATCCTCGGTAGTCCATGACACTGAAGGTGGGGCGCTACATGCAACTGACGCTTTATCTATATCAGGACACACTATTACATTAAAAAGAGGTAACAGTGCTACTGAGACTGTGGTAGTTCCTGATAATAACACGGTTTACACGCATCCTACAGGTGCTGGGAATAGCCACATCCCTTCAGGCGGGGCCGCAGGCAAGTTCCTAAAGTATTATTCGTCTGGTGTCGCAATATGGGATACTCCTTCTTACATCGCCAATACTGACACAGTTTACACACACCCGACAGGTGCTGGTAATAAGCACGTTCCTACAGGCGGTGCTGCAGGACAGTTCCTAAAGTATTCTTCGTCTGGCACTGCTACATGGGCCACACCTGCATATACTACAGTAGGGTCGCGGCACACCGGAAATGCCTCTGGGCTATCGGCTCCCAGCAAAGCGAGTATTCGATTATGGGATGTTTCGACTGCTACAGATGATCCTTCTGGAGCTAGCGATGGACTAGTATTAACAGCGGGTTGGGACAGTAGCGATTGGGCAGTTCAACAATTCCACGACTTTCATAGTAATGATTTATATTTAAGATCAAAGCAAAATGGAACTTGGATGACCACATGGGACAGAGTATTTCATGATACTTATCACCCAAATGCAGATGCACTCACTACTGCAAGAACAATTAGTTTAGGTGGAGATCTATCTGGAAGTGCTTCCTTTGATGGTTCGACTAATGTTACTATTACAGCGGCGGTATTAAATGATAGCCATGCACACACGAAATTGTCGGGGTTCTCTCAGCAAACAGAATATGACCTAATTAGAGCGGGTAACTCTAATGGTCTTTATATGAAGGCTCGTTGGGATGGAGCGACGAGTAATCGCTTTTGGGACATGGGCTATGTAGATGGTAATGGAACCTTCTACAGTGGATTAAAAGTCATTAGCGGCGGGGACATTACTTATAAAGGTAATGAAATTTGGCACAGCGGTAACGATGGTCCTGGATCAGGGCTTGATGCAGATACGCTTGATGGATACTCTTCTACAGCATTCGCTGGGGCTATTACAGCACCTAATGCACCTGCAAGCGTTACCACTACTATAGTTGGAGAAACAATAGATGTAACATTCGCAGCATCTACTACTTCGAGCATCGATGCTTATCTAGTTTATAGTTCAATTGACGGCAGTGACTACGGTTTAATATCAGTGATTCCTCCAGAAGATTTTTCTGCTTCAATGAGTGTTATTGATAATGCATTCACCGAAACAGGAACTCAAGCATACCGTGTTTACGCAATGAAGAAAGGTATGCTTTCAAGTGCGACTACTGGCAGCGTTGCTTACACCGTCTCAAGTGCAGACCCTACTACAATGAGTGTAGTTGATCTTAATAACGCCTTTTACATTCAGTGGAATCCGCCAAGCAGCAACGGTAGATTTGTATCGGCTTACAATGTTTATAAGCACGAACATGCTACGCAGAACAGTTTGGATAGAACTTTGGCATCTCTAGTATACTCTGGATTGAATACTAATTACATGGCGCAAGTCAGTGGAACTAATAATAACAATTTCCACCAATTCTGGGTAGAAACAACTATAGCATAATATGGAAGACGATTTAGAACATTGGCAGTGGGTATTAGATCAGAGAACAGCAGATCACACTCTAGAGTTGTCACGACGAGAAGATGATGAGCTTTTAAAAATTTTAAAAGCTAATATAGATGAAGCAACAAGCAAAATAGAAGAATTAACCAATGAGTAGTTTAAAATCACAAACTTTAGCTAGAAATGAAATCATATCTATATCAGGTGCAACTTTAACAGACGCTAGCAATAATAGTGGATATGGAATTTATCCTGTTTTTAAGGGGGGTGTATCAAATGTAACAGTCAGAAGTGGCAGTGGAGACTATGATGGTGGTGATCGACTTATAGGCTTCCCCAATTCTTACGAAATAGATGGGGACCTTATCTTTACTACAGGTTGGGGTGATGGTTTTGCCGTTCGGCGTTTAAACAACGATGGCACATTGACGAAAATTTATCATGATACTAATTTTTTGTGGAGAGATACTAGCACCACGTATAACCACATGCAAAGTGTAGCCATCGACACTACCAACAAATTGGGGGTTGTTATGACGTATAACGTGGATGGCTACACAACATTTGATTATAGCGGTTGTGTTGATGGAGGAACTACTTTTGTAAAAGACGCTCGGCCGACTCATAGTAACCCAGACACGTTTATTGGGTCACAGGATACGAGTAACGGATATATCCGAAGATCCGGACTTTATTACCAGTCAGGAATGGTCGCGGCTGGAGAATGGATTTATGTCGGTGAACATAACTCGAGACACTATAAAAGAGCGTGCCGGAGAAATCTAAATACTGGTACAGAAGAAATAATTGGCAATAGTTCAGGAACAGGAGATTTGTATTCTGGGAGTGCGACTATAGATAGAAGCGGATATAGATATAATCTACATTATGACGAAATTAATGATAGAGTGTTTTATTTCTCATATTATAATGGCAATTTTATTATGGTCGTCGACGCTAGTACATCGTCACCTAAATTGGTTTGGTGCGATATAGGTGATAGTGGTAATGGTGATGATTGTTACGATATGGGGTTGTTTATTCCAGATCCAACGAACGCGCCCAATAGAATGTGGACAGGTGGATCAAACAGATTTTTAGATATTGACATTACACCTTGTCTTAGTGGTTCTGCTCCTACCATACATAATAGAGTATTTTCAAGCAATTGGCTGTCTTATGATTCCTTGTGGAGAATAGGAAATAAATATCAGAAGACATCAGGTACACCTATGGATAAATCTCCATCATATCTTAATTTTATTGCTATTAGTCCTGATAGAGATAGACTTAAAAACGGTGGTTGGTTAGATATAGACAACCTTGCGGTGGTCGGGATGGAGTATACTAGTGATTATACTGAAGATACCACTACTGGTGGTAGAGGTAGGAGTTTCAATCACGGTTATAGTTCACCAATGGTGCTTATGGAATCTGCCAACGGTTCGAAGCATTGGATAAAAATGGGATATGGTGGTTCTGATGGTCATTTATTTATGACTTGGGCAGAAAATAAATATCCTAATCAACTAATTGGTAACTGGGAGATTATATTTGGAACATTTACTCTCGATAATAGCGCAAATATCGATCAGGTAAATATACCTAATTTAGATAATTTCTATACTCAATCAAGCACATCTATAACGGTATATGTCTCAAACGATAATGGCTCGACGTGGGAAACCTACGACAAAGATTCAATTATATCACATACATTTTCTACAACAGGCACGCAATTGAGAGTTAAGATATCAGCTTCAGGCCACCCAAACAAAGCTCCTTTTTACAATGGTAAAAATGGATCACCCTTGCAAGTGTTCTATGGTTCACTCCACTCCGCAGCAAAAGACGCTAACATTAAATTTAAGGTAAATAGAAAAAGATTATAATATCATGGCAACAGTAACTTCATCAAAGAGACAGCAAACGCATACTTCAAGTACTTATGAAAGTAACGGAGATGTTACGATAGGGGGGAACCTAAATATTAATGGCACTACTACAACTATCGATACAGCCAATTTATTGGTTGAAGATAAAAATATCATTATCGGTGATGTTACAACTCCTAGCGATACCACTGCGGACGGTGGTGGTATCACACTGAAAGGTGCTACTGATAAGACATTAAATTGGGTTAATTCGACAGATGCTTGGACATCTAATCAGTCATTTTCTACTCCAAACCTATTACTCACAAGTTTGCCTTCTTACGGGTCTGAAGCCACTGCGTTAGTTCTTGATGCATCAACGAATAATGTTGGGAAGAGGGAATTGGGCTCTAATGCATTTAATAGTACTACGATACCAAGCGGCAACCAAATTATTGATTGGACTCAAGATATGGGGGCAACAAATGTTCATGCTAACAATTACAGCAATACGTGGAGAAGTATTGATGACACTCCTGTTAACGGAGTTACAGATCAGAGTATCAGCTCTAACTGGGCTTATGACCATACAGCTAGCTCTACTGCGCATCCTAGAGATACTCGTAGTCAGATCGCTGGCACTTACAATAACTATTCATTGCCATCCTCAGTAGTCCATGACACTGAAGGTGGTGCCCTTCATGCAACAAATGCACTGTCTAT
>Ga0307986_10003671_pt1 | contig 10601 bp, 11 predicted proteins | sample EllFjometageno82_FD_203170 | JGI IMG/M metagenome (GOLD analysis project Ga0307986, IMG submission 203170) | Marine microbial communities from Ellis Fjord, Antarctic Ocean - #82 | ecosystem: Environmental > Aquatic > Marine > Unclassified | place: Southern Ocean | collected 2014-10-09
CTACCCGCCTGTTCTAAAAGACCATAATCTATTAAAAGTAACCCACCGTCTAATCTTTTGATGGTGCTTGTGATTAAATCTAATTCTTTAAGACCCTGTTGTGGAAATTCTATAAAAGATTGATTTTTAATAAGATTGAATTTTTTTAATTCTTTTATGGTTTTGAGGTTAGTTTTTTTAAAGAAGGTTACAATTTTAGATTTATTATTTAATTTTACGTATTTTTCATATAGTACACTATCAATTTTTTTAAATTGTTTAATAGGAATTGCATCAAAAAATTCATTTCCTAAAAAAATAACGGGCCCTGTCTTAATTATGTTAAAATGTTTAATCCACTTTACTTTTTCACCAGAAAGATTTTTTTTTTGTAATTTTTTTAAATATTCACTTTTCTCATATAGGAAAATATTTGTAGAATTAAAGAAGTTAGGAAATTTTTTAAACACACTAATTAATGTCGAGCTCATTTTTCCACTACCTGGACCAAGTTCAACAAGATTAAATATTTTTGGTTTATTCAAATTTTCCCATAAAGCAACAACCCAAAGAGCAAGCATCTCACTAAATATAAAAGAAATTTCTGGAGCGGTAACAAAATCCCCTTGTTTCCCAAAAGGGTTTTTTTTTGAATAGTAGCCATAATTTTTATCATATAGTGCATTTTCAACAAACTTATCAATTGGAATTTCTTTTGATTTGAGAAAATACTTATTTGTAGATTTCATTTTTTTTTATTTTGACAAAAATAATAATACCAATCAAAATCATAACAAAGCTTAAGAGAGATCCCATGCTAAATAAATTAAATAAATATCCAATTTGTACATCCGGTTCTCTAAATTGTTCAGTTAAAATTCTAAAAATACCGTACAAGATCATAAATAAACTCGAACACATTCCAATTTTAATATTATGTTTTAAAATTGTGGTAATTAAAATAATAAAAAGAACAATTCCCTCCAGTAAGGCTTCGTAAAGTTGAGAAGGGTGTCTTGCAACTGTGTCTATTTTTGGAAATACTACCGACCAAAAAAAACTACTGGGCTTTCCATAAAGTTCACCATTTATAAAATTTGCTATTCTTCCAAAGAAAATACCGATAGGAGCTACACTTGCAATAACATCTAAGAGAAAAAACGAACTAATTTTCATTTTTTTTGAAAAAAGAAATGTACCTACTATTACACCTGTCAATGCGCCGTGAAAAGACATACCACCTTCCCAAATCTTAAAAATATCAATAGGGTTGTCAAAATAGTAAAAAGGATTATAAAAAATTATATATCCAATCCTACCACCCACTATTATAGAAATAATTATATAACTAATTAGATCATCAAAAAGTCTAATATCAAAAAAAATAATTTTATTTTTAATTTTAAAAGCAATTATTTTCTTTGCCACCCACCAACCAATTAAGATTCCTAAAATATAAGCAAGTGAATACCATCTAATTTCAAAGAAATTTAAATTGATGAAAACTGGATTTAAATTGTGGATATACATAAAAGAGTTTATATCATAATTGATATTAATTTTCTTATCAATTAAGAATAACTATGAATAATTCAGAAAAAGTTTTAAAACTTCTAACTAATTTTATAGAAACAGGAATTTTGACATCGCAAGATGCTAAAAAAGAATTAATTAATAACTTAAAATTTAAACGTGATAATTTAATTGATAAACTTCAGCTTGTTTCAAGAGAAGAATTTAATATTTTAAAAAAAATAATTGAGAAACAGCAAAAACAAATAAATATATTAAAAAAAAATAAAAAAACTACAAGGGTAAAAAAATCTTAACTTGTAAACCTTTATATTTACTTTCACTTAATTCAATATTTCCTCCATGTGATCTGACAATGTCCTCCGCAATTGACATGCCGAGCCCGACACCTGAATTGTTTAAATTTCTACTATCATCAATTCGATAAAAAGGTTTAAATACATTTTTATATTGATTAATTGGTATTCCAGGTCCATCATCATTTATAGTAATATTTATTCTGTTAGTTAATTTACTTACGTTAATATAAACATTTGTTGCGTAATGTAATCCATTCTCAATAATATTATTAAAGCAACGTTTTAAAGAATTTTTTCTTGCTACTAGAATTATTTCATTTGTAAAATTAAAATGTAAATTTTTATTATTTTTTTCATCAACAATTTCTTTTAATATTTTATTTACATTACTAGCTACACTTTCTTCCTGCACTTGTGATTTCGCAAACTGTAGATAGGAATTAAGCATACTTTCCATTTCGTCTATATCTTTTGACATCTTTATAGAGATATTTTTTTGATCTAACATAGCTAGCTGCAATTTTAATCTTGTTAGCGGAGTTCTAAGGTCATGACTAATACCCGAAAGCATCTCAGATCTTTGTTTTAAATGTCTATCAATTCTTTTTGCCATACGGTCAAATTCATATGCCGCTTTTCTAATTTCCAAGGCGCCCGAAGGTCGAATTCCACTTACAAAATCTCCTTTGCCAAATTTTTCAGCAGCTTTGGATAAATTAACAATTGGTCTTGTTTGATTTTTAAGGAAGACTATGGCGATTGAGATTAAAAGTAATGATGGAAGTGTGATCCACAAAATAAATAATCTCACAGAAGAGGGAGCTATTCTTTCTTTAGGAAACAAAACCTGAATAACTCTGTCATTAGAATTTATCTTGATTTCTACGACATCTGCGTACGCAACTGTATCAAACCAATAATTTGAATTACCAAAAATACTCTTTAATTCACGTCTTAAGGATCTATCCATTGGACTATATTTTCTTTCTCGACTCACCTTAGGAAGTTTTTCATCTTTTACATTAATTACAAAGTCAAAATTTTGTTTAAACTGTTCTGTAAGATAATCTATTTGTTCTGAGTCTTCGCCAGTATAAATATCTGATAAAGTTTTTATTTCCCCAACTAGAGATCTTGTTAACCCCTTATTAGATTTAATCCAAATACTGTCAAAAAAAACTACAGTTATTATAATCTGCAATATAACAGTGGGTGCTGCTACAATTATTAAAGACCTATAGAATAATCCTTTAGGTAAAATTTTTTTTAAAATTTTATTCAATCCAAAGGACATAACCTGAACCTCTTATCGTTTGTAAATATTTTGGATTTTTTGGATTAATTTCTATTTTTTGTCTGAGTCTGGTAATCATAACATCAATAGACCTTTCTTGACTAATATTTGAAATTTCCGCAATCTTTGATCTTGAATAAGTTTTTCCAGGATTAGCCAACATTTCAAGTAAGACTTTTCTTTCTGCATTATTTATCTTATTAGATTTATTTTTCAATCGGATAAACATTTTGTTTAAATCTACTTTAGCATCGCCAATTTTACTTGTTTTGTTGAGATCAACTTTATTGCTTTTTTTAATAATATTTTTTATTCTTAGTAAAAGTTCTTTAGGCTCAAAAGGTTTGCCTAAATAATCGTCAGCTCCTAGTTCCAATCCTTCAATTCTATCCTGAACCTCTCCTCTTGCTGTTAAAAGTATAATAGGAATATTTGAATTTTTTCTTAATTCTTTAGTTAGCTCGTATCCATTTTGCCCAGGCATCATCACATCTAAAACTATCAAATCAAACTTAAAATACCTCAATTTTTTCTTTGCTTCTTCTGCACTACTTCCAGTCGAAACAATAAATTTTTTTTCATTAAGATACTCTTTTATTAAGTCTCTTATTCTATCGTCATCGTCAATAACCAAAATATGATGTTTAATTTTTTCCATTTATAATTTTATCCAACACTTCTTTAAATTTTATTACCGATTCGGGTTCAGAATTTTTAAGTGCATTAAAAATTCTTTTTTTTTGTTTTTCATAAATTTTATCAAAAAAAACTTTTCCATCTTTATCTAAAAAAAGATTTTTTCTTCTAGTATCCTCGTCATCTTTGATTTGTTTTATCATTTTTGATTTCAATAAGTCTCTTAAAACTCTATTTAAGCTTTGTTTCGTTATCTTAAGCTGAAACATCAATTCTCCCAAACTTGTACCTGGATTTCTTTCTATTAAATTCAAAGCCCTCAAATGAGCTGGGCCAAATGAATTTTCAGCAAGTATTTCTTTTGGGTCTGAAAAAGTTTCTCTATAAGCGTAAAAAAGCAGCTGAATAAAATCTTTGATTTGTTCATCTTTTAAATAAAGTAGTTCTTTCATAAACGGTAAGTTATATTGACTTATTCTAATAAGAAATATACTTTTTTGTAGCAAAAAAATCGTTATATTCTTTTTTTATGGAAAATATCCCTTACGACAAAAGATCAGGAAAAATTTGGTTTAATGGTAAAAACGTTGACTGGTCTGAAGCACAGGTGCACGTTTTAAGTCATGGACTTCATTACGCTAGTTCTGTTTTTGAAGGCGTTAGAGTTTATGATGGAGAAGTTTTTAAATTAAAAGAACACACAGATAGATTGTTTTACTCAGCAAAAAGGATGGGCATGAGCGTTCCTTATACTAAAGAAGAAATTAACAACGCAACAAGAGAAATAGTGGCTATTCAAAAAACTGAAAATGGATATATCAGACCAATAATTTGGCGTGGAAGTGAAATGATGGCGATTTCTGCTCAGAAAAATAAAATTAATGTTGCGATAGCCACTTGGGAGTGGGGATCTTATTTTGATCCAAAACTTAAAACTGAAGGAATAAAATTAAATATTTCTTCGTGGAGAAGGCCATCACCTAATTCGATACCTTGGGACACAAAAGCATCAGGTCTTTATATGATTTGTACACTTTCAAAACATGAAGCAGAGGCCAAAGGTTACATAGACTCTTTAATGCTAGACCATCAAGGAGATATAGCGGAAGCAACAGGTGCAAATATTTTTTTTAAAAATGCAGCTGGTGAGCTACACACTCCAACACCAGATTCTTTTTTAGATGGGATTACAAGAAGATGTATAATTGAAATAGCAAAATCAAAAAGTATAAAAGTTGTAGAAAGAAAAATTAAACCTGAAGAAATGAGCAATTTTAATGGGTGCTTTTTAACAGGTTCTGCTGCTGAAGTTACACCTGTCTCAAGTATAGATGGTTATAGTTTTAAAGTCTGTGACGTGATTAAAAATCTTTCTGAAAGCTATCAAGGGTTAGTTAGAAAAAAAAAAAATGCTGCTTAATTTTTTTTGGCAACAATCAGTACTGACCAAGCAAAATTTTTGAAATAATTAATTTTAAAAAAAAAATCATCTAACTTTGAAATTGCCTTAAATAGAAATGAGTTTTCTGGATTTCTATAAAATAAAAAAAAGACTAAGGTAAAAAAACCATAATATTTGACTGTTACATCTTGAAATAGAGAATTTATGAACTCAAAGTCTTTTTTAAGGAAAGGATGTTCATCAGCAGATCTAGATTTTGGTGTTAATTTTCTGTAAAAATTTATTATAGGGTTCATTCCCAATGGTTCAAGAAAAACCATTTCACCATTATTTTTCAAAATTCTTTTAATTTCACTGACTGATTTTTTTAAATTTAAATGATGCAGTATTCCTGACCCAAAAACTAAATCAAAAGTTTCTGCTTTAAATTTAGTTTTCTCACAATTATCAACAGAATAATTTATTTGTAGGTTTGAATTTTTGGCATTCTCCAAAGCTTTATTTATAGAAACCTCAGATATATCTATACCAAATAACTTAGATGGGTTTAATTTTGCAATTTTTTGAGTAATACTTCCGGTGCCACAACCATAATCAAGAACTATATTATTTTTAGCTTTATTAGATGTGTAAGAACTGAAGTCTTCATACATATTATAAAGGGCTTTATAAAATATATTTTCAAATCTTCCTTTATTTTTAGATTGTAATTCATTGTGAAATTTTTTTTCTCTTAAATTAATTTCGGATAAACTCATTATTAATCCTTTTTATTATCTTCATTAATTGCGTAATCAATGCCTTGTGCTAAATATCCGTACGCAGTGTATAAAGTTAGAAACGCACTTACCCATAACAGTATTATGCCAATAGTTTGTGCGTTATAATCTTCAAAATTAACTATTCTATTACCTACTTCACCAGTTAATAAAATTGATATTGAAAACATCTGTAAAAATGTTTTAAATTTAGCAAGATTTGTAACAGGCATGGATATTTTAATCGTAGCTAAAAATTCTCTTAAACTGGAAACAAGTATTTCACGAGTTAAAATTATAATCGCAGCGATCACTTCATAATTTTTAATAGTTTCATTCATTACAAGCAAAACTAAAGCCGAACAAACTAATATTTTATCAGCTATAGGGTCAAGCAGTTCTCCGAGTTTTGATTCTGCTTTTAATATTCTCGCTAATAGTCCATCAAGAAAATCAGTAAAACTTGCACCGACAAATAAGAAAAAAGGAATTAAATCACCGTACATTCCGGGTAGGAAAAAAGTAATTACAAATATTGGAACAACAATAATTCTACCAATTGTTAAAAGATTAGGTATTTTTAAATTCATTTAATTTTATTCATGAAAATAATTATATATTTTTTTTGCAATATTGTCTTCAATACCCTCAACAGTCTTTAAGTCATCAAGACTTGCAGATTCCACAGATCTGGCAGAACCAAAGTGATTTAATAGTGCCCTTTTTCTTTGTTTACCTATACCATTAATTTGATCCAAGAGAGATTTACTGAAATTATTTTTTCTTTTTGCTCTATGCGAACTTATAGCAAATCTATGAGCCTCATCTCTTAATCTTTGAATAAAAAACAATAAAGGGTCATTTTTAGCGAGCTCAAACTCTTTATTTTGATAATACATTTTTTCCTCGCCAGCATTTCTATTTTTCCCTTTAGCAATAGCTATTATTGGCAGGTCATGCAGTCCCAGTTCATTCAGTACTTCTCTGCTAACTGAGTATTGTCCTTTTCCACCATCAACCATTATTAAGTCTGGTAAAGACAAAGAACCAGATTTCTCTTTCATAACCTTAGAGAATCTTCTAAACAAAACTTCTTTTAACATGCCGTAGTCATCTCCTTTAACAGAATTGTTTTTTATATTAAATTTTCGGTATCGTTTTTTTATAAAACCTTCATTTCCAAAACATATTAATGCCCCCACACAGTCTGTTCCTTGAATATGACTATTGTCATAAACCTCTAAAAGACTAATATTGATATTAAGAGAAAATTTTTTAATTAAATCTTCGACTAATCCATCATTACTCTGAGTTTCATAAATTTTTTGAGTTAAAGCCAATTTAGCATTTTTTTCAGCTAAGGCTGTTAAGCTTTTTTCTTCTTTAGTCTTTGCTTCTCGCAAAATTATTTCTTTACCTTCTTTTTTTTGAAATGTTCTTTCTAAAAGACTATTTTCAGATATATTGTTGTTGGTAATTATTAAAGATGGAATGGATTTATTTTCATAAAATTGAGACAAAAAAGAAGATAAGATATTCTCTAACCTTTCATCAGGATCATGCTTAGGAAAATAAGCTTGATTACCCCAATTTTGCTTTGATCTAAAAAAGAAAACTTGAACGCAAGTTTTTCCTGAGTCTTTAAAAATACTCACTACATCGGCTTCATTTAAATTTGTTTGATTAATTTTTTGAGATGACTGAATCTGCGAAAGAGCTTTTATCTTATCTCTTGCAGTGGCAGCCCTTTCATAATCTAGCTCCTTGCTAGCCTCTTCCATTTCTTTAGAAAATGTTTCTTGAATTTTTCTTGATTTACCTGATATGAAATCAACTGAATCTTCTACGCTTTTTTTATAATCTTTTTCACTTATATGACCAACACATGGTGCAGAGCATCTTTTTATCTGATGAAGGATACAGGGTCTTTCTCTATTTTTAAAAACACTATCATCACAAACTCTAAGCATAAAAACTTTTTGTAAAATTTTTATAGTCCAATTGGCAGAACCAGTAGAAGCGAATGGTCCAAAATAATGACCTTCTTTAGATTTTTTCCCTCTTAGTTTTATGATTTGTGGCCATTTATTTTTATGATCTATAAAAATATATGGAAAAGACTTATCATCTCTAAGTAAAATATTAAAACGTGGCTTATGTTTTTTGATTAAATTTGCCTCAAGAAGTAAAGCTTCGCTTTCATTTGATGTAGTTGTTATTTCGAGGTATTTTGTCAGAGAGAGCATCCTCTCCGTTCTTATTGGTAAATTGTTATCAGAAACATAACTTTTTAGCCTGTTAGGAATGTTTTTAGCTTTACCTATATAGAGAATTTCCTTCTTAGCACCGAGCATTCTATAAACACCTGGATTATTAGGAATTAACTTAACTTTTTCCTTAATAATATTTTTCCCGGACTCGAGGTTATTAATCATTTTCTCTTTTTAGTAATTTCAATACCTACAGAAGAGGTATTTTTAATAATTTCTGGCTTTTCAATTCTCATTTTGACTTTTATGATATTTTTGTTCAGAAATAAGTCAGAAAAAACATCTTCTGCTAAAGTTTCTAACAAATTATAGTGTTTTTTTTTGGTTATTAACTTTATTTTGTTAATAACGGTTTCGTAATTAACAATGCTGCTTAGATCATTTTTAGCTGCTTTTAATAATGGGCTGATATCTATTTCAATGTTAAATTTTATCTGTTGTTCTTTTTCTTTCTCAAAATCATGAATTCCAATTGAGGTATTAAAAACAAGATTTGTAATTATTACTTTTCTTTTATAAGAATATTCCTCTTTTTTATGAAAATTGATAATTTTTATATTTTTTTTTTTCATTCTTTTACATTTATTATATCAGGTGTTAGCCAAGCAATACTTTGGCCGCTATCCACAGGAATAATTTGACCTGTTATATTTTCATTATCTATCAAAAATTTCACAGTTTTAGAAACATTCTCCGTTTCAACTTTTTTTTTTAATAACGTAGCTTGCCATTGTTTTTTAAAATGTTTTTCTGATTGTCTTTTATTTTTAAGTGTAGGTCCAGGCGCAACTCCATTTACCCTAACATTAGGTGCAAATTTCATTGCACTTACAGTTGTTAGGGTTCCAAGACCAGTCTTACTCAATGTATAGGAAAAAAAATGAGGTGTAAGTTTGAATATTCTTTGATCAATTATATTTATGATGTTCCCTTTATTTTTTTTAATATATTTAAAAAAATCTCTAGAAAGAATAGAGGGTGACTTTAAGTTAATATTTATATGTTTATCAAATCCGCTCTCATTAAATCCTTCTATATTGTCGTTTTCAAATAGAGAGGCATTATTTATCAAACAGTCTATTCCTTGCATAGCTTTATAGGCATAAGGAATAATTTTCTTTACCTCAGTACTTTTATTGAGATCTACTTTTATTAAAAATATTTCTGCACCAAGATTTTCTAAATCTATTTTTAATTTTTTAACCTCGACTGAAGATTTATTATAGTGTAACAAAATTTTTACATCATAGCCAGCCAGCGACCTTGCTATGGCTGCACCAATTCTAGTTGCGGCGCCTGTTATAATTATTTTTTTGGCTTCCATTTTTTTGCAGCTTTATTCACTTTCACCCCAGGCATACCCATCGTAGATCGGCCTTTAGGGTGTATTTTATTTTTTAAGTTATACTGGCTAATTTTAGGATTCAAATTAATTTCTAATTCGCTAGCTTCTAGTTTTCTTATTTCATCTCTCATTCGTGCAGCTTCCTCAAATTCTAAGTTAGCAGCAGCTTCTTTCATATCTTTATTGAGAGATTTTAAATGTTTTTTTAAATTTCCTCCAATATTTGAAGTTCCACTTAATTGAAGATAATCTTTTTCGTAAATAGAAGATAAAATATCTCCAATATCTTTCTTAATCGACATCGCTGTAATATTGTTTTTTTTATTGTAAATAACTTGCATTGCTCTTCTTCTGTCAGTTTCGCTAATTGCTTTTTCAATACTTTTAGTTTTTTTATCAGCATATAAGATGACTCTTCCTTCAACGTTTCTTGCTGCTCTGCCAATCGTTTGAACTAAAGATGTTTCTGATCTTAAGAAACCTTCTTTATCTGCATCTAAGATTGCAACTAGGGCACACTCAGGAATATCAAGGCCCTCTCTAAGTAAATTTATTCCTACAAGAATATCAAATACACCCATGCGTAAATCTCTTATGATTTCTATTCTCTCAAGTGTATCGATATCAGAGTGCATATACCTAACCTTCAGACCATTTTCATGAAGATACTCTGTTAAATCTTCTGCCATTTTTTTTGTTAAAGTTGTTGCCAATACCCTGAATCCCTTACTTATAACTTTTGCAGCTTCGTGCATCAAATCATCTACTTGAGTTTTGGCTGGTTTAATTTCGACAGGAGGATCGATTAAACCTGTGGGCCTAATAATTTGATTAATAGTTTCATTGTTAGTTTGTTTTAATTCCCATGGACCAGGTGTTGCCGAAACAAATACAGTCTGTGTTCTCATCGCATCCCACTCATCAAATTTCAATGGTCTATTATCCATACAGGACGGCAATCTGAATCCATATTCAGATAAAGTACTTTTTCTTGTACGGTCGCCTTTATACATACCGTTTAGTTGAGGAACAGTAACATGACTTTCATCAACAAATAATATTGCATTATCCGGAAAATATTCAAA
>Ga0307986_10003673_pt1 | contig 10596 bp, 9 predicted proteins | sample EllFjometageno82_FD_203170 | JGI IMG/M metagenome (GOLD analysis project Ga0307986, IMG submission 203170) | Marine microbial communities from Ellis Fjord, Antarctic Ocean - #82 | ecosystem: Environmental > Aquatic > Marine > Unclassified | place: Southern Ocean | collected 2014-10-09
TGTTTGTGGTTAAGGTTAACAATTTATTAGCTAAATAATTCCAAAATAAATGAACTCTAACTTGTTGTCCTCCCAAAAATCTGGAACCATAAACTACATCTGCCTGATTATTTAATATCGGATGAAGTAGTTTTGAATAGTCTGATGGATCATACTCTAAATCCGCGTCTTGTATTAAAACAATTTCAGATTCTAAATTTTGAATTGCTGTATTAATAGCCGCTCCTTTTCCTAAATTTTTATCATGATTCAATATCTTGATATTATCTGGATATTTTTTTTTGAGGTTATTAATAATATCTACTGTTTCGTCAGTTGAGCCATCATTAACAATGATAATCGTAGTATTTAATTCTTTAAACTTAAGTACTTTATTGACTACTATTTCAATAGTTTTTTTTTCATTATAAACTGGTATGATTACGTCTAAATTCATTTATATTTATTTTAACCTAACTTTTACAATGATTTTTTTATTTTTAAATATATTTCTAATTCTTTTTTCACTAATCATTATTTATTACAGGCTACAAATTGCAACAAAATTTAAAATATTAGATCACCCAGATAATGAAAGAAAAATTCATATAAATCCTGTTCCACTCCTAGGAGGGCTTATAATATATATTTTTTTAATATCTAGTTTGCTTTATTCTGTTTACATATCCCAAATAAGTTTAAAATTATCTTTAATTTTGATCATATTATATTCATCTTTCCTTCTAATAGGCATCTATGATGATAAATATTTATTAAGTCCCTTAAAAAAAACAATTATCATAATTTTTTTATTATTAATATTTCTACCGTTAGACTCAAATTTAATTATTAATTATCTTACATTTAAAGATATAAATGAAATAATTCTTTTAAATCAAGGTGGATTATTCTTTACTTTATTAAGTATTTATTTTTTTTTTAATTTTTTAAATTTTGCAGATGGCATTAATGGTGTTGCTATTGCCTTATGTATGTTTTGGCTGATTATTTTTTTGTTAAATGGTAGCACAACAAGCTATCTACTATATTCATTGGCTATTTCATTGGGCTTTGTTTTGATTTTTAATATACAAAATAAAATTTTTTTAGGTAATAGTGGTTCCAGTCTACTATCAATAATTTTTAGCTCATTATTTGTATTAAATTATAATATTGATGGGCAAATAAAATGTGATGAAATTTTTTTATTAATGTTTATTCCAGGATTAGACTCTATTAGAGTTTCTCTTCAGAGATTGTTTAAAAACCAATCGCCTTTTTTACCAGATAAAACACATTTACATCATTTATTGCTTAAGACTTTTAACATGAAATATATTTTTTTAATTTACGTATTTATAAGTGCTTTACCATATTTATTAACTTACTTCTTATCTACAATTCTTTCTCTCATTATAAGCTTTGCGCTTTATTTAACTTTGTTTATTACACTAAATAAATGAGTTTAATATTTATAAATTATTTTATCTTTTTACTAATTGCATTTTTTAATGGTAAGATTTTCCTAGATTTTTTTTGCAAGAATATAAAAAATTTAAATAATTTTGAACAATCAATTATAGGGTTGATTTTAACGGGATTTATAGCACAAATAATTAATTTTTTTTTCCCACTTAATAACTTAATAGTTTACTTAAATATTATAATTATATCTATTTACTTTTTCTTAAAATTTAAAAAAATTATTAATTTAAGATCTCTAGTACTATACGTTTCAATCCCAGTTTTTTTTTTAGTTCTTGTTAATATTTATGGAAGTTCATTTTCAGACGATCTAAATCATTACCATCATGGTGCTATAGTAAATTCTGATACGCACAATTACATTATTGGTTTAAATTCTATGCATAATCATTATGGATTTTCTTCAATATGGCTAATTCTTCATTCATATCTTAACTTCAACCTTTCTAGGCTACAAGATATTCATATTTTAAATGGTCTAATTTTATTTTTGTTTTTAGGTTTTATTTTTTTTGAAATAGTCAATGAAATTAGAGCAAAAAAAGAAACTATCTATTTGCCGGTTCTTTTCTTTTGCTTACTCTTTGTTTTAATAAAATATACTAGATTAAAAGAATTTGGAATTGATAGATCTGCATTCCTGATCTTTTTTTATATAACATTATTCTATCTAAAACATATAGCTCTAAACTCAAAAGATAAACTCAACGATGAATTAAAAATTAGTATTTTACTACTGTTATCTTTTTTTTGTACATTCGTATTTTTTATCAAGATAATTTTTATTTTCACCCTTATTCTTCCAATAACTGTTTTTTTACTAATTGATAAAAAATTGCTGATTTTTAGAAACCCATTAACTTACATATTGGGCTTATTATATGTGTCTTATTTTGCTAAAAATTTTTTAATAAGTGGCTGTTTATTTTACCCTATTGAGCCTTTTTGTTTTACACAATTACCCTGGCATGAAACACAAACTATTAAAAATTTAAACTTTAATGTTGAGGTTTTTAATAAATCATTTCCTCAATACAAAGGTGATCTTACAGCAGAGGAATATATCAGAAATTTTTCTTGGGTTAAAAATTGGCTAAATAGAAATGTTATAGAGCTAGTTGAATTTTTTATGCTACTTAGTTCAATTTTTATAATCACAATTTTAAATTTTAAGAATTCAATAAATGAACAATACAATAAGAAAAAGGTTAAATTATTTCCATTGATAATTATTGTCATAATGTCGATATTACTAATTTTCTTGAAAACTCCTGTTATTAGAATGTCTCACCACATATTTGTTTTATTCTTTTTTATTTTAATTTTAGGATATTTGAGAAGACGTGTAGTTATCGTTAATAAAAAAATATTTTTTTTGTTAATAATAATTGCATTCACATTTAATATTTCTAAAAATCTAATTCGAATAAAATCAACTAATTTTATTAATGATCCAATTTATGTTTTAAAAAAGAGTGGCATTTATTCCAAATCAGAAAAAAAGATATTAGACGATTTTACCTATTATAGAGGTGGATTTGATGGACACCCAATTGGATATACTAAACTTGATAATTATAATTATAAAAAATGGTTTATTTTTGATATGATCACAAAAAAAATTAATTAAAAAATCTAAATAATTATGAGTATAGTACTGGGCCTAAATATTAATCATGCTGACTCCTCTGCATGTATAATTAGAAATGGTGAATTGCTATTTGCTGTTGAGGAAGAGAGAATAAATAGAATAAAACATTGGGCGGGATTACCTATCGAGTCTATTAAACTTTGCTTAAAAAACTCTGATATTTCATTCGATGAGATAACCGATATTTCAATAAATTCCAATCCTTTGTCAAATCTATTGCCAAAAAGTTTTTTTTTTTTAAAAAACTATATAGCTGGTACAAAGAAATATGAAATTTTTCAAAGATTAAAACAAAAAATAAGCTTAAGGCAAGAGCTTCAAAAAAAAATTTACCCTAAAGAATTTTCAAAAAAATTAAAAATTCACTATATCGATCATCACTTGTCTCATATTGCCTCTGCTTTTTACCCTTCCAAATTTGATACGGCTGTTGGGTTATCAATAGATGGTTTTGGTGATTTTTGCAGTATAGCAATAGCAAAATGTGAAAATAATAAAATTTCAATTATTGATAAAACGTATTTTCCAGACTCATTGGGTTTAATATATGAGGCTTTTACACAATATTTAGGTTTTGATAATTATGGTGATGAGTATAAAGTTATGGGCTTATCCTCATATGGCTCACCTATTTATAATAAATTAATAGAGGAAAATATTTTTAAAAACTCAAATACCTGTAAATTAAATTTAAATTTTTTTAATCATATTAACAAAAATTTTAGTTACAAATTTTCAGGTTCTCCAAAACAAAATAAAATATTTAATGATAACATAGAAAATATTTTACATTTAAATAGTTCAAATGGTAATGATTTTATCAAAATGCAAAGAGATATTGCTTCATCTGTACAAAAAGTTTTTGAAAAACAATTAATTAAAATTTGTGAAAAAATACATAAATTAAATTTTTCTAGTAATCTAGTTTATGCTGGTGGCTGTGCATTAAACTCCTTAGCAAATAAAAAGATCTTTGATAGTAAATTATTTAAAGAAATTTATATACCCTATGCACCAGGTGATGCCGGAGGTTCTATTGGTTCTGCTTTACAGGTAATAAAAAATAAAAACAAAAATACCAATTTAAAAAATTTCTACTCACCCTACATAGGGCCAAGTTATAAGAATGATGAAATACAAATAGAACTAAATGAAAACCTAGAATTAAAAAAGTTCAATATTATAAAATTTGAAAATATTGATCTCCTTAATGAAAGAATAGCTAAACATATATTTGAAAATAAAATAATTGGTTACTTCAACAATAGAATGGAATTCGGTGCCCGTGCACTAGGTAATAGATCGATTTTAGCAAACCCATGTAACCCAAATATAAAAGAGATAATCAATTTAAAAATTAAAAAAAGAGAAAACTTTAGACCTTTTGCCCCAGCAATTTTGCACGAGGAGAAAAGTAAATGGTTTGATAATAGTTTTTCAAATCCATACATGTCCTATGTCGAAAACATAAAAATTAGTCAACGCAATAGAATACCTGCTGTTACACACATAGATGGTACTGGAAGAGTTCAAACTGTTACTAAAGATATTAATAAAAATTTTTATAATTTAATTAGTAAATTTTATGAATTATCAAAAGTTCCTATTCTATTAAATACATCCTTTAATGAAAATGAGCCAATTGTAATGAATTATAAAAATGCAATTAGCTGTTTTCTCAGAACTAAGATGGATGTTTTGGTTCTTAATAATCATATTATTGAAAGATAAATATAAATTTTTTTTATATTTATCTTTTATTCTTTATATTGATTTTTTACTCTTAGCTGGATTGCCACAATAAATTGTATTTTTTTTACAATCCTTTGTTATTACAGATCCAGCCCCTACGACTACTTTTTTTTCTATTTTTACTGGAAGTATAGTTGCATTACTTCCTATTAAAACATCGTTACCTAAACGAGTCTTTAAAAGTTTTCTACTATTTTTAATAATCTTATTATTAATAAATTTGTCATTAACAAAATTTACACCGTGCCCTATGAAGCAGTTTGATCCAATTGTAACATTAGAGCATATAAATGTATGACTTTGAATTCTTGTTTTACTTCCAATCTTTACATTGTTTTGAATTTCTACAAATGGGCCTATAAAGCAATCGTCACCAATGACACAATCATACAAGTTCACTGGTTCTATGACCGTAACATTTTTTCCAAATTTAACGTTTTTAATTTTTGATTTTTTTAATTTAACTTTCATTATACTTATAATAAAGGTATTTTATCAAAAGTTAAATTAAATATTTTTATTTTGATAAAATCAATATTACTTTGTATATGTTCTTATGATTAAATTTTTTGATATATACAGGGCTGATTATTCTTTATTTAAAAAAAATCTATCAGACGTTAAAAAAATTTTTAAAAAAACTAATTTTATTAATGGTGCTGAAGTGAAAAACTTTGAGAATAATTTTTCAAAATACTGTAATGTAAGGTATTCAATCGGATGCAATAGTGGAACTGATGCTATCTTTTTAGCCTTAAAATCACTTAATTTAAAAAAGAATTCTGAAGTAATCATTCCAGCACAAACATATGCTTCGACTTTATTTTCTGTGCTAAGAGCAAATTTAAAACCTGTTCTTGTAGATATACAGGAAAGCAATCCAACGATTTGTCCTATAAGCTTAAAAAAAAAGGTTACAAGTAAAACTGCAGTAATAATACTTGTGCATCTGTATGGTGAATGCTGCAATATAAAAGAAATTAAAAAAGTTATTAAAAATAAAAAAATAATTTTAATCGAGGATGCTGCTCAAGCACATGGAGCTTATGATTATTCATATGGGTCAAAAAAGAAAACTAGGGCCGGATCTATTGGCGATCTAGGTTGTTTTAGTTTTTATCCAGGGAAAAATCTTGGTGCATATGGTGATGGAGGAATGATTACAACAAACAGTAAAAAATTAAAGAATATACTTTTAAAATTAAGAAATCTTGGTGGTGTTAAAAAATATGAACACAAAATTATAGGTTTCAATAGCCGCTTAGATACTATTCAAGCAGCAATATTAGACAACAAATTAAAAAAATTAGATCAAAATAATTCTAAAAGATTTAGTAATGCAAATTTTTATTATAAAAATATAAATAATAAAAATGTTCAATTATTGAATTTATCAAATGGTTGTGTTTATCATCAATTTGTTATCTTAACTAAAAAAATTAATAAACTTATGAAAGAACTTAAAAAAGAAAATATTCAATTTGGGAGATATTACCCCACCCCAATTCATAAATTAGTTGCTGTGAGAAAAATATTTAAAAATGAAAAATATAAAAATGCAGAATATTTTTCTAAATATGGTATTGGCCTTCCAATAGATCCTAATCTAAAAAAAAATGAAATTCAGAAAATTTGTAAAATAGTAAATAAAATTTAAAGTATTTTGTTATTAACTTTTTCCATCAAGTTCATTACTTTCAATGAAAAAGCGCCATCAGTTTTTGGTTTTTTGCTTTTCTTAATTGAGTTAATAAAACTTAACATTTCCAATGTTAGTGGAGATGTAAAATTTATCTTGGGAAAAAAAGTCTTTCCATAATAAACATTTGCTTGTTGTGTAAAAAATTTTTTTTTAAAAGAATCAATTTTAGGGTACTCTGCGTATTTATTATAAACCTTAATTGGGTTAATTTTATCCATTTCATCAAATAATAACATTTTCTTACTACCTACAATTATTAACTTCCTTATTTTTTCTGGGTTTAACCAGCTAGATTTAATTTCAATTGTTGTTTTATTTGATTTTAATATAATTGTACTCATATCAAAAATATTTTTTTTTAGTAAGTCTAAGCCATGTGCATTAATCACTTTCAGTTTATCTTTAAAAAGATAAATACAAGTTGATAGATCATGTGCAGCTAAATCAAATATACATGAAATGTCATTTCTAACTGGACCTAAATTAAATCTTTCAAAACTTACATAATGAATCTGACCAAGAATTTTCTTCGTTAGAATTTTTTTTATGTACTCAATATAAACATTATAATTATAGATATACCCAGACATAAATATTTTTTTTTTTTTTTTTGCTAGTCTTATTAATTCTTTTATTTTTTTTGAACTATCTGTTGACGGTTTTTCAACAAATATATTGTGATTATTTGCTATACATAATTTTGCTAATGAAAAATGATTTTTTGTATCAGTTACTATTATAACACCTAATAAATTTAATTTTAAAAGATCTCTAAGATTGGTATATGTTTTTATGTGTTTAAATTTTTTTTTAAGGCTATTTGAATTTTTTTTATTTATGTCAAAACAGTGTATATTTTTAAAACCAATTTTTTCAAGAGTATTGATAATATTGGCTCCCCAGTAACCTAATCCTATAATTCCAATTTGATTATTTTTCAATTTTGTGTAGTTGTTTAGTTGATGAAAACTTTATGCTTAATTCCTGTTTATAATGAAGATAGTAAACTTTATAAACTTATAAATCAAATAAAAAAATACAAGTTGAAAAACCAGAATGTTGATTATCTTTTTATTAATAATGGTTCTACAGATAATTCTTTTTATTTGATTAAAAAAAGTAAATTTAAATTTATAAATATTAAAAAAAATAAAGGTGTTGGCTACGCTTTAATAGTAGGATTCTTATATGCAAAAAAACGTAATTATAAAGCTGTAATTCATCTAGCTGGAAATGGAAAAATGCATCCAAAATATATAAATAGAATTTTAAAATATCTATATATAAAAAATTTTGATTTTGTTTCTGGCAGTAGATTTTTAAAGGGCTCATCCTGTAAAAATAACCCTCTTTATAGAATTATATTAATTAGGTTTTTTTCATTTTTTTTGAGAAAAATATTTGGCTATAATATCACAGATGCAACATGTGGTTATAGAGGATTTAAAATAAGTATATTTAAGAATTTTAAAAAAACCTTCTTTAAAAAAGAATTATTCACATATGGTTATGAATATTATAGTTATGGCAAAGTTCTTAAAAATAAATATATTAAAGTTAAAGAAATACCAGTCGGCATGGACTATCCATCCAAAAAAAATTATACTAAGATTAGACCTATAATTGATTGGTTCATTATGGCAAAGTTTTGGATGATAGGTTATTATGAAAATGATAGATTATAACGATAAAAAAAAGCTCTTTATTTACTATGTAATTTTAATTTTATTTCTTTCGCTTACAAATCAATATTTCAGTTACGATCAAAGTTTAATTTTTGGTGGTTACGATGGAAAATCATATATAAATATTTCAGACAATTTTCCAAATATTACAGATCACAAAACACCAGTAATACATTCTGAGCGGTTTTTTTTTTATTATATATTTGGCTTTATATCTAAATCATTAAATCTTGATATTTATAATGTGTATAGGTTTTTTGTTTTTAGTACTTTGGTTCTAATCAATTTTTTTTTAATTTTAATATTTAAATCAAGAAAAGTTCACCTAAGTACAACTTTAATTTTTTTAAGTTTAATAAATTTAAATCCTTATATTTCAAGATTTTATATTGCAGTACCTACTATAATTAATGATCTTATATTCATTTTTGGGCTTACGTTATTTGTGTACTCGTTAGAAAATAATAAGACAAAAATATTGATTTCAAGTTTAATAATCTTATTTTTTTCAAGACAAACGTCAATAGCAATAATTTTAAGTTTAATTTTAACAAAGTTTATTTATAGGGAAAAATTTAATCTAAATAATAATAAAATTTTTTTAATATGCATGCTATTTAGTATAATATATCTAATTAATCATCAATATGCATCTCTCACAGAAAATTTTGGGGGAGATTGGGGATCTCTCAACATGAGATTGTTTGGTTTCTTTACTCAGGAATACACGATTAAACAAAAGTTTTTATTTTTAATGTTGCCTGCTTTAAGTTTTTTTCCTTTAATTCTATATTTTATATTGTTCCGAAAGCCTAAAAAAATTAATCCTATTTTTTCACACAAACCAATTTATTTCTTATATTTTTTAATATGCTTATTTATAATTTTTCAACCAATATTAAGTGGAGTGCATGTGTCTAATAAAAATGTTATTAGATTAACTACTCTTTGTTATATTTTAACTTTATTTTTATTTCTAGATTCAACGATTCTTAAGGAAATTAAAAATAAAACTTTAATTACCTTCTTTTATATCTTTATAATTCTATGGTCTTTACATCCTACATTTTCAAACATTACATTTTTTAAGTCCATATCAGTATTATTAAATAAAAATTTAATAAACTAAAATTTTAATTACTTAAGGTTTTTTTTATAATTCAAAAGATATAAATTTGATATGTTGTGCCAATTATAATTTTTATTTAAATGTATATGTGTATTTTTTAGATAATTATAATTTCTTAATTTATTTCTGCTTTTATTTAATTTTCTCACTACACTTAGTAAACTATTATTATTAAAGTCAATTAATGTAGCAAAACCTTTGTTCGCAATATCTTTCCAAGGCAATTTTTTATTTAAAATTACATATAAACCTGCTGCTAAAGCCTCTAAAACTACTAATCCAAAATTTTCAGATTTTGAAGGGAAAATAAAAACATCATATTTCGATAATATCTTAACTTTATTTTTATTTAATGGTCCATGATATTTTATATTTTTATATTTTAAAATTTTATTTTTAATTAAATTAAAATATTTATAATTAGATATTTCTCCATATAAGGATAAGTGAAAATTTTTAAAATCATTATTATTTGTCCAAATATCTATGAGTTTATCCAGATTTTTAACATGATGTATCCTTGAAAAAAAAACAAATTTTAAATTTTTATTGTTATAAATTATTTTTTTTTTGACTGTTTTATCAAGCTTAATCCCATGAGGAATAATAACAACACTTGGATGTTTTATGATTTGTAGAATATTTCTTTTTTCATTTAATGAATTAACAATAATTTGATTTGAATATTTAAAAATATATTTTTGTAATAAATGCCAAAATATTAATTTAATAAATCTTTTTTGGTTGAGTGAATATGGATCAAGCATTCCATGTGGTGAAATAATCACTTTAACATTAATTGCTTTAGATAGTAAAAAATAAAAAAAAATACTTAAACTCCAGCATCCATGAATATGAATTATGTTATACTTCGATTTAAAAAAATTATAAAAATTTTTAGAACTCGAAATAATACATTTTTTGCCTAAAAAAGTTTTTAAACTTATCAAAACTTGATTTACACCAAAGGAGTTATTACTTTCAGAACTTATAAAAAATACTTTTATCATTATGTTAATTATTATATTACTTAAGAGTAATTTTTATCATTAATAAAATAATATGCCTCAAAAAAAAATATTAGCAATTCACTTAAATGAATTTAATTTAGATTTTTTAAGAAAAGGAACATCAAAGTTCAAATGTGATAATATTAGAAAAATATTAAGATATAAGCATATTGCAACATATACACCAGACAAAGAACAAGATA
>Ga0307986_10003677_pt1 | contig 10585 bp, 10 predicted proteins | sample EllFjometageno82_FD_203170 | JGI IMG/M metagenome (GOLD analysis project Ga0307986, IMG submission 203170) | Marine microbial communities from Ellis Fjord, Antarctic Ocean - #82 | ecosystem: Environmental > Aquatic > Marine > Unclassified | place: Southern Ocean | collected 2014-10-09
CTCCCTTAAGTAATAATTTAGAATTTAATTTATTATAAAAAGAATTTTTTGCAGTAATTTCAATATTATTTGCAGTTATAATTTTAACACCATTTCGGGCTTCAATAATATTTCCATTATCCTTTAACTCTATATAGTCACTTTCAAAAATAAAATCTTCTGAATTAACCTGACTATTAAAGGTAAAGCCTAAAATTAAAACTAAAATTAAAACTATTATTTTATTTTTCATTTAAACGTGTCATCCCAATGAGTGATATAATAGAAAGAAGTATAATTGGCAGCCACACTGATAATGTAGCTGGGATCTGTTCATTTTTACCTAAAGCACTAAAAAAGAAGTTTAAGTAGTAAATAAGAACTGAAAAAATAATTCCACCAACTATATAAAATATTTTTGGTTTTTGATGTTTAATATTCATCATAATTATACTAGAAAAAACACTCATAATTGTCAAAAAAAATGGGTAGGAAAAAATTGCCTTAATATGAATGTCTATATCTGTGACTGAGTAATTTACAGATCTGTAATCTTTTCGAAGTTTTAATAAATCAAAAATAGTCAAAGAAGATAAGTTAGAGTACAAATTGTTAATTTTTTCATAATCAAAATTTGAAAAAAAAACATATTCGTCAAATTTATTCACACTGTTTCCTTCAATAATTTTTACATCATTCATAAGCCATTGTTTATTGGATATATCAACTTTTTCTGCAAAAATAGTTTTATCTAAAATAAAATCATTACTTAGCACAATTACATCCACACTATGCAATTCGTTTAAAGAAATTTTTTCAGCATTTATAATGTATGTTTGATTTTTATTTTCATCTTTAATCCACAGGCCATTTTCTGTTATGCTTGCTAGATAACGATTATCATTAGTATACTGATTTTTTAAGTCAATATACTTAAATTTTAGAATAGATGAAAAGTTATAGAATATAGACATAATAATAGTCCCAGAAAAAAAAGAAGTTAACATTATAATTTTTAGTATTTTTATATTACTTAATCCATAACTTTTAAATGCAATTAATTCGTTTGAATCTAAAAATTTGATAAAGAAAAATTGAACTCCTATTAAAAAAATAAAAGGAAATATTTCATAAAGAACGGATAGTGAATTCAAGATTACTAATAGAATTGGAAAATAAATACTTACATCAATTTTTGAAAAAAATGAAATTTCCTCAAAAACACTCATGATAATAATTAATCCTAAAAATACAGATGACACATTTAGTATCATTAATAAAAAATTCTTGACTATATATTTTTGATAAATTTTTAAAATCATCTATTTATTCACCTTTAATTTTAGAATCAAAATTTGGTATATAATTAAAAAAGAAATAACGGGAATTATCAAAAATGATAAATTGTATAAATTTTTATCTCCTGTAAAATTTAATGATATATCAGATATTACTAAAAATAAAATTCCAGTTGAAAATATTTTAATTTTAAAAAAGAAATAATCGTGTGAGTTTTTTGATTTCAATATTAATAATGAAGCAATTAACGTTATCAAAATAATATATACAGGCATATAAATTCTTTTGAACAATTCTTGAATTATATTGCCTAAAAAATTTATTTCACAATTAAGATTTTTGATGTCTGATCTTTTATCAATTTTATTAATTAAAATATTTAAACATTGAATTAATGTAGCTGTTGGTATTTCCTGAACCTTAGGTGCTTTAATTGTTTTCGATGAATATTTTTCTAAATCGAATTGAGTTGTTTTAAAATTAAAAACAGTTGATTTTTTTTTATTATTAGTCTGTATTATCTTTCCGTCATTAAGTATAAGGAATTTACCATTATCTTTTACAGAGATTCTCCCTGTTTTTGCTATTATTATTTGTGAGTTTAAGGGACTTGTGCTCTCTTTTAAAATTATATTATAATAAGTGCCATCCTTATTTTTTCTATCAATAAAAATTGTCAAATTTTTAACAGTATCTATAAACTTTTTTGGTTTAATTAAATTTGGAAAAAAGTCTAAACTAGAGTTTCGAATAAATGATCTAGATTTATCTAATGTATATGGAATTATAAGCACTGAAAAAAAAATTTGAATAAATAAAAAAAATAATGAAAATTTTATTATTTGATTTATAAATTGAAATTTAGTAATTCCATGTGACCAATAAATTAATAATTGGTTTTTGTTTTCATAATCAGCAAGAACATAAAAAATAGATAAAAAGAACACAAATGGAAGACTTTGTGAAAATAACTTGGGTATAGATAAAAAAATATAATTAAAATACACTGTAAAACTGTGACCATCCTCAGTTACTATGTCTAGATAGTTTACAGCCTGTATAACCCAAATAATTAGGGTTAAAGCAAAGCTTGCAATTAAAAAAAATAAAAATATTTCACTAAATAGTTTTTTAAAAATGATTTTTTTCATTGAAATTGGTAATTTTTACCAATATATAGCACCGATCACGTATTGAGTGTATTTAAAAATTATGTCTATTCAAATTAATTATAAAAATAGTGGCTTGAAAAACCCCTCAACTAATCTTGTCTTATTTACTGATGAAAAATTCAATATAAGTAATCTAAAAAAATATATTTCTAATTCAGAATTCTCTTACATATATGACTTGTTGAAAACTAGTGATTTAAAAAAAAATTTATTTGTTTTTGAGGTTAATTCTAAAAAAAAAATAATATTAGTATCTATTAAAAGTAATTTAAACACCTCCGATATAGAAAATTTAGGTGCTGAATTTTATGGGCGAATAAATTATGGGTACAAAAACGAATATTTAATAAATTCGGATAGTATAAGCGCTAAACATGAAAATTTTATAGGCTGTTTCTTACACGGATTAAAACTTAAATCTTATGAATTCAATCTTTATAAATCAATAAAGAGAAAAAAGTTTCTTTCTTTAACTGTAATTGGAAAAAAAAAAAAAGTAACAATTCAAAATGAATTAAGATTCAAATCCATAGAGGAAGGTACTTTTTTTGCAAGAGACCTTGTCTCTGAGCCACCCAATGTTCTTAACCCTAAAGAATATACTAAGAGACTTTTAAAATTAAGAAAACTAGGAATTAAAGTTACTGTTTATAATGAATCACAGATGAAAAAATTAGGTATGCACTCTTTATTGGGTGTAGGTAGGGGAAGCATAAATGAGTCATTTCTTGTAACGCTTGAATGGAATGGAAATAAAAAAGATAAAAAAGCTCCATTATCCTTTGTTGGAAAGGGAGTTTGTTTTGATACAGGTGGAATCTCTTTAAAACCAGCAAAATTTATGGAAGAAATGAAATATGACATGGCTGGTTCAGCTGTTGTGGCAGGATTAATACAAACTTTAGCTACTAGAAAAGCAAAAATAAATGCAGTTGGTGTAGTCGGTTTAGTTGAAAATATGCCAGGTGGTAACGCTCAAAGACCAGGGGATATAGTTAAAGCTTATAATGGTAAGACTATTGAAGTATTAAATACAGATGCTGAAGGCAGATTAGTATTAGCAGATGCTTTAAGTTTCACAGAAGCAAAATTTAAACCAAAATTTATGATAGACCTTGCAACTTTAACTGGTGCAATAATAATGGCATTAGGCGAGGAGTATGCTGGTTTATTTTCTAATAATGATGAGTTATCAAATAAAATATTTAAAGTGGGAGAAAAAGTAAAAGAAAAAGTATGGAGACTTCCATTGCATAAAAATTATGACAAGTTAATAAATTCAACAATAGCAGACATGCAAAATATTAACTATTCAGGTGGAGCAGGATCAATCACTGCTGCACAATTTTTGCAAAGATTTGTAACAAGTAAAACACCATGGGCGCATTTAGATATAGCAGGAATGGCCTTTTCTAAAAAAGCTGCAAATTTAAACCCAGGTGGAGCCACAGGCTTTGGAGTAAGATTATTAAATCAACTAATAGAGGAACATTATGAGTAATTTAGAACAGACTTTATCAATTATAAAACCAGATGCCGTTGAAAGAAATTTAGATAACGAAATAAAAGAAATGTTTAAAAATAAGGGATTTAATATTGTAAAAGAAAAAAAGATACAAATAGCTAAATCCGAAGCAGAACAATTTTACAAGGTTCACGAAACAAAGTCGTTTTATAATGATTTATGTACATATTTAGCATCAGGACCAATTGTTGTAATGGTGCTTGAAAAAGAAAATGCAGTATTGGGAAATAGAGACTTAATGGGGGCAACCAAACCTGAAGATGCAGCAGAAGGAACTATAAGAAAAAAATATGGAATTTCTATTGATAAAAATTCTGTACATGGCTCTGACAGTGTTGAAAATGCTAAAATAGAAATTGATTTCTTTTTTAAAGATTAATTAAAATCTTCATAATAGCCATAGGATATAATTTAAGTTCTTGTTTAAGAACTTTTTTTGCTAATGTTGTTGAATTATCTTCACGAGTTATTTTAATTTGTTTCTGCATAATTATTTTTCCAGAGTCGAGTTTTGCAGAAACATAGTGAACAGTACAGCCTGCAAATTGATCTTTATTAGAAATTGCTCTTTCATGGGTATCTAGACCTTTATATTTTGGAAGAAGAGAAGGATGAATGTTTATTATTTTGCCATTAAATTTTTTTATAAAGTTTTTAGATAAAATTCTCATAAAACCTGCCAAACAAATAAATTTAATCTTTTCTTTTTTTAGCAAAGCCAAGATATTTTGCTCAGTAATTATAGTATTTTGAAAATTAAATATTTTTTTTTTAATTTTAAATTGATCCGCATATTTTAAACCTTTAGCTTTATTGGTATTAGAAATAATTAAATTAATTGAAATAGAATTTTTTTTTGTTTTAGAAAACTTAATAAGATTCTTTAAGTTATTGCCAGTACCTGAGATAAAAACAGCAGTATTTATTGCTTTAAGACCAGTCAATTTTTCCATTAAGTTCAACTTTATTTATTCCAGAAGTTATTTTACCAATAACATAGGGTTTAAATTCTTTAGTGAAAAATTTTGCAATTTTATTTAAATTTTTAGGCTTAATTATTAAACAAAAGCCAACACCACAATTAAATGTTTTTAACATTTCCTCATTGTCTACATTATTTTGACTAAGCCATTTAAAAATTTTTTTTGTTTTAATCTTTTTTAAATCTATATTAGCAACCAATCCATCTGGAATTACTCTCTTAATATTATCTGCTAGCCCTCCACCTGTGATATTCGCGCATCCGTTTATAAGGTTGTTTTTAATTAGATCTAAAACTTCTTTTACATAGATTTTCGTTGGTTTTAAAAGTTCTTTTTTTAAAAAAATATCTTTTTTTAAATTAATCTTTTTTTTTTTTAAAATATATCTTATTAATGAATACCCATTGGAATGTATTCCGGAGGAGGGCACTGCAAGAATTAAATCATCTTTTCTAATATTCTTTTTGCCTAGAATTTTTTTCTCATCTACTACACCCACAGCAAAACCAGCTATATCAAACTTATTTTTTTCGTAGGTACCTGGCATCTCTGCAGTTTCTCCACCAACTAAATCGCAGTTAGAAATTTTACAACCCTTTACTATTCCTTTAAGGATTGATCTTAGTTTTTTTAAATCAATCTTATTAATTGAAATATAGTCTAAAAATAACAACGGAGTTGCTCCCTGTACAATTAGATCGTTTACACTCATAGCAACTAAATCAATACCAATTGTGTCATATTTATTAAGAGTATTTGCTATCTCTATCTTTGTACCAACACCATCTGTACAAGCTACTATTTTTGGTTTTTTAAAATTTTTAGGAATATCAGAAATTGAGCCAAAACTACCAATGTTGCTAAACTTTTTTTTGCCTTTATTATTTGATGAAATTGAAGATATAAATTTAACAAAATTGTCAGCAGCTTTTATGTTTACACCACTTTTTTGATAGGTAAATTTTTCTTTTTTCATTAGTATAAAATATGCAAATTATAAATAAATTATTAAGATTACAAAAACTATATATATTTTTTATATCATTCGTTCTATTTATAATAATTTTTTCCACAACTTTTTTAAATGCAAATAATTTTAAAGTATCTAACATCGAGATTTCATCACCATTTGAGCTTAATTTTAAGAAAAATAGAGTAATAGATGATGGGTTTCAAAAATCTTTCTTAAATTTACTTCATATGATTACAACCTCAGGTGATAGAAATAAAATTAAAGATATATCAATAAAAGAACTCAAAAGTATGATTGATTCTTTTACAATTAGTGATGAAAAATTCATAAACAATGAATATTATGCCAAATTTGAAACTACATTTAATAAAAAAAAAATTTTAAAATTTTTAGAAAGAAAAAATGTATTTCCATCAATACCGGTAAGAAATAAAATTTTACTAGTACCGATATTAGTGGATACAGAAACAAATAACATCCACCTGTTTAACAATAATTTTTTTTATGAAAAATGGAATGATGTAAAAAAAAGTTATCAATTGTTAGATTATTTACTTCCAACTGAAGATCTTGAGGATTTAAATACAATCCAAGAAATGTCTAATTCTATCGAAGCTTTTGATTTTACAAATTTAATAGCAAAATACGACCTGAGTGATTATATAATTTTAATAATATATAAAAATAAAAATGAAGTAAAAACACTTTCAAAGATTAATTTAAATAATTCTCTTAAAATAAACAATGAAACATACTCAAAAGTTAATTTAGAAAATGAGAAAGATTTAAATAAAATTTTAGAAAATTTAAAAAATATTTATGAAGATCATTGGAAAAAAAATAATGAAATTAACACTTCAATAAAACTTCCTATGACCCTATCAATTGAGTCAAAAAATTATAAAAAAATTATAGAATTAGAAACAACACTCAATAATATTGACTTAATAACTAATTTTTATATTTTAAAATTTAATAATCAAAATATTCAATATAAAATAATTTATAACGGTTCCCCTAAAACTTTTTTTAATGACATGAGTAATAGAAACTTTATTTTAACGATGGAAAATAATATTTGGACAATTGAATGAAAAGCTTAAATCAATTATTATTAGATTTTGATTATGAGCAAAATTTTAAAGACGATGATTTTTATGTAGGAAAAAGTAATTATTATACGTTTGAATTAATAAATAAATGGCCTAAATGGGGGAAGAATTTTTTAAACATAAGTGGAGAAAAATTTTCTGGCAAAACCCATTTAACTAAAATTTTTTTAAAAAAATTTAATGGCATTCGAGTAGACTCAAGTTTACTAAATGATGATAATTTAAAAACAATTAAACCTTATCAAAATATAGTTTTAGAAGACTTAAATTTAGATGTTAATGAAAAGCTCATCTACTCTCTTTTTAATATAATAGATCAAGATAACAAGTTTTTAATAATTACGTCTAATAAACCTATAACTGAAATCAATTTTAAATTAAATGATCTAAGGTCAAGAACTAGAAATTGTCTTTTAGCAAAAATTGAAAACCCTGATGATGAACTGATGTTTGCCTTAATATTAAAAAATTTATCTGATAGACAGATTACTTTAGACAAAAAATTGATCGATTTTATCATCAAAAGAATTGACAGATCGTATGGCAAAATATTCGAATTCATATATAAAATTGACATAATTAGTTTAAAAAAAAAAAGACCAATTGATTTTAAAATTATTAACGAAGTATTAGGGAATAAATGAACAAGTATAGAACTCATAAATGCAACGAATTAAACAAAAATAATAGTGGAGAAGAAGTAATATTATCTGGTTGGATAAATAAAAAAAGAGATCATGGAAACCTCCTTTTTATTGACTTAAGAGACAATTATGGAATGACCCAGTGTATTGTTGATAAAAGCAATGCAAATTTTAAGATGTTAGAAAAAATCCAGTTAGAAAGTGTGATTAAGGTAATAGGAAAAGTTGTTAAGCGAAGTGTGGATACTATTAATTCTGAACTTAAAACTGGTGAGATAGAGATTAACATTGACACATGTGAAATACTTGGTGCATGTAAAGAACTTCCAATGCCTGTATTTAGTGACCAAGAATATGCAGAAGAGATTAGACTTAAGTATCGGTTTTTAGACTTAAGAAGAAAAAAAATTCATGATAATATCATCCTAAGATCAAAAGTTATTTCATTTATTAGAAATGAAATGTTTAAATTGGGCTTTTTAGAATTTCAAACACCAATATTAACATCTTCTAGTCCAGAAGGAGCTAGAGATTTCTTAGTACCTAGCAGATTAAATCCTGGAAAATTTTATGCTCTTCCACAAGCTCCACAACAATTTAAACAATTAATAATGGTATCTGGATTTGATAAATACTTTCAAATTGCACCCTGTTTTAGAGATGAGGATGCTAGAGCAGACAGAAGTCCAGGTGAGTTCTATCAGCTTGATTTAGAAATGTCATTTGTTGAACAAGAAGATGTTTTTCAAGTTGTCGAAAAGTTGATAGTCAATGTCTTCAAAAATTTTTCTTCTAAAAAATTAATGTATGAAAAGTTTCCAAGAATACCCTATGAAGAATCTATGCTTAAGTATGGGTCTGATAAACCTGACTTGAGAAATCCATTAATAATTTATGATTTGTCATACATATTTACACGTGATGATGTTACTTTTGAAATATTTAAAAAACTTGTAAAATCTGGCTCTAAAGTAAGATCTATAGTAACCAAAAATACCAAAGTAAAACCTAGAAGTTTTTTTGATAATATTGATAAATGGGCAAAAGAACAGGGGGCATCTGGTCTTGCTTATTTTACAATTGAAAAAAATGAAAATATTTCAGCTAAGGGACCTGTAGGTAAATTTTTTTCCAAAGAAGCACTAGAGGAAATCATGAAAGCTACTGGAGCAGAAGTGGGTGATAGTATATTTTTTGCTTGTGGAAAAATAAATGACGTTGAAAAAATAACTGCTCAAGCTAGAGATAAAATTGCAAAAGATTTAAACTTAATTGATGAAAATGTTTTCGCATTTTGTTGGATTGTTGATTATCCAATGTTTGAAAAAAATGAAGTAACTAATAAAATTGAGTTTAGCCACAACCCTTTTTCCATGCCTCAAGGTGACATAAAAGATATTGATTTTGATAATCCGCTTAATATTAAAGCTTACCAATATGACATTGTTTGTAATGGAATAGAGTTATCTTCTGGTGCAATCAGAAACCACGTACCGGAACTAATGTATAAGTTATTTTCAATTGCTGGTTATTCAAAAGAAAAAGTTGATGAGAAATTTAGTGGTATGATTAATGCTTTAAGTTATGGAGCGCCTCCTCATGGGGGTATAGCACCAGGTATAGATAGAATTGTAATGCTTTTAGCTAATGAGAAGAATATTAGAGAGGTTACTATGTTCCCGATGAATCAAAACGCACAAGACTTGATGATGAATGCACCTTCAGAGGTTAACGAAGAGCAACTCAAAGAACTTGGATTGGTTTTAAAACTTAAAAAATAATATTACTTTTTACCTTTTAAACTTATTTTAACATCAGATAAATCAACAAGATTTTTTTTATAATTATTTCTAACAAATCCTTTGCTAGTAACATCTTTTATAATCTTAAGTAATTGATTTTGATCATCAGTATTTTCTTCTTCAGGTGAAGACATCTCTGAACCACCAATTGCTGGAGTGTGTGCTAGATCTTCTCTATTTTGGTAAGAGATAGCCAATTCTCTAAAAATATAATCAAGTATTGAAGAAGCGCTCATTATTCGGTCATTACCATGAACCTTTCCAGATGGTTCAAATTTAGTGTCAACATAAGCGCTAATAAATTCATCTAAAGGAACACCGTATTGAAGGCCAAGTGATATGGCTATTGCAAAGTTATTCATTAAGGCTTTTACTAATTCTCCTTCTTTGCTTGTATCAATAAAAATTTCACCTATTTTTCCATCTTCATACTCACCAGTATGCAAGTAAACTTTATGATCACCAATAGTTGCTTTTTGAATGTAGCCCTTCCTTCTATCTGGCATACTAAATCTTTTTTCTACACCTTCGTTAATTTTCTTAACAAATGCAGTGTTATTTTCTTTTGAGACAATTTTAGGTTGGCTTTGTTCAGATATAATATCTAATTTTTTAGCCTCAATTACCTTATTAATTGGATCTAAACTTTTTGTTTTTCTTGTGTCGAGCTTAACATCTAAAACCTCAAATTTTCCATCATCACGCTTTTCAAGATTTGCTAATTCTGTTTCATTAATATCATCTAGATAATGATTAACTTTAAAGCTGCAAGTGTAATAAGTTTCTACTAAATATTTTGCCATTTTTCCTTTAATTATTTTTTATTATGAATCACAAGATTATTAATTTATATACAAATCCTTACTTTAGTCTAATTTAAATAATACAATTCAGAATTGAAGAAAAAATAAAATTATATGTTGACACTTTTAAAAAAAATTTTCATTTGGTGGAATCAAGAGACTCTTGGCACAAAGCTAAAAACAATTTTTTCAGGCAAACTTGTAGGAAGTGATTCTACAGGTAATAAATACTACCAAGATAAATCTGGTAAAAGATGGGTGATCTATAGTGGTGAGATTGATGCTTCAAAAAT
>Ga0307986_10003679_pt1 | contig 10584 bp, 7 predicted proteins | sample EllFjometageno82_FD_203170 | JGI IMG/M metagenome (GOLD analysis project Ga0307986, IMG submission 203170) | Marine microbial communities from Ellis Fjord, Antarctic Ocean - #82 | ecosystem: Environmental > Aquatic > Marine > Unclassified | place: Southern Ocean | collected 2014-10-09
AATATATGAAACTAGTTAATTTATGCCGATGCTAATAAAATTGCTGAACTAGACTTTCCCTGGCCATCATTCAAACAGCGGACTATACTGGGTGGCGCTCCGACTTTACGGTTCCAGGAAGAGCCAGTGAATTTCACATTGATTTCCCACCATGCATTTCTGTACGTGTTTTTTTTAACTTTTTTTTAAAAAAAAACAAGTAAAATTTTCAATTTAAGTGAAGCCTTATTGCATCTTTGCAATAGTATTAAGATCAATTTTTTCTTTATTTAATTTTTCACCCATGATTTCAGAATTTCTCTTAACAATGGTTCTTAGTGAATTTTCGATTGGTCTCGTTGATTTTAGGTATTGTTCATGAGTAAATCTGAATTGCTCTTTTAATCCTTCAGAATCTACAAAGAAATTATATTTTTGTTCACCTTCAGTATTTTTATACTTTCTCTCTAATTCTTTATAGTTCATATCTGAAACTTTTTTTAAGAAATACAAAAGAACTTTTCTTGGCATAAATGGGGTTAAAAAGGCGATGAGAAATTTAACAGTAACAGCACTAAATTGTTTTACATTTTGTTTAATTGGATATTTTTTACTAATTCTATGTTTTAAATCTCTGATATAAGTAGTGAACGCTTCTTTAAAACATTGGTTATATATATCTTTTAATATTCTAATTATAGATGTGTTATTTTTTATTATTTCTTCTACGTATGCTTTTTTTCCAATATATCTATAAATGTAAGGCCAAAAAAATAACTCTTTTCTATCAACTTCAGTTTTATTAAGATAATTAAGTATTCCGTGTCCTTCCATCTCATCTGCAAGCACAATTAAATATTTCTCTTCTTCTTCTATAGTTTCTCCAATAATTCCCACTTGCTGGCAATATTCATATAGTGGGGTTCCTGGGATTGCCGCAGCCCATCCTGGGTAACTTGTGTTCCAGTCATTGCCCACTAAAAATCTCAATGATGCTGCAAATTCAGCTGTTTCAATTACAGTTTCCCTAGTTTCACCAGGCATCCCTATTAGCATAACTTCTACTGCTGTATTTATCTTAAGTCTTTTGCAGTTTGCTATTGCATCATAAACTTTTTTTTTTGTAGTTTTCTTTTCCATAACTTCAAGAATCTTATTACTACCAGTCTCTATACCAAAACGAACTGCCATCATGTTATTTTCTTTATAAAATTTTAAACTTTCATATGTTACACTTGAGGCTCTTGCGCCTTCTGCATACCAAAAAATTCCATGTTTTTTAAATACTTTAGCACACTCATAACTTTTAATTTTATCACTGCCAAAATTTTCATCATCAATACTCAAGGTTGCAACATCGTATTTGTCTTTTAATTCAATCACTCTTTCTTCAAGTGTTTCTGCTTTAAATGATCTATACCCATGTGTTGCTCTTTGACAAAAAGTACATTTGGCTACACATCCTTTTGATGTTTGAATTCTACCAGCTCTTTTTCCTTTATACTTATTAAAAAGATCAACAAATTCCTCTGTTCTATGAGACCTTTCTTCAGCTAACCCAATTAATTGTCCTATTGATTTAATTTCATCAAATACATGCAAAACTAAATTTCTATCTCCACCAAATTTTTCTAACCCATCTTCCCAATCATCATAATTTGGAAATCCCATTTTGTGGGCTGGAAGTTGTTCAGCAAAACCTGTAAAATGGACTTTATTGTTTTCATCTAAATAGGCTAAACCAGGAATTTTACTTAATTCAGTTATTTGTAAAGGCCAAGAATTTGTTCTATCTTTAGTGAGATTCTTTTCAAAAAATTTAAGTAATTTTAAAAAAGGGATTTCTCCATCACCAACTACTGTAATATCAGTTTCTGTTTGATGTAAAAGAATATGTGCTGATCCAGCTACATTTCCTCCAACAATTATCCATGTATCAGGAAAATTTTTTCTAATTAATTTTGAAATACGCTTGATGTGAGGATAGCAGTGTGAAAGTGGCCCACTTAAACCAATTATATTAGGTTGAACTTTTTGTATATTTGCAACTATTTCTTCATCTGAGTGTCTTAGGTTGTTAATATCATATATTTCACCATCATAACCATGCTCTTGAACAGATGATAAAACCCTTAAAATTCCTAAGGGAAGTATTGGGAGGGTAGATGTTTGACCTCTAGGAACCAAAGGTTTAGAGGGTTTATCTGCCCCATCTGGTACTGAGCATAATAATATCTTCATAAATAACAATTAATAAGTACATGAATTTGCCTTAAATTCCACTTATTTTTTATCACTAAATAACCATTGATTATATTAAATTAGATTATAAATTGAAAAATTAGTAATGACTTATATTCCTACTCATGTCCAAATAGAAACTGTAAACAGATTTTGTGATGCTAGATGTCCGATGTGTACTATTAAATTTGTACCTGATTTTGCAAAAAATGCTCCTGATGAATTATCCAACAATGGTCAGTCTCGAGCTGCTGAAATTATGAGTTTAGATACCTTTAAATCTATTGCTATTAAATTTAAACCTTATGTTGATAGAGTAAGATTTTTAAGTCTTCACGGATGTGGTGAACCACTATTAGATAAAAATTTACCTGAAAAAATTAAATTTGCTAAAGATGTGGTTGGCTTTAAAGAAGTTGGCTTCACATCAAACTGCAGTATCTTAACAGAAAAAATGACTTTAAGATTATTAGAGGCAGGATTAAATTGCATTATTCCTTCAATAGATGGGCTTACGGCAGAAGTACATGAAGCGATAAGACCCAGAACTAATTACGAAAAAATAGTTAAAAATGTTCAAAACTTTATTGTTCAAAGGGATAAAATGAATGCCAAATGTAAAGTTTTAGTCCGAATGGTAAGACAACAACTTAATAAAGACCAATGGGATGATTACAATGTTTTTTGGAGAGACTTAATGAGTCCAGAAAAAGGTGATGATGTTATTGGATTAGATATTCATAACACAGGTGGTAAAGTTCAAAATTATGACAAAATGAAAGTTAATAATTTTGGAAATATGGAGAAAGAACACTGGGATCATTATACAAAGTCAGTTGATGATGGCAGTTATAAAAAACTAACTACACCAAATAATGATGATGACAAAGTTTATATTAAAGCAAATGAAATTGAAGATTTGGGTGGCTGTCCAGATTTATTTAGTAGATTTAGTATATTTGCTTCAGGTGATGTAGCTTTGTGTAGTGCTGATCAAGCTGAATATTTTAAATTAGGAAATGTAATAAAAGAAGATCCTATTAAAATATTTAATAGCAATCAGTTTACTGATTACAGAAATAAATGGATGTCAAAAAGTTATAAAGAGCTTGAACACTGCAGAGATTGTAGTGTTTACATGATGAGATTTCACAAGACATATGTTTCTTAAATAATTAATTGAGAAATTAAGTGAAAAAACCTACCGTTTTACACATAACACCCCACATGCCTGGTGGTCTTGGACGTGTTTTATTATCAACACTAAAATACTCACAAAACGACAAGTCATCTTTTAATCATGAAATAATTATTACTGATGAAAAGCATTTAACTAGCAGTGTTTTAAAAATGTTTTCTAAATATTCCAAATCTATTTTTTTAGGAAAAAAAAATGATTTTATAAAAAAAAAAATCAAAGAAGCTGACATAGTTCAAATAGAGTATTGGAATCATCCAATGATATATAAATTTTTAAATAGTTTTATTTTTCCAAAATCTAGGGTTATTTTTTGTTTACATAATAATGGCCTGTCTAGACCAACAGTAATAACTAAAAATATAATCAACTTTTGTGACATTTTTTTAAGTACAACTAAAGCCACAAAAAAACATCCACTATTCCAATTAAAAAATAACCCTATATTTAAAAAAAAATTAAAATTCATTAAATATCCAGTGGATTTTGATAGATTTAAATCAATTAAACTTAAAAAACACAAAGGGTTTAATGTTGGCTATATTGGAACAATTGACTATTCAAAAATGCATAAAAATTTTCTTTCGATGTCTGCTGCAACAAATATTCCAAATTCTAAATTTATTATTTGTGGCAGTGGTTTTGATAAGGATAAGATACAAAAAAAAATAAAAAATTATCCAAAAAAAAAATTTCAATTTATAGGTTTTATTGAAAATATTAAAAAAGTTTTAGAGAATCTTGATGTTTTTGGATATCCATTAAACCCAACTCATTTTGGAAGTGGGGAGCAGGTCGTAATAGAGGCTATGTATGCGGGTCTACCTGTTGTGGCGTTTTCAAATCCCTCTGAAAAAGAAATTATTGAAAATAAAAAGACTGGTATTTTAGTTAATAATGAGAATGAATATACTAAGGCCTTAGAGTTTCTTTATAATAAACCAATGGAAAGAAAGCGAATTGGAACTAATGCTAAAAAACATGTCACTTCAGAATTAAAACCTGAAAAATGTTTTAAAAAATTAAATAATATTTATTTGAATACAATGAAGTTAAATAAAAAAACTAGAACTTTTCCAAAGCTAATTAAAAAAAATAATAATAAAGATAATGATTTAGGTGTGCGATTATTTCTAAAATCTTTGGGTGATCAAGGGTTAGAATTTGAGAAAAGTTATAGTAATAATGGAAAAAAAATAAATTCTAAGATAAATCAAATTATTAGCAATGTAGAGGTTGCGATGAAAGCAACAACAAAAGGTAGTATTTTTCAGTACTTATATTTTTTTCCAGATGATGCATATTTAAACTTTTGGGCAGGATTAATTTCACTATCAGATAAAAATATTTTAAAAAGACAACACGTGTCTATTTCTAAGACAACAATTGAATGTTTTGAAAAAGCTTTAAAAAATCAAAAAAAAAATAACGAATTTCAATATTACATAAAACAAGCAAAAAATAATGCATATCTATAATCAAACGATACATAAAAAAAAATCTAATTTTCAATTTAAAGAGTTTTATTTTTAACTTGTTTTATTTACTCTTTAAAATAAGTTGTACTTCAAATGTCTGAAACTGAAAAATTATGGAAAGAAAGCAAATATCAATCTTATAAGCTTAAAAAATATTTCAAAGTTTATGACAGTATATTTTCTCCCTATAAAAATAAAAAAATAACTTTTGTTGAGATTGGCGTTCTAAATGGTGGAAGTCTTTCTATTTGGAAAAAATTTTTTGGAGAACAAGCAAGAATAATCGGTATTGATATGAATCCTGATTGCAAAAAATTTGAAAAAGATGGTTTTGAAATATTTATAGGAGATCAATCTGACCCCAACTTTTGGAAGGGTTTTTTTGATAAAGTTGGTAAAATTGACATAATTTTAGACGATGGTGGTCACACCAATAAACAGCAGATCTTAACGGTTGTGTCATGTGTTCCCAATATTAAAGATGATGGAATGGTTGTTATTGAAGATACTCATACAAGTTATATGAAAGAATTTTCAAATCCTCAAAAATATTCATTTATAAATTTTGCAAAAAAATTAGTAGATGATTTAAATCTAACTTTATATTTAGGCTCAAAAAAATTTAAATACTCATTAAATAAATATATTTATTCAATTCAATTTTTTGAAGGATTTGCTTTATTTAAAATTAATAGAGAGCTGTGTACGGAAAATGCACTCATGGATAATAAAGCAGAAAGAGCTAATCATTGGGATTATAGATATGGGAAAGAATCTAAACTAGTTTATTTAAAAAAGATACACATAATAAGAAAATTAATTACAAAAATTATTTTCTTAAAAAATATTTTTCATAATAAAGTTGAAACCTTAAAAACCAAGAAATACTTCAAATAAAAAATTAAATAAATGAAATATTGATGAATGAGAATTACTTAAGAAAATTAGGTAGGATAGATTTAAACTTTTATCCAATGGGACTGGGTACGGCTTAATTTGCAGGAGTAAACATGGTAGGCTCAAATAGTTATCAAACACCTACTGATAAAAAAATCAATGAATTAATAGATGGTGCTCTAATAGAAACGCAAGCATCAGAAAATAACAAACTGATTATTGACACTTCTGCTCAATATGGTGAAAGTGAATTAAGAATTGGAAATTATATTAAAAACAATCAAGACAAAATTAAAAAAATATATATTTGTACTAAATGGGGATTAAAATTTAAATCAGATGATTTTGCAGTCCAAGACTATTCGCTAAAAAATTTAGAACAATCTTTAAAAAATAGTGCTAAACTTTTAAAAAAAATAGACTTGTATTATATCCATACGAATCCAAGTGTTAATCCTGAACTTTTAAAATCAATTCTTGATGAAAATAATGAAATAATTCACTATTTAAAAAAAATTAAAGAAGAAAAAAAATTTGGAATAAAAAATTTAGGCATATCAATTTCAAGTGAAGAAAATCTACAATTTTTACTTAAAAATAAATTTTTATTAAAAGAAATTGATGTTCTTCAGATTAATGGAAATATAGTTTTAAAAAATCCTAAAATAATAAGACAATTAGAATATTTGGATATAGGAATTATTATTAACTCTCTTTATAGAAAAGGAGAGTTGACAAAAAGAAATACTAAAAAAGGCCTACAAGAAATTTTTTCTGAAGTTTTATCAATTAATAAAAACTCAATAATTTTAACAGGAACAAGTAGTGTTGAGCATTTTGTGCAGAATTCTAGTTATGTTAAAAATCATATTGAAAATAGTGAAATAAAAATATCTTATCAAACTCAAAATCCTATTCCCATTTCACTATCAAAAGTTAATGAAGATTTGTCTAATTATTTTAATATATTTAATATAAAAAACTCTAATTTCAAAGAAAAAGACAGTTCAAATTTATCAGAAGGTTTAATTATTAATAATATTATAGACATATTTATTGGAAGTTTAAAAACAAGAATTGGTCCTGAGCCTGATGAAGAACAAAGAAAAATACTTTTCAATATAATAAGTTCCTATGTTGAAGAGGATAAACCTATAGACACAATTTTAACTTGGGGACCAAAAAAATTTTTTAATGGTAAGGAGGAAAAACATATTGATTTAAGTGAGGTTTTGTCTTTTCAAACATTAATATCGTTAAACAATAAGATAAAATCAATATATACGCCTGGCTTACATTTTTATTTATTCATGGAGGATTTTGAAGGAAAATTTATTGAGGGCAATCATCTAGAAATTATTTTTGATTCCTACATTAGTGAATTAGAAAAATTAGTTAAAATCTTAGGTATAAATAAAATTATCAGAATAATCAGAACACAAGATTTAATTTCAGTAAATTATAATTTTGAAAAGCTGACCATGCAACTTAAAAAAAATTATGATTGTTTGAGTGAATATTGGTTAGAGTCTGAAAAATCAGGAATTGAAATTTCAGAAAAATTAGAAAGTTTTAAAAAAATAGAAGAATTAGGATGGTTTGAAAAAATTGGTCATGATACTAGAAACTATTATATTGGAAGACTAGATAGAATCTTAGGTGACACTAAAACATATCTTCAAAAAGTAGATATGACCGTAAGACTTTTGGCATGTGTTTTGGTTCATAGACAATATGATTTATTTAAAACAAATAATAAATCTGAACCAGTAAAATTATCATTTTTAAAAATCTCTGGGGGACCAAAAAGACTTATGAATGGTAGAATAGACATAAGAACAATACCCACCAACATAAGTAAAAAACATCTTTCTCCATGGACAGCTAAGAGTTGTTTAAGAGTGAAAAACAATAAAGTCTTGCCTGTATTAAAAAGATACAAAGAGTTGATGGAAAACCAAAAAAATTTAAATAATGGAGAAATAATTATAGAAGGTTCTAATCTTAAAATATCACTAAAAACTAGTTTTTTAGTTGAGTGATTATTAAGTAAAATTAATATTATGATAAAGATAGGTTTTTTGATCAATTATAATCATTTCAAGTGGCTTGGAGGAATATATGTCATTAAACATCTAATATACGGAATTAATAAACATTTAAAAAAAAAAATACAGCCTGTACTGATTGTTAATGAAGACTTATCTAAGAAAGCAATTAGAGACCTAAAAAATTTAGATTTAATTAAAACTAATTTATTTCACAATCAATCTTTGTTTGACAAATTATATAATAAATTATCCATAATTTTTTTTGGTAAATCCTCAAATTATGAAAGCTTTCTTATAAAAGAAAAAATAAATTTAGTTTCTCATATAAATGTTTTTGGTAGCAATATAATGTTTGGGAAAAAAAGTGTTGCAAAAAGTTTATCTTTTATTGCAGATTTTCAACACCTATATTTCAAAGAAAATTTTTCTATAAAGAAAAAAAGCATGAGAAATTTAAATACTTTTTTATGTGCTTATTTTTCTTCAAAAATACTCCTTATCAGCAATGATGCACGAAAGGATTTAAAAAAGATCTCACATGCTGCATATAACAATTCTGTTATTAGTAAATTTGTTTTTCAAATTCCTCCTAAAAAAGAGATAATTGGTTTATCTGTTCTAAAAAAAAAATATAAATTCAACACACTTTTTTTTTATATACCAAATCAATATTGGGTTCATAAAAACCATTTTATCATTCTCAAGGCAATAAAATATATCAAGAAAAAAAATAATTTAAAAAAAATACTAATTCTTTCATCGGGCCTATCAACTGATTATAGAAATCCTGATCATTTTTTAAAAATAAAAAATTTTATATCTAAAAACAACTTAAAAAATAACTATAAATATTTAGGAGTTGTTCCTTTTAAAGATGTTTTGTCTTTAATTTATCATTCTATAGCTGTTATAAATCCATCTAAATTTGAAGGAAGAAGCAGTACTGTTGAACAAGCAAAAAGTATGGGTAAAAAAGTTATTCTGTCAAATATCAACATTCATAAAGAACAAAAACCTAGGAATGCTAATTATTTTGATCCAGACAACTATAAGCAACTTTCAAAAATTCTGATTAACAATTCTAGTTATAAAAATAAAAATAAAAATTACTACAAAAATGCACAAAAGAAAAATAATGATGATATGAGAATTTATTGTAATAATTATTTAAAAATAGTTAAAAATTTAATAGACAACAAATAAAAAGATAATTAAATAAAAAATGAGTACTAGTTACTCAAACCAGAGATGGCCTTACTCACATAAACCCTCACCAAGAAAGACCAACTATTTCCAGCACCTTTTTTTAAATAGAGATTGATTGAAGTTATTTATGGTGAAATATTTTCTTTACAGAATAAACAAAAAATATAATTTATTTAAAGGTAAAATACTGCTAATTTTCTTAAATTCATTTATAGTAATCATAACAAAATACCATGTTCAAAATTATAAGTAAAAATTGGAGAAACAATTAAATGAAGATAATTATTGGTTCTGCTAATTTTAGTAATAAGTATGGAATAAATAAATCTAAAGTATCGTCTATTACAAAGTTAAAAAAGATTATAAATTATTGTAAAAAAAATAGAATCAATAGTATTGATGATGCACTTTCCTATGGAAATGCCAAAACTGTTTTTAAGAAGGTTGATACCCAAGGTTTAAAATTTATTTCTAAAATTAAGTTACCCAAAAAATACAAGTTAATAAAAAATTTAAAATTATATTTTTTGAATATTATTAAAGAATCACTAAAAGTAAGAGGACAAAAAAAATACTCTTGTTTGTTAGCACATGAGGTTAGTAAAGATAAAAAAAAAAATATTCTAATATTAGATATATTAAATTTTATAAAAAAAAAAAAATTAACTAACAAGATTGGTATTTCTGCGTACAACCCTGAGGAGGTTTATTCTATTTTAAGTTTAACTAAAGTTGATGTTGTTCAAATTCCTTTTAATATATTTGATAGGCGATTAATTAGCAGTGGATTAATTAATACCTTGGCAAAAAAAAAAATTGAAGTTCAAGTAAGGTCAATTTTTTTACAAGGAGCTCTACTTAGTAAAAAAACCCCCTCTAAACTAAAGAAATATGACAAAACTTTTAATTATTGGCAAAAATGGTGTATTAAAAAAAAACTGAACAAAGTTAAGGTATGCCTTCATTTTGTAAAAAGCTTTAATAAAATTTCATCTATAATAATAGGCATAAACGATATTGAACAATTAAAAGAAATCATAAAGTTTTTAAAAGAAAAAACAATTGATACAGGTTATAAAAATATTATAAAAAATAATAATATTATTGACCCTAGAAAATGGTAAAAAGTTAAAATGATAGCACCCAGCTTTTTATAAAAAATCTAAGAACTATTATGGAACTGATATTAATAACAAAAAAATATATAATATTATTTTAAACAAATTAAATTAATGAGTAAATACAACAAAAATAATTAGATGAACTACTGGTTAATGAAGTCTGAACCAGACGTTTGGTCAATTGATCAACAAAAAAAAGCTGGGTCAAACGGTGCTGCTTGGGATGGGGTGAGAAATTATCAAGCAGCAAAAAACCTAAGAAACATGAGAAAGGGTGACCTCTGTTTTTTTTATCACTCAAATATTGGAAAAGAAATTGTTGGTATAGTTGAGGTGATTAAAGAAGCATTTTTAGATAAAACTGACAAAAGTGGTAGGTTTGTAGCTGTTCAAGTTAGGTATAAGGAAATACT
>Ga0307986_10003683_pt1 | contig 10577 bp, 12 predicted proteins | sample EllFjometageno82_FD_203170 | JGI IMG/M metagenome (GOLD analysis project Ga0307986, IMG submission 203170) | Marine microbial communities from Ellis Fjord, Antarctic Ocean - #82 | ecosystem: Environmental > Aquatic > Marine > Unclassified | place: Southern Ocean | collected 2014-10-09
TCATTTTAATTTTATTTTTTTTAAAAAAAGTAAAAATTTTTTTTTCAAAAAACTTATCTTCAATTTCAAATAAACTTACTTCTTTAATTTTTTTTTTAATAATAAATACTTTTAATTTTTTCTCATAAGAAACTCTAAAATCATCTTTTATGGAATAGTAATTAACATTAAATTTTTTAGCTTTTAGCTCATCAGAGTAGGATCTCATTGATGATAAGAACAGTAGAATTTTTAACTTATGATGCTTCTCGTAGGTACATAAGCCGTAGTCTTCACACATAAAAAAACTATGATCTTTGTAGTTTTTTAAGTATTTAGGGTCAAATAGTTGATTACCTAAAATTATAAAAAGTTTCATAAAATTAGCATATATTATGCTCTTTAAATTTATACGTGACAATAGATGCACAAAAAATGCCTTTCTTTGTGATATATTTATAATATGAAAAAACTCATTTTAGGCGCAACAGGATCTATAGGGTCGTCTTTAGCTAGAAAGTTAGTAAAAGACGGTAGTGAAGTTCATTTAGCGGGAAGAGACGAACCTAGTTTATCTTCTTTAGCCTCAGAATTAAATTGTACTTTTACTACATGTGATGTTTTAGAAGAAAATTTTTCTGAAAAAATTAAAAATGATTTAGGTGATACGGCTTTAAATGGCCTTGCTTATTGTGTCGGTTCAATAGATTTAAAACCACTTAAGCTGACAAAAAAAAGTGACTTCATGCAATCGTTTAATTTAAATTTAATTTCAGCGGTTGAGATAATTAGAGCCAATTACGAAAATTTAAAAATTAACAAGGGCTCAATTGTTTTGTTTTCAACAGTTGCTGTTAGAAAAGGTTTTACAAATCACAGTATAGTTTCATCAGCCAAAGGCGCTGTAGAAGGACTAACTTTAGCATTAGCCGCGGAATACGCACCCAATATTAGAGTTAATTGTATAGCCCCAAGTTTGACTAAATCAAAAATTTCTGAGTTTTTATTGAAAAACGAAAAAATTGCTGATGGGATAGCAAAAATGCATCCATTAAAAAGAATTGGAGAGGGGTCAGACTCATCTTCGTTAGCTAAATTCCTATTAAGCAACGAAAGCACATGGATAACCGGGCAAATCCTTGGTGTGGATGGTGGAAGGTCTTCAATAGCATAATATGATAAAAAAAATTATTTATATAATTACTTTTTGTTTAATTTCACAAATAACTCTTTCTGCCGGAAGTGATTCCAGCTCAAGCTCTATTGGAAGTGAACACAAAGAGGCTCAAAAACTTGTTAAACGAGGAAAAAAACTTGAAGATAAGGGTAAGAGCGATAAAGCCATAAAACTTTACAGTTCAGCTTACTCAAAATTGTTAGAAGCCAATACAAAAGATAAAAATAATCCAGATATATTAAATTATCTAGGTTTTACACTCAGAAAAGCAGGCAAATACAAAGAAGCAGAAGTTTATTATTTAAAAGGTTTAAAGATTAACCCTAAGCACGTCGGCATCAATGAATACCTTGGTGAACTTTACGTTAAGACTAATAGAATTGACCTAGCAAAAGAAAGACTGGCTGTTCTTAAAAATTGTAAATGTGAAGAATTTGAAGAACTTAAAGAAATAATCGAAAAAAACTAAGACAAGTCTATTGCGTATTTTTTTAATTTATCAATTGTTATTAACTCTAAAGTTTTAATATTAGTTTTTTTTAGATAAATATAGCAAGCTACGTCTTCCTCTATAGCCCTTGCGTACCAAGTGGCACAAACACACCAAGAGTCTCCGTCTTTTAATCCAGGAAATCCAAATTCAGGATGAGGCGTTATTAAATCATTTCCAACTTTTTTTGACCATTTTAAAAACTTGTCCGTAACTTTTGCGCAGACAGTGTGGACCCCGTAGTCAGCTTTATCTGTATTACAACATCCGTCTCTGTACCAGCCAGTTACTGGATCTTTAGAACATGGTTCTATCGGTTCACCAAAAACATTTTTTTGAATATCTTTGCTCATTTAGAAAATATATTAGCTATACCCCTGTCTATTTCAACGTTAAAAGAAAAGGATCTTCTTTCTCCCTCGGAAGAAAAAGGGTAAACAGTGTGCATTAAATAGTTTGGAAAAAGTAAAACATCTCCAACCTTAGGCGTGTGATTAAAAATACTTTCATTTAAAAACATTTTATTTCCATTGATAAAATCAATTGTTCCATTTGTTTTTAAGTTTTTTTTACCAGCGTTAATAAACTTAGGTAATTTTAAATAACCAACACCAGAAATATGACCATCATGAAAATGCACAGGGTTATATTCGTTTGAAAATTGCCTAACAACCCAAAATTTTTTAATTTTTATTTTTTTTACTTTTTTACCGATACTTTTTTTTATAAAATCTGTTATATTTTTATTTATAGTCTTATCTAGATTTTTTTTCACAAATAACTTAGGTAGGTAAATTTCCTGTTTAACCTGACCAACTAATTTTTTTGAATAATCAAATTTTTTTGCAAGTTTTTTGTTAGATATAATTTTATCTACCTCTGTATTAATTTTTTTAATCAAATAATTAGAAAATTTTAACTTTCCAATTTTTGGACCAAACGGACTTAAAATTTTAACCATTTCATAATTTAGTAGGGTTAGGCTGACCTCTATAAATTTTTTTAGGGTCGAACTTTTTTTCTTTTTCTTTGTACTCAATCTCTATTTCTTCTGTATTTTTAATTGGACCTAATGGAACTGATCTATAAAAGCATGATCTGTACCCAACATGACAACTAGCTCCATTCCCTATGTCTACTGACATCCACAAAGAATCTTGATCATCATCTACCCTAAGTTCTTTTACTTTTTGAACAAATCCGCTAGTTTTACCTTTGTGCCATAAGGCATTTCTAGATCTGCTCCAGTAATAAGCTTCTTTTGTTTCAATAGTTTTTTTTAAAGCTTCTTCATTCATATAACCGTGCATGAGTACGTCTCCTGAATCATGATCAGTTGTAACTACTGGCATAAGCCCATTAACGTCAAACTTTGGAGACAATAGGTTTCCCTCCTCTACTTTTAAAATACTTTCTCTCTTTTTAAACATGAGCGTAAAATAGTGAAAAAAAGACAAAATTGCAATTTGCATTAATGTACTATGTCCTATAAAAATGATTACTATATGAAATTAGTTGAAAACACAGATAAAACATCTTTAAAGGGCACTGAAGTAACAGACAAACAGGCAGAAGAAGCCATCAAAACTATTATAACCTGGATTGGTGAAGACCCAAATAGAGAAGGTTTGTTAGAAACGCCAAGAAGAGTTGTAAAGGCATTTAAAGAATATTTTAAAGGGTACACACAGGATGCAACTAAAGATCTATTAAAGACTTTTGGTGATGTAGAAGGCTATGATGACATGGTTGTTGAAAAAAACATTAGTTTAGAAAGTCACTGCGAGCATCACATGGCTCCAATTATAGGTGTTGCACACGTAGCTTATATACCTAAAGATAAAGTTGTAGGGCTTAGTAAGTTAGCTAGAACTGTTGAAATATATTCAAAAAGATTACAGACGCAAGAAAGATTAACTATGCAAATAGCTAAAACTTTAATGAGCGCTCTTGACGCAAAAGGAGTTGCGGTAACCATAGATGCGGCACATCAATGCATGACTATGAGAGGTGTAAAAAAAGAAAAAGCTACAACGGTTACTAATTATTTTCTAGGAGCATTTAAAGAAGATCTTAGTTTTCAAAATAGATATTTAAGTCATATTTCAAAATAGATGCCAGAAAAATTTAAAGCTGTTGTAATAGACAATCAAAACGAAAAATTTATTAGAGAGATCAAAGAGCTCGACACCAGCGCTCTTAAAGATGGAAATGTTTTAGTTAAAGTAGATTATTCAAGTTTAAATTATAAAGATGCCTTAATTTTAAATAACGGAGGAAAAATTGTCAGAAAATTTCCATTTATCCCAGGCATTGATTTTTCTGGTACTGTAGTAGAAAGTGAAGATACAAAATTTAAAAAAGATGAAAAAGTTATTCTGACAGGCTTTAGGGTTGGGGAGGCTTACTTTGGTGGTTTTTCACAGTATGCAAAAGTAGATTCAAAATTTTTAATTAAAACACCTCAAGGAATTACAAACCATCAGTCTATGATGATGGGTACAGCTGGTTTTACAGCTTTGCTTTGCGCGTTTGCCGTTAAAGCTAAAGAAGAACTTTTAATGGGAGAAAAAATTAAAGATGTTTTAGTAACCGGTGCGACAGGTGGTGTGGGCAGCATAGCAATAATGGTTTTATCTAAAATGGGTTATGATGTTCATGCAGTTACTGGAAAAAAAGATAAGAGTGAGTACTTAAAAAACTTAGGCGCCAAAAGTATTATGGATAGAAAAGAATTTGAAGGAGAGAGCAAACTTTTAGAAAAAGGATTGTGGGACGGAGTAGTGGACACAGTAGGTGGCTTAGCTCTTACAAAAATATTAGCACAAACTAAACCAGGGGGTATAGTGGCTTCCTGCGGAAACGCAGGTGGAGTAAAGATTAATACTTCAGTTATGCCATTTATTATAAGAGGCGTTAAGTTGTGGGGAATAGATTCTTCTGGCTCTTCAATAAAACGAAGAGAGTTTATCTGGAGCGAAGCCTCAAAGCTAGTTGATTTTGAAAAACTAAAATCCTTTACAAATGAATTATCATTTACTGAGCTACTAGAAACTTATCCAAAATTATTAAAAGGTGAATATTTTGGAAGAGCAGTAGTTAATCCAAACAAATAAACTGTAGCAAATATAAATAATGGACTGGGATAAATTGAAGATATTTCATACTGTGGCAGAAGCTTCAAGCTTTACAAAAGCATCTACAATTCTCAACTTAAGTCAGTCAGCTATAAGCAGGCAGATTCAATCGTTAGAAAATGAGTTGAAAATTAAGTTGTTCGAAAGACATGCCAGGGGCCTAGTTTTAACTGATAACGGTGAATATTTGTTTAAAACGGCACATGAAGTAATTTCGAAGCTAAAAGATGTAGAAGCTACTTTAAGCAGTGAAAAAGACAAACTAAATGGAAAACTTACTGTGACCACAGTAGTAAGCTTTGGAACAACATGGCTCACACCCAGAATACAAGAGTTTATGACTTTAAATCCAGATATAGAAATTGAATTAATTTTTGATGATAGTGAATTAGATTTAAGCACCAGGCAGGCAGACATAGGTATTTGGATGAGAAGACCTAAACAACTAAACTATATACAAAAAAAATTTGTTAATTTTAATTACCATTTATATGCTTCAAATAATTATCTAGAAAAAAATGGATATCCAAAAACTGTAAAAGATTTAAACAAACATAAATTTATCAGTTATGGAAGAGGAGCCCCATCTCCTGTTTTTAATCCTGACTGGGCATTAAAAATAGGTATGCCAGATGGTAAAAAAAGAAAACCAACAATGAAAGTTAATAGTGTTTATGGTTTACTGCTTGCTGTACAAAGTGGTGTAGGTATAGCAGCGTTGCCAGATTATATAACTTTTAATGTTCCAAATATTACAAAAGTATTGCCAAGTGAAACGGGCACCCCAACAGAAACTCATTTTGTTTATCCGGAATCTTTAAAAAATGTAGCCAGGGTAACCGCATTTAGAAATTTTATTTTTAGTAAGGTTGGTGAATGGAAATTTTAATGTTTATAATTCCATTTATAGTTTTAATTACTGTAGTAGTATTTATACATGAGTACGGGCACTATTATTTTGCTAGAAAATTCGGTGTTGGTGTAACTGATTTTTCTATTGGTTTTGGAAAAGAATTATTTGGATTTAATGATAAATTTGGCACAAGATGGAAATTTTGCGCTATTCCTTTGGGCGGTTATGTCAAGTTTTTCGGAGACAGAAATGTTTTTAGTCAAGCTGAACAAGCAGAAATGATAAAAAAATATAGTAAGCCAGATCAGAAAAAACTTTTTGTTATAAAACCTCTTTACCAAAGATCTTTAGTTGTTGCCGCAGGACCAGCTGCTAATTTTTTATTAGCTATAATAATTTTTTCTTTTATTTATATGTTTGCTGGTAAGGATTTTACTCCCGCTCAAATACTTGAGGTACAAAAAAATAGTCCTGCCCAAGTCGCGGGAATAAAAAAGAATGATGTGATTTTGTCTATTAATAATAATAAAGTTCAAAGTATTTTAGATGTTTCAACTTATATTAATGCTTCATCTGAAGATGTTATTGATATAATGATATCAAGAAATAGTACTGAGTTACTACTCCAAGTCAAACCTAAAAAAATTGAAGGTAAAGATTCTTTAGGCAACAAAGCTAATAAAAAAATTATAGGAATTAAGATATCTCCTTTAAACAATGAATTTAAGAGGGAACGACTAGGGCCAGCAACAGCAATTTTTTATGCGGTTAAAGAAACCTGGTTTGTAACAAAAACTTCCTTAGATTTTATTTTTTCAATGTTTAAAGGCAAGGGTGACACAACTCAATTAGGCGGACCCATAAAAATTGCTAAAATAACAGGGCAAGTTGCCCAACATGGAATTATAGCATTTCTCAGTATTATGGCCTATATATCTATAAGCTTAGGTTTTATTAATCTTTTTCCAATACCAATGTTAGACGGGGGTCATTTAATGTTTTATGCATTTGAAAAGATTCTAGGCAGGCCTCTAAAGCAAAGAACCCAAGAGGGTTTTTTTCGAATCGGTCTTTTTTTGTTATTTTCACTAATGTTTTTCACAACATTTAATGACCTAAAAGATTTAGGTCTATTTTAAGCCATTTTTAACCTTAAAAAAGCAAGTAAAATCAATACTTATTTAAGCTACAATATATTGTGTTAGTTTATACAAATGACACTAATAAAAGTGTTGATTTTAATGATTATTTATACAAATTAAATTTATTAACTAAAAAAGGCATATAAAATGAACAAAAAACAACTAGTAGCTAAAATATCGTCTACATTGGGTCAAAGTAAAGCTGATGCTGAGCGTACTTTTGATTCAATTACAACAATCATTCTGGATGAGTTAAAGAATGATGAAACAGTAAAGATAGCTGGTTTTGGTACTTATAAAGTGGCAAAAAGAAAAGCTAGAGTTGGTAGAAATCCAAGAACAGGAGAATCTATCCAAATAGCAGCTTCTCAAAAAGTTAAGTTTTTACCAGCAAAAAGCTTAAAAGAAATGTTTAACAAATAGGCATTATTTATTTAGTAGCTCCCGTATTATGGGAGCTATTAAAATTTTACACACCTCTAATAACCTAATCACATTGTTTTTACAGTATATCTAAGATGCTTAATCACATCTAGTCATGCGCAACTCGCTAAAATAAGTTTAAATTTACAGAAAATAAAAAAAGGAAAAATAAATGAAAAAAGTATTTGTTTTTATATTAAGTAGTTTCGTGTTTTTGCTATCATTGACCAATTTAAGCTTTGCAGAAACAACAATGTCTCAAGAAGGTCAATATATCTTCAATTCATTAGGTTTTTATTTAGGTGGAGTTTTAGTAGCTTTCATGGCCGCTGGTTTTTGTATGCTAGAGAGTGGTTTAGTAACAACAAAGAGTGTGTCATCGATTGCAGCTAAGAATATAGGAAAATTTGCAATCGGATCAATTGTTTTTTTTCTAGTTGGTTATAATTTAGCATACGACATTCCAGAAGGTGGATTTATAGGATCTTTTTCAATTTGGACCGATACATCAAACGTGGAGACTGGTTATTCTGGTTATTCAGACTGGTTTTATCAAACTATGTTTGTTTGCGCTACGGTATCTATTGTATCTGGAGCAGTTGCTGAAAGAATAAAAATTTGGCCATTTTTTTTCTTTGCAGCAATTATGGCTGGGTTTATTTATCCAATTTCTATGGGATGGCAGTGGGGCGGAGGTTGGCTGTCTGTTGCCGGCTTTTCTGATTTTGCCGGTTCTACTTTAGTGCATGCTTGTGGAGGTGCCGCTGCATTAGCTGGAGTGATTGTATTGGGAGCTAGAAATGGAAGATTTGGCATTAAAGGTGAAAAGAAATCAATGATACCATTTGCAGCTTCTAGTATTCCGCTAGTAACACTGGGAACCTTTCTACTTTGGTTTGGTTGGTTTGGCTTTAATGGCTTCAGTCAACTTGCAATGGGAACTTTTGACGATGTAAATGCAATTGCAAAAATTGCTGTTAACACGCACCTTGCTGGAGCCGCAGGCGTAATAACAGGAGCAGCTCTTACTCGTTTAATTGGCGGCAAAACAGATATTATAATGATGTTAAACGGTGCACTAGCTGGGTTAGTTTCAATTACCGCAGAACCATTAACACCAACACCAATTATAGCAATGCTTATTGGTTCTGTTGGAGCGGTGATAATGTATTATGGAACAAAATTCTTAGAACATTTAAGATTAGATGATGTTGTAGGCGCGATTCCAGTGCACTTATTCGCAGGTATCTTTGGAACATTAGTTGTACCATTTACAAATATGAATACTTCCTTTGGAACACAGTTCTTAGGAACCATCTCAATTTGTGCTTTTAGTTTTGTATTTTCATACATTGTATTTAGACTAATGAAAGAAACTACTGGTTTAAGAATAAGCAAAGCAGCGGAAAAACTTGGCACTGATAAAGCCGAGATAGGAGTAACTGCTTATTCAATTAGAGATTAAAAAGTATTTTAAAAAACATTCCTCAAAAAAAGAAACCCGAGAAATCGGGTTTTTTAAACTTTGTTTTCATCCCAATTTTTTATCCATTCATAATTTGGAGGTACGCCATAAGCTGAATTAATATTAGTAGAATGCATAGCCAATGAAGGTATTGGACTTAAACAATACTCTTTTTCATATATTTCATGAAGCTTTTTTTCCATTGGGTGGTGTCTTTTAGTGCTCATTAAAATAAAATTATCCATATATTTCAAAATCATTTTTTTACTCGTTAAAAAAGTTATCAATGTTTCTTTAACAGTTCTCCAGTGCCTTTTGTTACCAATAAAAATATTAGTATTTTCAGCTTTGGTATATAAATAGGGATAGTCTGCAGGACATAAAAAAATCTCCCTCTTTAACTGTGAGGTGATTTTTTCATAGGTAAATAGCATTTCTGTAATTGCCTCCTTTTTATGAAGGTAATCATCTTCCACGAAATACACTAAATCATTTACTATTTCTTTTGTTAAATTTATCGACTTTAGTATGTTTTTCATATTTGAGATCATGCCAGGAGAAACCAATTTATCATTTTCATCTTTTAGATTAATCTCATTTTTAAACTCATCATTTTTTAAATTTATTAATTGATAATTAAAATTTGCACTTTTAAGTATATCTTTAATACGAAATAAATTTTCTTCTGATGAATTATCATCAGTAATTAATAAGTTTATTTTTAAATTTTTAAATTCTCGCAAGGCTAAATGACAGGATACGATTAACGAATTTATCGTTCTCAAAGTATATTCAATTTTTGGAAGATTAAAGACTCTATCTTTGTTTTGATCAAGCATGATTCTACTTTTATCAATGTTCGTAGAAGTGTACGACCGAACAATAATAGTTAAATCTTCTACTTTTCTAGTAATTTTAGTTTTACCTAAAGGAATATTTATTGCTGACACCCCAGCTTTACTAAGGTTTTGATCTGCAAATTTTTGAATTGTAGGTATAAATAAATTATTTTGATCTATTATTTCATAACCTATTTTTCTACAAAGTTTTATAAAAAACTTTTTAAAAAAATTTTTTTTATTATTATAATTAGTAACTTTCATTTTTTTTTAATAATAAATCTTTCCATTTATTTAAAACGAACATACAGTTAATACTATTCTCCCAGTTCATAGCAGGATAATCACATTCTAATTTACCTTTTTTTAAACACTTATTTACAAAGTCTATTTGACCAGTTAATAAATCAAATTTTGAATCAATAGTAAATATTTCAGACTTACTTTTATTATAAACCTCTACAAAACTTTTAGCTGAAGGTAGCCAAGAGTTTGGAATAATCATTTTACCTTTCGATCCTTTTATTATTGTTTTATTTTCCATTTCAGCAGTTATTGATACTTTTATATCAGAAGTAATTCCATTATTATAAGTTAATCTAGCATTAGCTTTTTCGTCTACCCCGGTCTTAAAAATAGATCCTGACACATTATCAAGATTAGGAATAATTTCTTGATACTTATTATCTATATTTGCAATTAAATTCGACATTGATACAGGATAACAACCTAAATCTAAAATTGAACCTCCTCCGAGCGATAAATTAAAAAGTCTATTTTTGTTATTTATTTTCCTTGTTTTAAATCCAAATGTTGATTGTATGTTTTCAATTTTTCCAATTATATTACCCTTTAGTTTTTCTAAAAAAAAACTTGTTTGTAAGTGTGTTCTATAAGCTATAGCTTCCATAAAAAAAACATTGGAAGATTTTAATTCTTTTTTTACAATTAACGCCTCTTCATAACTTAAAGTGAATGGTTTTTCGCACAATATATTTTTCTTAGCTTTAATACACCTTAAAATTAATTCAAAATGCGTGTTGTTTAGAGTAGAAATATAAATGTTATCAAT
>Ga0307986_10003684_pt1 | contig 10576 bp, 13 predicted proteins | sample EllFjometageno82_FD_203170 | JGI IMG/M metagenome (GOLD analysis project Ga0307986, IMG submission 203170) | Marine microbial communities from Ellis Fjord, Antarctic Ocean - #82 | ecosystem: Environmental > Aquatic > Marine > Unclassified | place: Southern Ocean | collected 2014-10-09
CTAATCCAGACGTTCTTGTGGTTTCAGGTCATACAAAAGGTGCTTTAACAGCTGTTAGACAAATCTCAGAGATGAAAGTTGACGTTAAAATGTTAGCAATGACTCACTGTGATGCTGCTAAACTATCTAAGCAACATGGTAAAGCTTCTGAGTATGCACTTTGTGCTTCTCAATGGCACAAGTCTCTATCTTACACAGATAACTTCTTTAAAGATGGTATGACTTATGATGCAGACTTTACTAAAGCATTTGGATATGCACCACCATACCAAGCTGCTGAGTCCTCTGCTGCTTTATTAGTTTTTAAAGATGCTTTCGAAAGAGCACAATCATTTGATACTAAAAAAGTTAGAGATGCATTAGCTGCAACTGATATGCAAACTTTTTATGGCAACATAAAATTTGCTGCAGGTGGTCAAAACGTATCTAAGCCAATGGTACTTTTCCAAGTATCATGTAACGATGATGGTAGTAAGTGTGAAAACAAAGTTGTTGCTCCAACGAAATGGGCATCTGCTGAGTTGGTACACCCAATTCCATCTTGGTCTAAAAGATAACACCTAATATGTAAAATGCTCCCTAGTAATAGGGGGCATTTTTTTATAAACATCTAAAGATTTTATGGATTTTTTAATTTTCCAAGCACCAATACTAATGGTTCAAGCGTCAATGGATGGAATACTTCTTGGTATTTTATTTGCGTTAATTGCTTATGGTATGGCATTGCAGTGGGGAGTAATGAATATAATAAATATTGCTCAAGGAGAATTAGTAATCATGGGTGGTTACATTGCATACTTTATGTATCTATCAGGAATACACCCAGCTTTTGGAGTAATTGTGTCACCAATCATTATGTATTGTGTAGGTTGGGGAATGTACAAACTTGTTATTAATAAAGTAGTAGACAAAGATTTGTTCACTTCAATTCTAGCAACTTTTGGAATTAGTATTTTAGCCCAACAGTTAATGAATTTTGCATTTGGTGCAGATGTAGTAGTTGCTCAATCAAATTTTGGAACAACGATGTTGTTTAATAATTCAGTAACACTTCCTAACGCAAAAATATTTTCAGGAGCAGTTTGTGTGATATCTGCAATTATTCTTGTCATCTACATGAAGAAATCAAAACTAGGTAGAGCAATTAGAGCAACCGCTCAAAATGCAAGAGCAGCAAAAATTTTAGGTGTTGATACTGAAAAAGTTTATGCAGCAACTTTTGGAATTAATGCAGCATTATGTGGAATAGCAGGAGCTTGTATTGCAATTACATTTACACTTCACCCTTATACAGGACTACCTTACACGGTTAGATCTTTTATGATTGTAATCATTGCTGGACTAGGAAATTTACCAGCTGTTGCAATATCAGGAATGGGACTTGGTGTATTTGAAGAATGGGCAGATTATCTGCTTGGAACAGAATTTAGAATTGCAGCAGTATTCTCGTTACTAGTTATTATACTGGTTTATAGAAGGTTTAAATTAGCTCGAAAAAGAGAGTATTTAAAATAATGAATAAAAATACACTCCTATACGCAGGCTTAATAATTTTTGGTTTGGCTGGAGCATTCATATTCCCTGCTTATAAACTACAATTATCATTTTTATATATTCTAATTGTTTTGGCTATGACTTGGGATGTTCAAGGTGGACAGATGGGTTACAACACGTTCGGTAATATATTATTTTTTGGTGTTGGAATGTATGTTGCTTCAAGTACTCAAATAGCAATGTTCTTTTCACTTGCTGAATGGACAGATGCAGGAGGAGAAAAAACTTTTGTTCACACTATCCCTCAATTTTTTCAAGGTTTTGGAGTAGGAATACTATTAGCAGGAATTATACCAACAATAATTGCAGGAGTAATTGGTTATGGGATTTTAGGCTTAAGAGGGCATTACTTTGCAATTTGTACATTAGCATTAGGAATTGCTGCAGGTGAACTTGCGGGTGGAATTGAGATTATTGGTGCAGGCCAAGGTATGACTGTTCCAGTTTGGCCAAAAGGATTTGGATCTAATGCATCTTCATCTCAGTTTTTATATTATTTGTGTTTTGCTCTTGCAGTTGTAACTTTTATTACTTTGAAGTGGGCATACAGCACAAGGTTTGGATTAGTTTTAAATGCAATAAGAGACAATGAGGATAAAGCTGAAGCAATGGGGATACACACCATGAGATATAAAATTATTGGCTGGATGGTGTCAGCATTCTTTGTTGGAATTGCTGGAGGATTAATGGGTCATATCAATGGTTACATTGAACCAACCGAGATTGCATTTGCTGGACCAACTTTTGGTGTGTTCATGGTTTTAATGGCAATCCTTGGTGGTAAAGGAACTTTATGGGGACCACTTGTTGGTGCAACTATATTTCACTTATTTAAAGAAGGTTTTTGGACTTACTTCTTGGGCTGGCAGTATGTTGCTCTTGGAGTTTTAATTATTGTAATCGTTGTTTATTTTCCTGAAGGGGTGATGGGATGGTTAAGAGAAAAGTATCCTGAAAGATTTGGTGAAGTTGTAGATGAAGCTGACTTAAAAGCACAGGTGGAATTAAAGTAATGGCTATACTAGACATATCAAATGTAAGTAAGTCTTTTGGTGGTGTTAAAGCTAATGTTGATATTTCAATGTCAGTTGAGCAAGGTTCAATTGTTGGATTAATTGGTCCAAATGGATCTGGTAAAACTACTTTATTTAATTCAATTGTAGGAACCTATCCAATCGACAATGGTTCAATTAAATTTGATGGTACAGAAGTTTCAGAACTGCCAGTGCCAGTTGTTGCAAAGCTTGGATTACTTAGAACTTTTCAACAAACTAGAATTTATGGAAAATTAAACTGTATTCAGAATATGTTAATTAGTAACAAACCCGAGAATGATGGAATATTATCAGTATTTCAAAAGATACCATCTGATTTAACAGATAAAGCTGAGACATTATTAAAATTTGTAGGGCTTCATCAAAAAAGAAAGCTTAGAGCGGGAGATCTTTCTTTTGGTCAGCAAAAATTATTAGAGTTAGCAATGGCCTTAATGAATGAGCCTAAGATGCTTTTATTAGATGAACCAACAGCAGGTATAAACCCTACCTTAATTAATGGAATTATTGACCGTTTGATCAGTGTTAATAAAGACTATGGAATTACTTTGTTAGTTATTGAGCACAATATGAAAGTAATTATGAATTTAGCACAAAGAGTTTTTTGTTTAGCACATGGTCAAATGTTAGCAAATGGAACTCCAGATGAAATTAAAAATGATAAGCGTGTGCTAGACGCTTACTTGGGGGCACAATAATGTCAAATCAATATGATGTATTAGGTAAAGCACCAGGGCCAGAAGATTTACAAAAATTATCTCCAGATAATATTCACTTAACTATAAAAAAATTATCAGCTGGTTATGGCAAAATGGAAATACTTCATGATTTTAATTTAAATGTAAGTAAGGCCCAGTCACTATGTTTGATTGGACCAAATGGTGCAGGGAAATCTACAATACTTCATTCTATCTATGGATTTACAAATATATTTTCAGGACAAATTGAAATTGATGGAAAAGAAATTACTAACTTAACTCCAGCTCAAAAACTTACATCATGTGGAATTGCTTATATACTCCAAGACAATTCTGTTTTTCCAGATATGACTGTTGAAGAAAATTTATTGATGGGGGGTTATTCAAAAGAAAATACTGACGAATCCTATGAAGAAGCTGAAAGAATTTTTGAAAAATATGAAAGATTAAGAAATAGAAGAAATCAACCTGCTAAAGTTTTATCAGGTGGAGAAAGAAGATTATTAGAAATTTCTAGAGCATTAGTTATGAAGCCATCAGTATTGCTTGTTGATGAACCATCTATTGGATTAGAGCCAAGATATATTGATATGGTTTTTGAAATTTTAAGAGATCTTCAACAAACAGAAAAGAAAACAATTATTTTAGTAGAACAAAATGCTAAAAAAGGATTAGAGTTTGCAGATATAGGTTATGTTTTAGTATCTGGACAAACTGCGATTGCTGGCAAAGGGGATGATTTATTAAAAAATCCTGATGTTGGCAGATTATTCCTTGGAGGCTAATGATTAATAAAGAGTTTTTTTTTAAAGGTTTTAAATCAATTATAGCTCCTGATAGCCCTGCACTTGCACTTGGTTGTTGTTTTATTGCAATAGGTGCTCTTCTTAAAAATTTGGGTTTTAATATTCAGGAAAGCATTTTTTCAACGATGCTTACTTATGCATTGCCTGGATCATTGGTAATGGCTGAGTCGTTATTAGTTGGAGCATCTTTATTAAACATTTTTCTGGCTGTGTGGTTTGTTAATGCTCGTCTTTATCCAATGGCTGTTTCTTTATTCCCATTAATGATGCATAAAAGCCAACCTAAGTGGAAATATTACTTTTCATGTCATTTTATAGCGGTGTCAGCATGGTTAATAATGAAGAGTAATTATAAAGACGTTGAAAAAAAACATAGAATAGACTTTTGGGTTGGAATTGGTTGTGCAACTTGGACTACAGCGGTAATAGGAACTTTTATAGGATTTTATGCATCAGATTATCTAGATAAAAATATGATGATGGGCTTAGCAATTTTAAACCCAATCTACTTTTTATGCATGATGGTGAGTGCAATGAAAACTATACAAATTACAGCATCTGTAATTCTAGGGTTAGTATTAGGACCAATATTTTATTTTTTATCTCCAGAATGGTCAATTTTACTAGGTGGGTTAGTTGGTGGAACTATTGCTTATTTTATAGGAGAGTTAAATGTCAACTAGTGTAGTTCTTGCAATTCTAGTTACGTCACTTGCTACTTTTTCTTCTAGATTGTTGGGAGTAATCTCATCAAAAGGAATAAAAGAAACTTCAAAATTATTTAGATGGTTTAATTGTCTTGCTTACTCAACACTAGCCGCACTAATAGCTAGGACAATTATTTTTCCAGTAGGTGTTTTGTCTGATGCTAGTTATTTAAGCAGAATTCTTGTGGTTTTATTTTGCTTATTTATATTTTTTATATCTAAAAGAAATTTTGTTTATCCTACAGTTATTTCTGCTATCATGATGACAATACTAAGTAATTATCTCTAATGGAAAATATCTCTGGAATAACAATAACAGAACATCAAGATTCAAAAAGAATAATTGATATTAGAATTGAAGATGAAATTTTAGATAAATTAATATTTCCATTCAATAAATTTGATATTACTGCTTTAGAGTACAAGCCATTTACTAGATTTACTATTGCTAAAAGTTTAGATGATTTAACCTCTAATAAGCTAAGCAAATTACTTAATTCAATAATAAGAAATAGAGACACAGGTTGTTTTATAATTGGACTAAAAAATATAACTTCAAAAATTAATGATACTTTTTTAGTTAAGCTATCAACAGCAATTGCTTATTTAATTGGCAATCCAAACCATGATGCAATGGCTGGAAAATATTATGCAAGATTTTTTGTAAAACACGAAGACAAAAGCGACTCGTATTTAAGAAAAGCCTACACAAATATGGATCTACATACAGATGGGACATATGTTAAGGAGATTACAGATTGGCTACTTATGACTAAAATTGAAGAACAAAATGTACAAGGAGGAGAAACGGCAATGCTTCATCTTGATGATTGGGAACATTGTGAGGATTTATTTAATGATCCAGTTGGAAGAAAAAATTTTATTTGGAGCTCTCCTAAAAGTAAAAAAATAGAATATAAAATTGAACATCCAGTTTTCACAACAGATAACAAGGGCAAGCCAAACATTTCTTATATTGATCAATTTCCTGAACCAAAAAATATGGAACAAGGAATATTCTTGCAAAGATTATCAGATGGCCTGGAAGAGAGTAAAAATCAAAAAATATTCAAGCTTCCTGCTGGTTCATCATTAATAGCAAATAATCACTTCTGGCTACATGGCAGAAAAGCCTTTAAAGAAAATATAGATTTAAGTAGAGAGCTTTTAAGAATCAGGGGAAGTTTTTTTAGAAGTATTTAGGAATTATTCTAATTTTTATTATATCCTAAAAGTTGTAAGGAAAATAATTTTGATTTAATAAGAAATAAGCCATTAAAATAAAGGTTTTCTAGTGATATAATTATCACAACTGTTGAAAAATAATTTTAAAACAAAGTAAAATATAGATAAATTTTGAAAATTCTGTACACAATCAGCTTAATATATATATGTATAAAAAATTAACTAATAATAAGGAACAATAATGAAAATATTAAAATTTGCACTTGTTACTGTAATTTCATCTTTTTTGATGGTTATATCTTCAAATGCATTAGAAAAAGAATTGGTATAGCCGCTGGCTTTACTAGTATAAATGCTGAAGGTACTGAAACGCAAAAAGACACAGCTCAAAAAACTGATTCTGACGCTGGTGCTAACGCAATAATTCCATCTATCTTTGTGGAACTTGCAGCAGATAACGGTTTTGGCTTAGGTATCGAACATGTAGCAGGATCTGCAGACATTAATGCAAAAAAAAGATCTAGACCTTTGGATACTACAGGTGATGGTAATGATACAGGAACTAACACAGCATCTGCTGAAATTGATGGCTTGACATCTATTTATTTAATCAAAACATTCGAAAGTGGATTTTTTGTTAAAGCAGGACAAACATCAACTACAGTTAACACTAAAGAAGTTTTATCATCTGGATCAGTTTACAAAAATGCTGATGTAGATGGATTGGTATTAGGCCTTGGTATGAATAGAACTACTGATAGTGGCTTCTTTTACCGTGTATCAGGTGAATATACAGACTACGATTCAATTAGTTTGACTTCACAAACTGCTGATGCATCTACTGGAAAATTTAACAAAATCAGTGCTGATGTAGACACGGTTGCGTTCAAACTTTCTATTGGTAAAGCATTTTAATTACCAATAATTAAAAAAATCTAAAAGCCCCCAAGTATAAGGGGGCTTTTTTTTTACCTAAAATATCGTGTTTTATTGATATAATAAAAAAATGAAATTAGGATTTATAGGTACAGGTAAAATAGCTTCTTCAGTAATTACTGGTATTTGTAGATCAAAGATATCATTTACTAAAATTTTAATATCACCTCGTAATAAAAAAATTGCAATTATCCTTAAAAAAAAATTTAAAAAAGTAGTAATTGCTAAAGATAATCAAGAAATAGCAGAAAATTGTAACTGGATTTTTTTATCTATAACACCAACTGTAGGAGAAAGAATTATTAAAACTCTTAAGTTTAAATCTAGTCAAACAATTATTAGTTTTATATCCACAATTACGATAGCAGAACTTAAAAAGGCAATTAAAGTTAAGGCAAAAATAGTAAGAGCAATACCTTTACCTCCAATTTCATTAAAAAAAGGACCAGTACCTATTTGTCCACCAAATAAAAAAGTAAAAGACTTTTTTAATAAAATTGGAACCACAGTTGAAATAAAAAATGAAAAATCTTCAATTAACTTTTGGTCAACATCTGCAATGATGGCTCCATTTTATGAATTACTAAGAGTAATGACAGGCTGGTTAGTAAAAAGAGGAGTTAAACGAAATAATGCACAAAAATATATAACATCATTATTTTTAGCATTATCAGAAGATGCGGTTGCTAACTCTAAAAAAGATTTAAAATTTTTAGTAAAAGAGTCTCAAACACCTAATGGATTAAATGAACAAGGTGTCAAAGAGTTAACAAAAGCAGGCTTTTATAAATCTTTAGAAAAGACACTCAACAATATACATAAAAGATTAAACAAATAAATTTCGTGGATCAAGAACAAAATATCTTACAAATTGAAAATCTATCTAAATATTTTGGAGGTTTGGCTGCAGTTTCAGATTGCTCTTTAAAGATTAAGAAAGGATCTATTACAGGTATCATAGGACCTAACGGCTCAGGTAAAACCACCTTGTTCAATTTAATAGCTGGAAATTTAAAGTCTTCACAAGGAAAAGTATTATTTAATAATGAAGACGTTACAGATGTTCCTTCTTATGAATTATTTTCTAAAGGGATTTTAAGAACGTTTCAAATAGCACATGAGTTCACTAATCTTTCTGTGCTTGAAAATTTAATGATGGTTCCTGCAAATCAGTCAGGTGAAAATTTAATGACAGCCTTAATGAAACCAAGTTTAGTTAGAACTGAAGAACTTGCTGTTAAACAAAAAGCACAAGACGTAGTTGATTTCTTAAATTTGACGCATTTATCAAATGAATTAGCTGGCAACTTATCAGGAGGTCAAAAAAAATTATTAGAACTTGGAAGAACCATGATGGTTGATGCAAAACTAGTATTGCTTGATGAAGTAGGAGCTGGGGTTAATAGAACACTACTTAAAGATCTAGGGACTGCAATTCTTAAGTTAAATAAGGAAGAAGGTTATACATTCTGCATGATCGAGCACGACATGGAGTTTATAAGCAGATTATGTGACCCAGTTATTGTTATGGCAGAAGGTTCAGTTTTATTTGAAGGTACTGCTGAAGAAGCTAAAAAAGATGAAAAAGTTATAGAAAGCTATCTAGGCAGAGGGTCAAAATTAAAGGATGAGAACTAATGGCTTTTTTTGAAGGTTTAAAAATGACAGGTGGTTATGGTACTGGACCTGATATCATCAATTCTTGTTCAGTTGATGTAAACAGAGGTGAAATAGTTTCAATTCTTGGACCTAATGGTGCTGGTAAATCAACAGCCATGAAAGCCATGCTAGGTCTCTTAAATTTAAAATCTGGTTCAGTTGTAATTGATGGCAAAGATATTTCAAAACTTTCACCACAAGATAGGGTGAGAGAGGGTATTTCGTTTGTACCGCAGACAAAAAATGTATTCTCAGGAATGAGCGTTGAAGAAAATTTAGAGATGGGGGCTTACTTAAGAGATGATGATTATCAAAATATTATAGAAGAAATTTATGAACTGTTTCCAATACTTAGAGAAAAAAGAAATCAATTAGTTGGAGAATTATCAGGAGGTCAAAGACAGCAAGTAGCTCTTGGAAGGGCATTAATGATAAAACCATCTGTATTAATGCTAGATGAGCCAACTGCTGGAGTTTCTCCCATTGTAATGGATGAATTATTTGATCATATAATTAAAGTGAAAAGAACTAATGTTGCAATTTTAATGGTCGAGCAAAATGCTAAACAAGCTCTTAATATTTCTGATCGTGGATATGTACTGGTTACAGGTGAAAATAAATATTCAGGAACAGGACAAGAATTATTAAACGACCCAAGAGTAAGAAGCTCTTTTTTAGGCGGATAGTATGGAATTTTTAAACGCAATTATACTATTATTGAATTACATTTTTATGCCAGCACTTACGTATGGCTCACAACTAGCATTAGGTGCAATATTTGTAACTTTAATTTATGGAATTCTAAGGTTTGCTAATTTTGCAACTGGAGATATGATGGCTTTTGGTACGATGGTTACCATATTATTCACTTGGTATTTTCAATCGCTTGGAATTTCTTTAGGAGTTTTACCAACAGCATTACTTGCCATCCCTTTTGCAATTGTTTTAACAATTGGGTACATGCTCTTAGTTGATAAATTTGTTTTTAGATATTATAGAGTAAGTAAAAGTCCTCCTGTTCAACTTGCAATGGTTAGTATTGGTGTGATGTTTGTAACTCAAGCCGTAGTTAGAATAATAATTGGTCCATCAGACCAAAGATTTTTTGATGGAGAAAAATTTATTATTAAAGCAGGTGAGTTTAAAGAAATGACAGGGCTTAATGAAGGTTTAGCAATTAAATCTAGTCAGGTATTAACCATATTTGTAACAATTGTGTTGGTTTCCATTTTATTTTGGTTTTTAAATAAAACTAAAACAGGAAAAAGCATGCGTGCTTATTCTGATAATGAGGATTTAGCTTTATTGTCTGGAATAGATCCAAAGAGAGTGGTTATGATTACTTGGATTATTGCAGGTATTTTGGCAACAATTGGTGGAGCTTTATACGGATTAGACAAAAGTTTTAAACCATTTACTTACTTTAATAACATGCTACCAATTTTTGCTGCCGCAATTGTGGGAGGTATTGGAAACCCGTTTGGAGCATTTTTAGGTGGATATGTCATAGCATTTTCAGAAATATTCCTAACTTATGCTTATAAAAAATTCTTTATGTATATTTTGCCAACAAACATGGAACCAGAAACCTTAGTTCAGCTATTATCAACAGATTATAAATTTGCTGTCTCATTTTCTATACTGGTGATTGTCTTACTCTATAGACCTAATGGAATATTCAAAGGGAAGGTATTGTGAGAAAGCACTTAAATGTAATTATAGCTTACACAATAATGATGGGGCTTATTATTTTAGTTGGAATATTTCAATCTTGGAATGTAGCTCTATCAATTTTTAACATGTGTTTGATTTCTGCAGTAATGACAATGGGTGCAAATATCCAATGGGGGTATGCAGGGTTAATCAATTTTGGTTTAATGGGTTATGCGGCATTAGGTGGATTAGCTGCAGTTTTAATATCTGTTGAACCTGTACAAGAGGCATGGGTTGCAGGAGGTTTTAGTATTTTAATGTCT
>Ga0307986_10003685_pt1 | contig 10576 bp, 13 predicted proteins | sample EllFjometageno82_FD_203170 | JGI IMG/M metagenome (GOLD analysis project Ga0307986, IMG submission 203170) | Marine microbial communities from Ellis Fjord, Antarctic Ocean - #82 | ecosystem: Environmental > Aquatic > Marine > Unclassified | place: Southern Ocean | collected 2014-10-09
GCTTTTTCTTTGGCCATTTTTTTAATCCATCTATCTGATAGTACTGTCATTTTTTTTAGTTTTTTCTTTAAATTTTTTTCTTTTTTTTAAATTTGTTCTTAAAGCTATTTCGCGCTTAATAAGCTGAGCATCTTTTTGAAACGGTACTCTACTCATTATTATTTTAATTAGTCTTTATCAGGATTTGTTAGATCTTCAAGTGTGATAGGTTTTTCTATATCGTGCATTATTTTCTCATCATTATTTAGAGGATCGTTTCCTTTTCGAGCTCTTTTTTCCTCAATACGAGCTTTCCTTTTGGCTTCTTTTTTCATTGCCTTTTCGTTTCTCGTAGATTTATAATCGTAATGAATACCCATTTTAGCTCCTGCATTTTTTTTCAATTTTACTTTGTAGATTGAAATTATGCAAGTCTCTTGTGAAATAGTAATTCTAATTTTACGAGAAGCCTATACAGCTACACAGATAGAACGTGTCCTGTTATGAGCAAAAGATCGGCTGCTCGTTTCAGTCTATGGGTACCTATTTATTTTATTTTTTTAATTAAAATAAAAATGATCGATAGCATAACGGCAACTAAGACATCGTAAATAGGTTTTGCATTAGGGTAGCCAAAATTCCATAAAATTACTAATATTATCCAAGTAATCCAATAGAAAATGTCTTGATTTACTTTCTTCATTTTAATTTAAATTATACAACCGGTATCTGTGCAGTTTTTGTTAGAATCTATCATGTTAAAATAATCAATTGATTTTAAACTACTGATCATTAGTGATTTATAAATATTTAAGTATCCATTTAAACTATTAGATAATTCTTTAGCTTCATTTTTCATTCCTAATCTAGAAAAATTTAATAGCATAATAGAATTACCATTTGGAATATTATTATCACTAATATCTATAGGCTTGTGGAAAAGGTCATTACTAGAGATTATATTTTTTTGAAATATATTTTTTTCTTTTACATAAAAAAGTTCTATAGTTTTTTGGCACAAGTCCTTAGCTTTAAATAAATAATTTGATTTTAAAGTTTGATCCGAGAGGTCCAATAGCATTGATATAGCGTAAGCGTAGTCTTCTAAAAAAACAAAAGTTTTTGAATTGGTATGATAGAGCCTGTCTTCCCTGAAAAACATTTTTTCTAAATTATTATAAAGGGTTTCTGCTATTTCTAGATAATTATTTTTTGGTAATATTTTTTCTGCAGATATTAAAGCACTTACCCAAAGACAATTTAAATCAAGTTGAATTTTGTTGTCAAAAAATGGCTTGTTTTTTTTTTCTCTTAAATCTTTCAATTTGAGGATTATTGACTCTGGTGGGATTTTAATTTCTCTTAAAATTATTTTATTCTCCCAGTTTCCATCTTTTTTTATATCAAAATATTGCTCAATATCTTTAATGTCTTTTAATTCATTATAATTAAAAACATAATATTTTCCTTCTTCGCCGTCGCTATCAGCGTCGTAAGCTGACCCTAATAGCTTACTTTCGGAATTTAGAAAATTCTTATTTATAAAATCAATTGTTTGAATGATTTTTTTTTCAAAATAATCATTTCTACTTATTTTAAGAAATTTAGATATTAAAAAAACAAATTGAGCGTTGTCATAAAGCATTTTTTCAAAGTGTGGGATTAACCAATTTTCATCTATCGTATATCTTGAAATTCCACCTTCTACATGATCGTATATTCCTTGAGAACAAAGTTGTTTTAAAATTAATTCAATAGGTTTTAAATAATCTATATTTTTTGTTTTAGTAAAAAAATATAAAAGCGTATCGTAAATATTAAATATTGGAAATTTAGGAGCGCCTTTGTAACCTCCTTTGTCTTTATCTAAATTAACAATAATACTTTGTAAAATATTTTCTAAGTCTTGATTTAAAACAGAAGATTTTCTTAATTCTAAACTTTTAGATATAATTGGTGACTGTTTGATAATTTCTTCTCTTTGTTGACTGTAAGTTTCACCAACTTTCAAAATTACTTCTTTAAAAGATGGCAGTCCATGAGAAGGTGTTTTAGGAAAATAGGTCCCCGCCATAAAAGGGATGGCATTTTCATCGAGAAACATAGTTAATGGCCACCCACCGCCTGACTGATTAAAAAGTTGAAAAGAACTTTGAAAAATATAATCAATATCTGGTCTTTCTTCTCTGTCTACTTTTATATTTAAAAAATATTTATTCATAAGTTCGGCTGTATCTTTGTCTTCAAAACTTTCGTGTGCCATAACATGACACCAATGACAGCTTGCGTATCCGACGCTGAGAAGGATTGGAATTTTTTTTTTCTTAGCAAACTCTAATGCTTCTTTTGACCACACTTGCCAATTAACTGGATTTTTTTTGTGCTGTTGAAGATAAGGACTTATATCTTCAAATAAATTATTTTTATTTATCTCTAACATTAAAAAAAAATTTTTTTATTGCTACGCCTATTATCATAAAAATTATAAAAAAAATTATAGGTAAATAAATTTCTTTACTGAGGATTAAACTTGAAAAACTAAAATTATCTGATTCTTTTATAAATTTATTGATTCCAGATCCAACACTAGCTAAAATAAACATACCAGGTATGAAGCCCAAAATACTTGCGAAAAAATAATTTTTATTTTTCATATTAAAAATCACTGGTAAAGTATTTTGCAAGGGAAATGGAAGACCTAAGCCTCCTGCAAGTCTAAAAATAAAAAAATAATAAAATTCATTTTTTATAAAAAGATTAATATATTTTGAAAATTTTTTTTCTAATAATTTATTAATCCAATCTTTGAAAAAAAAATTTGTAATTATGTATAATGTTAAGGCACCTAGAGAGTAAGAAATAACTGACACAAAAGTTCCAATCCACTTGCCGAAGAGAATTCCTGAAATTACCACAAGAGGAGTGCCAAATCCGAGAAACGCAACCCACACTGTAGAAAATAAAAAGAATATTAATAAATTTATATAGAGCTTGTCTCCGATTAAACGATCTATACTTACTTGGAGTTCCTTGTAGTATGAAAAATCATTTATTCTACTAATTTCAATTTGTAAAAAAACAAAATACAAAAATGTAAATAAAATAAGTAAATAAGAAATTCCTAAATATAGTTTAATTTTTTTGCTCATTATTTACATGTACAATACAAGTTAATTAGATTATATAACTTTAAATATTTATGAAAAGAACTTATCAACCTAGCAATTTAGTGAGAAAAAGAAGACATGGATTTAGAGGCAGAATGGCTACTAAAAACGGTCGAAAATTAATTGCTAGAAGAAGAGCTAAAGGAAGAAAAACTATCTCAACTTAATTTTAAATGATTAAGCTTGAAAGCCTAAAAAAAAATAATCACTTTAAATTAACTTTAAAAGAAAAAAAAGTTCATACAGATTTTTTTTCTATTTTTGCAGCAAAAAATTTTATCCCAAATAAAAATAAAAATTTATTACATATTAGTTTTGTAATGAAAAAAAAAATTGGTAATGCCGTAAAAAGAAACAGAATAAGACGTAAATTAAAAGCTATAGTGCACAAGCTTTTAAAAATAAAGGGTGCAATTAATACTAATTATACTTATATAGTTTTTGGAAAATCAAAAGCCTATGAAAAAGACCATAAAACTCTATTTACAACGATGCAAAAAAACTTTGAGAAGTTTTAAGTCCATAACTTCAAATATTTTAATTTTAATAATTTTATTATTAATAAAGTTTTATAATTTTTTTATTTCACCGTTGCTTGGTGTTAGATGTAGATTTCTTCCTACTTGTTCAGAGTACTGCAGCACATCACTTAAAGACCACGGTTTAATAAAAGGAGGTGCGTATAGTTTAAAAAGAATTATGCGTTGTCATCCTGTGAAAATTTTAGGCGGAGCAGACGGAATAGATTTAGTTCCTGTCAAAAATTACAAATCAAAGGAATTGGATTAAATGGAAAATAAAAATGTATTCATAGCTATAGCGCTATCTATGTCCGTACTACTTTTCTGGTCAGCCTTTGTTGATTCTCCTCAGCCTATTGATATACAAAATCAAAAAGTTTCAAGTACTCAGTCTGACAATAAAGTACCTGACAATGGTATTGTCCCAAGTATTGACGGGACAATTTTGAAAGATAATATCTCAAGAGAAGACTCTCTAAAAAAAACAAATAGAATTTTATTAGAAAATAAAAAAATAAAGGGTTCAATTTCACTTGTAGGAGCAACAATAGATGATTTATCTTTTAAAAATTACAAGGTAGATATTAAATCAAATGATATTGTAAAGTTTTTAAATCCTAAAGAAACAAAGAATGGTTATTTTGCTGAAACAGGTTGGGCAAGCATAGGAAATAAAATTAAAGTCCCAACAAACAAAAGCATTTGGAGTGTTGTAGGTAATAAAGTTTTATCTGTGAATAATCCTGTAACTTTAGAATGGAACAATGGTTCAAATCTTATATTTAAAAAAAAAATAGAAATAGATGACAATTATCTTTTTAAAATCAACCAAGAAGTAAAAAATAATTCTTCAGAACAAGTTGAATTGTATCCTTATGCTCAGCTAACAAGAAAAAATATACCTGATGACTTAAAAAATTTTTATATTCTACACGAAGGTTTTATTGCTGTTTTAGACGAAGAACTTAAAGAAGATGATTATGATGACATAGAAGAAAAAAAAATAGTACGAGAAGCAAACAAAGGATGGATAGGTATTACAGATAAATATTGGATGACCGCTTTGATTCCTGAGACAGGTGAAAGATTTAAGTCTACTTTTTTATATCAAGACGCCTATAAAGCTAATTTTCTATTAAATAATCCAAAAGTTATTGCGCCTTCTACAAGAGGAAATAATGAAATTAAAATTTTTGTAGCAGCTAAAGAAGTTCAAACTATTGATGCGTATGCGGAGAAAGAAAATATAGAAAAATTAGATTTGATTATTGATTGGGGTTGGTTTTATTTTTTTACAAAGCCCCTTTTCTTTGCAGTTGACTACTTATTTAAACTAACGGGCAATTTTGGAATTGCGATTGTACTTATTACAGTAATGATTAGGTTGGTTTTCTTTCCTCTGGCTAGCTACTCTTTTAAGTCAATGGCAAAAATGAAGGCACTGCAGCCAGAGATGGCAAGACTTAAAGATCTTCACAAGGATGACAAGACTAAGCTTCAACAAGCTATAATGGCACTTTACAAAAAAGAGCAAATTAATCCTGCGTCTGGTTGTTTGCCAGTTTTAATACAAATTCCATTTTTCTTTGCAATTTATAAAATGCTTTTTATTTCACTAGAAATGAGACATCAGCCTTTCTTTGGTTGGATAAAAGATTTATCTGCATCAGACCCTACTACAATATTTAATCTTTTTGGCTTACTGCCGTTTACACCACCTAGTTTTTTAATAATAGGTATTTGGCCGATATTAATGGGCCTGACAATGTTTGTTCAGCAAAAATTAAACCCTGCTCCAACTGACCCTATTCAAGCTAAGATATTTATGTTCTTTCCAATATTTTTAACGGTAATACTAGCGTCTTTCCCGTCAGGATTGGTTGTGTACTGGACTGTCAACAATATTTTAACTATCGCTCAACAATGGTTTATAATGAAAAGAACAACAGTTAAAACTAACTAAATGGGTTCAAGAGAAGAAGGCCTAGAAAATTTAAAAAAGTTTTGGCCAGAAAATGCGCCTAATATTTCCCAAGTTCCTAAATATGTAAGTAAGTATAAAAAAGAAAAAATAGTAATAAAGTGTGGGGGAAAAGTTTTAATAGATCCTGATCTATTTAATAAATTTATAGAAGATGTATCTATACTTTATAAATTAGGACTAAATATAATTATTGTTCATGGAGGTGGTCCTAGAATAAAAATAGAACTAAAAAAATTAAATATTGAGAGTCAATTTATTAATGGTTTAAGAATTACTAATAAAAAAACTATGGGTATAGTTGAAAAAGCTTTAGTAGATTTTAATTCTGAAATTATAGAAAAATTAAAAAAAAAAGAATGTAAAGCAGCTGGATTAAACGTCAGCCAAAACAATATTTTTATAGTAGAACAAGAAAATGCTAGCCTTGGCTTTGTAGGAAGACCAAAAAAAGTATTAAATGAGAAAATTCAATCTATTGTAGACCAACAACAAATACCTATAATCTCTCCAATGGGCAAAGATATAGAGGGAGAAAAATATAATATAAACGCAGATACAGCGGCAGCATCTATAGCTAAAAGTCTTAAATCTAGAAGATTGTTACTAATGACAGATGTAGCCGGTGTCTATGATAAAAATAAAAAATTAATTAATGAAATTAAACCTGCAGAAGCAAAAGACTTGATAGATAAAAAAATAGTAGACGGTGGAATGATACCTAAGCTTTTAAACTCAATTGATGCTATTGAGAATGGAGTTAAAGGTGTTGTTATTATTGATGGTAGAAAGCTTCATTCTATTTTATATGAAATTTTTTCTGACGAAGGTTCCGGTACGCTTATAAGAAAATGAAAGAATTAAAAAAAATAAAATATTGGCTCTTTGATCTTGATAATACTTTGTACTCAGGTGACACAAAAGTATTTGATCAAGTGGATAAAAAAATGGCACTTTTTATATCTGATAAGCTTAATGTAACCGTGGAAGAAGCAAAGAAAATTCAAAAAGATTATTTTCACGAATACAATACAACGCTAAATGGAATGATTAAAAATCATAAAATTGATGCCCAAGAATTTTTAGAGTTTGTTCATGACGTAGATTTAGAATTTTTAAAAGCAGATACAGAGCTTCAAAATGAATTAACTAATCTTCAGGGAAAAAAGTTTATATTTACCAATGGATCTAAGGCTCATGCCGCAAACGTTACAAAAAGAATTGGTATTCAGAATCTTTTTAATGGTGTTTTTGATATAGTCGATGCTGATTTTTTTCCAAAACCTTCAATCGAGCCCTATAAAAAAATTATCGAAAAATATGGAATAGATCCACAATATTGTATATTCATTGAAGATATAGCTAGAAATTTAAAACCTGCTAATAAATTAGGAATGAAAACAGCTTGGGTTAAAAATGATGAACCTTGGGCCGCTGAATTTTCGGGTGAAAGTTTTATAGATTACAAAATTGATAACTTGTCAAAATTTTTAAGGAGAGTAAATGAGCAAAAATGAATTAGAAACAATAATAGATCAAGCTTGGGATGAAAAAGAAGAAATAAATAAAAACTCAGATAAAAAAATAATTGATGCAATCAATCAGACTGTAGATAATTTAGATTCAGGGGCAGCAAGAGTTGCTGAAAAAATCGACGGTAACTGGGTTATTCATCAGTATTTAAAAAAAGCAATCATGCTAAGTTTCAGAATTTACGATATGGAAGCTTTAAGCGGCCCCTATAGTAGTTGGTATGACAAATCTCACTTAATAAAAGGTAAAACAGCTGGATGGACTAAGGAAGACCATGTTAAGGCAGGCTTTAGGATGGTTCCCAATTCTCCAGTCAGAAAAGGATCCTTTGTTGGAAAGAATGTTGTTTTAATGCCGTGCTTTATAAACATTGGAGCTTATATTGATGAGGGAACAATGATGGATACCTTTTCAAGAGCAGGTAGCTGTTGCCAGATTGGTAAGAATTGTCATATATCAGCTGGATCTGGTGTGGGTGGTGTTTTGGAACCCGCTCAAGCATTACCAACTATTATTGAAGACAATGTTTTCCTCGGAGCTATGTCTGAAATTGTGGAGGGAGTAATTGTTGGAGAAGGTTCTGTGATTAGTATGGGAGTATGTATTGGCCAATCTACAAAAATTGTGAACAGACAAACTGGAGATATTACTTATGGTAAAATTCCACCATACTCTGTGGTTGTTTCGGGTTCGTTGCCAGATAAAAAAAATCCTAGCGCACCATCATTGAATTGTGCTGTTGTAATTAAACAAGTTGATGAAAAAACTAGAAGCAAAACATCAATTAATGACCTGCTAAGAGAATAATGAAAAAATTTGACGAACTTCAATTATCAAAAGATCTAATTAGTTTTCCAAGTGTAACACCCGTAGATGCGGGTGCTATAAACTACATATCTAAAAAACTACAACAATTAGGATTTAATTGTAAAATTTTAGAATTCAAAGATAAAAAAAATCCATCAATAAAAAATCTTTATGCAAGGCTAGGGAATAAACAGCCAAATTTATGTTACGCTGGTCATACAGACGTTGTCCCGCCTGGTAATATAAAAGATTGGACGGTTAATCCATTTAAACCACAGATTAAAAACAACCATCTAATTGGTAGAGGAGCTAATGATATGAAAAGCTCTATTGCTTGTTTTATAGCAGCAGTTAGTAATTTTTTAGAAAATAATAAAAAAATAAATGGATCTATTAGTTTTTTGATCACTGGAGATGAAGAAGCTCAAGCTGTGAATGGTACCAAAAAAGTAGTTGATTATTTAATTAAAAAAAAAGAAAAAATTGATTTTTGCATTGTTGGCGAGCCAACAAATCCAAACAAATTGGGAGAAATGATCAAGATAGGTCGAAGAGGTAGTCTATCTTGTAATTTAGAAATTAAAGGATCTCAAGGTCACATTGCCTATCCTCACCTTTCAAAAAACCCAATTACAAGTTTAATAGCAATATGTAAAAAGCTTAAAGAGAAACCTTTAGATAAAGGTAATAAACATTTTCAGCCTTCTAATTTAGAATTTACAGCTATAAATGTAGACAACCAAGTACATAATATTATTCCAGCTCGAGCAAAAGCACAATTTAACGTCAGATACAATAATTTTCACACATCTATAAGTTTAAAAAAAATGATAACTAAAGTTGTTAGATCAATTTGTAAAAAAAATAAAACAAAATATAAAGTTAATTTTTTAATTTCGGGAGACTCCTTTTTAACTCAACCTGGCTCAACTATTCAAATGGCAAAAAAAATAATAAAAAAAATTACAAAAATAAATCCAGTTTTTTCAACAACTGGTGGAACCTCAGATGCAAGATTTATAAAAAAAATAACTCCCTGTCTTGAATTTGGCTTAGTTAACAAAACTATGCACAGAGTAGATGAATGTGTTTCCTTGCATGATTTAAAAAAATTAACAAAAATTTATCAAAATATTTTAAGTGAATATTTTAAGTGAAACAATTCCAAAAAAAAGAATTAAAAGTATCTATAATTTTACCTAATTATAATAGTTCAGAAACTATAAAAGCAACTATTAGCTCTATTTTAAATCAAGCATATAAAAATTGGGAACTAATTATAGTTGATGATAACTCTGACAAAATAACAAAGAGTATTTTATTTAAATATAAAAAATTAAAGAAAATTAAAATCTTTTACTTAAAAAAAAATAAAGGTGCCGCATACTGTAGAAATTTGGCGATTAAAAAATCTAAATCATATTATTTAGCTTTTATTGACTCTGATGATTTGTGGCATAAAAATAAATTGAAACTACAAATTAATTTTATGCAAAAAAATAATTATTTTTTTACATATACTAATTACAAGACGTTTAAGATTAACAACCCTGTAAAAAAAACTATTCTGACACCTGGTAAATTTAACTTTAGCTCTTTTGTTAAAAATACTTCTATAGCAACTAGCACAATGATTGTTGAAAGATCGATAGCACGTAAAATAAAATTTTCGAATACTAAAATTTGTGAAGATTATTATTATAAATGTCAATTACTGAAAAAAATAGGTAATGCGTATTGTTATCCTAGTTTCTTAACAGAGTATCAAATTAGAGAGGATTCACTTCAAAGTAGCCGTATTAGAAATCTATTCTGGATTTGGAAAATTAATAAAAGTTTAAATCATTTTAATGTCTTAAAAAATTTAATTTCAATTTGTTTAATATCTTTCAATTCATTAAAAAAATATGGTTTTAGATAATAAAAAATTAATAATAGATTTTAGATAAATATAAACCGTGTGCTGGAGCTGGCGGTGCACAATTAGTTCTTTTTTTTGACTTTATAATATACTTAAATTTTTTTAAATTCCACTTACCTTCTCCTACAAATTTAAGACATCCTACCATTGATCTAACTTGTTGTTGCAAAAAAGATTTTGATTTAAATATTATAATTATTTTGGTTCCTGATTTTTTTAACATAGCTTCCTCTAATGTTTTAATAGGTGATCTAGAATTGCACGAAGAAGATCTAAAAGTTGAAAAATCTTTATTGCCCTCTAACAACTTTGCTGCTTTTTTCATAAGCTTAAAATTTAAAATAGATTTTATATGCCATGCTCTATTAAATTCTAATGATAATGGTGCTATGCGATTAAAAATTACATATTTATATTCTCTTTTTTTGGCACTAAATCTTGCATGAAAATTAAATTTTTTTTTATTTATTTTTAAAATAGATATTTTTTTTTTGTGCAAAAAAAAATTAACCGAGTTTAAAAAAAGAAATTTATTATTTATTTTAGACTTTAAAATAAAATGAGCTGATTGTCCTGTTGCGTGAACACCTGCGTCTGTTCTTCCTGATCCGTATAGGATAATTTTTTCTTTTAAGATTTTAGTTAAGATTTTTTCAGTTGTTTGCTG
>Ga0307986_10003687_pt1 | contig 10569 bp, 8 predicted proteins | sample EllFjometageno82_FD_203170 | JGI IMG/M metagenome (GOLD analysis project Ga0307986, IMG submission 203170) | Marine microbial communities from Ellis Fjord, Antarctic Ocean - #82 | ecosystem: Environmental > Aquatic > Marine > Unclassified | place: Southern Ocean | collected 2014-10-09
TCTGCTCTTGCGTTAAAACTGGGCTAGGAGTTTCTTCTATTAGTTTTTGATGTCTTCTTTGAACTGAACAATCTCTTTCGCCCAAGTGAATTGTTCTATTTTTACCAGACATTATTTGTACTTCTATATGCCTTGGATGTTTAAAATATTTTTCAATATACAGTTCGTCGTTGCCAAAATATTTCTTAGCTTCAGTTTTTGCAGTTAAAAAAAGATTTTCAAGTTGATTCTCTTCATCAACTATCTTCATACCTTTTCCGCCACCACCTGCTGCCGCCTTAATAAGTACAGGGTAACCTATTTCTTTACAAATAGACTTAGCTTCTTCGAAAGATTTTACTCCTCCTTCAGAACCTTCAATAATAGGTAGCCCATATTTTTTTGCTATTTTCTTTGCTTGAATCTTATCACCCATTTCACCGATAAGCCTGGAACTTGGTCCTATGAATTTAATTCCATGCTTAGTAACAATTTCCGCAAATTTTGAGTTCTCAGATAAAAAGCCGTAACCAGGATGAATTGCTTCAGCTCCCGTTAAATCAACTGCAGACATCAAAGATGAAATATTTAAATAGCTATTTTGCGGTTGGTGAGAACCTATACATACACTTTCATCAGCAAGCCTAACATGCATTGATTCAGAATCAACGTCTGAATGTACGGCTACAGTTTTAATACCCCATTCCTTACAAGCTCTTATTATTCTAACAGCAATTTCTCCTCTGTTAGCAATTAAAACTTTTTTAAACATTAAATTTATTTTAAAAGAATTAAAGTCTGCCCAAACTCTACCGGCTGTCCGTCTTTAATTAAAATATTTTTTACCTCTCCATCTTTAGTAGAGGGTATATGATTCATAGTTTTCATTGCTTCTACGATCATTATAGTTTGTCCTTTTTTAATTTTATCTCCAATTTTAATAAATTGCTTAGCTCCTGGTTCTGGCGACAAGTAAGCTGTTCCAATAATGGGGGATTTTATTGTAACGCCTTCTTCTACAGCGCTTAATAAATTTTTTTTATCAGAAATTTGATTCTCATTTACTTTATTTGTACTTGGCATTTCTGCCCATTTAGAAACTTTTATTTTGGTGTCACCATTTTGATACTCCAATTCAGAAAGCTTGAATTCATCTAAGTTATCTACAAGTTCTTTTATTAATTTTTTATCTATTTTCATTTTTGATTATTTCCTTAAGTCCCTCTAACGCCAAAATATACCCTTTAACACCAAATCCACAAATAATACTTTTAGCCGCTTTACTTATTAGGGATTTATGCCTGAATTTCTCTCTATTGTAAATATTTGTAATGTGTAATTCTACAATAGGTATAGTTAGTATCATCAAAGCATCTCTAATTGATACAGATGTGTGAGTATAGCCAGCAGCATTAATTATTAAGCCATGGTATTTTTTTCGAGAATCTTGAATAAAATCTATAATTTTACCCTCAATATTTGATTGTTTAAAACTTAATTGAATACTCTTTTTTTTAGCAAAGTTTTTACAATCTTTTTCAATCTGTTTTAGCGTTACGTTCCCATATTTTTCTTTCTCTCTTTCGCCTAAAAGATTAAGATTTGGTCCGTTGATAATAATAATTTTGTGCATCATTTCTATGAAAGTAGGTGTATTAAATATCTTAATTATGGCAAAAATACAATTAAATGGACGTAAGTTAGAATTAAGCAGCAAACATTCTATAACCACATTATTAAAAAAATATAAGATTGATGGTAAAAAAATTGCAGTTGAATTAAACGGCACGATAGTAAATCGAAATAAGTATAAATTAATTTATATAAAAAATAAGGATAAGATTGAAATAGTACATTTCATTGGAGGGGGTTAATCATAATGAAAAAAGATATTTTTAAAGTAGGTGGGCTAGTTCTAAAATCAAGATTAATTGTAGGAACAGGAAAATATAAGAATTTTAAAGAAACAGCTGAAGCAGTAAAAGCTTCTGGTGCAAGTATGGTCACAGTGGCTGTAAGAAGAATAAATATTCTAGATAAAAAAAAACCTTTGCTTACTGATTTTATAAACCCTAAAATTATTAAATATCTTCCGAATACCGCAGGGTGTTTTAATGCTAATGAATCTTTAAGAACATTAAGACTAGCTAGAGAAATGGGGGGATGGAAAATGGTAAAATTAGAAGTTTTGGGAGATAAAAAAACTTTATACCCCGATATGATAGAAACTTTAAAAGCAACAAAAATATTAGTTAAAGAAGGGTTTAAAGTTTTAGTTTATTGTTCAGATGATCCATTGCTAGCAAAAAAGTTAGAACATTTAGGTGCTGCCGCAATCATGCCTTTAGCTTCTCCTATAGGCTCAGGTCAAGGTATACAAAATAAAATTAATTTATCACTCATAATAAAAAATGCAAAAGTACCAGTCATAGTTGATGCCGGAATAGGCACTGCCTCTGACTCTACTATAGCGATGGAGTTAGGATGTGACGGAGTTCTCGTTAACAGTGCAATAGCTAAAGCAAAAAAACCAGTTTTAATGGCCGAGTCTTTTAAGAACGCAGTAATTTCTGGTCGTCAATCATTTCTCTCAGGCAGAATGTCAAAATTATTTTATGCTGACGCTAGCAGTCCTCTCAAAGGTCTAATCTAGGCAGCTTTTTTTTTTCTTCTTACCCAAAGTGTTCTAGGAGATTTTTTTTTTATTTTTTTATCAGTGCTTTTCTTTATTTTTTCTACTAGAGTTTTTTTATTTTTTTTATCCGTCGTAGAAATTTTTGTTTCTTTTGCTTTTATTTTAATTTCTTTTTGAAGTCCTGCAATTTTATTTATATTTTCAATTTTATTGATTGTTTTTTTATTTTTATCTAATAAATTTATACCATACTCGGGAATAATTAGCTGAGGATCTGCAATAAAATTAATTTTTATTTTAAATTTATCTTCAAAGTAATTAATTTCTTTTTTTAAAATTTTATCAATATAGATTTTAACTTTCTCAGGAACCTGAACACTTACACTTTTTACTTTTTCTTCAAACGACAGCATTTCTGATTTTTTCACTAATTTTAAAGCAAAAGACTCTAGTGATAGATTTGTTTCCCACTTAATCGAACCTTCTCTTAGTCTTTGTCTTGTCATTTCCAACAATCCAAAGGTACTAATTTTTCCAACCTGGATTCTTGCCCTATCTTTTCTGATAGACTCTCTCATTTTTTTTTCTACTAACCTTCTGTTAAAAAAATTCATCATGTCGATAAAATCTATAACGATTAAACCGGACAGATCTCTAATCTTAATTTGTTTTGCTATTTCATTAGCAGCTTCCAAATTAGTGTTCAAAGCAGTTTTTTCAATATTTGAAGCTTTAATAGATTGGCCTGAGTTAATATCTATCGCCACCAAGGCCTCAGTTGGGTTGATTACTAAATAACCTCCAGACTTTAGTTTCACCACAGGATCAAAAATATTATTAAGTTCTTTTTCAATTCCAGCTTCATGAAATAAAGGAATTTTGCCTTTGTGTTTTTTTAAAAATTTTGCACTTTTCGGAATTAATTCTTTTATAAACGATTTAGCTTTTTGATATCCTTCATTACCATCAATATAAATATTAGAAGTATCATTATCGTAAATATCTCTTAGAGCTCTTTTTATAATATCTCCTTCTTCATAGATTAATGAAGGTGCATTAGAATCTAACGCTTTATTTTGAATCTGATCCCATGTTTTTAACGTATTTTTAAAATCTTTTTCAATTTCAATTTTAGTTTTATTAGCTCCCGCTGTTCTTACGATAACTCCCATGCTTTTCGGTATCTCAATCTGATTTAAAATACTTCTTATCTTCGATCTATCGGTAGAATTAAAAATTTTTCTAGATATACCACCTCCTTTAGCAGTGTTAGGCATTAAAACTATATATTTACCCGCTAGAGATACAAAAGTAGTTAGCGCAGCTCCTTTATTTCCTCTTTCTTCTTTTATTACTTGAATTAAAACAACCTGACCCGGTTTAACTACTTCCTGAATTTTATATCTTTTAACACCATATGAGTTATTTAATTTTTCTCTTTCATTAGTATTCTTTCTTTCTATTTCAGGTTCAAGATTAGCTTCCTGTTTTTCGATAGCAATTTCAGAATTTCCATTTTTTTCATTTTCATCAATCTCATCATTATTTTCTGAAGTTCTACTTTCACCATTTTCAGAATTAGCCCCATTACTTAAATCATCTAAATTTTTATTTTTTAAATCTTCTCTTATTCTCTCTTCCGCTTCTCGAAGTCTTTCCTTGTCTTCAGTTGGAATTTGATAATAATCTGATTGAATGTCATTAAAGGCAAGAAAACCATGTTTTATTCTTCCAAAATTAATAAAAGCTGCCTGCAATGATGGCTCAACTCTACTTACAGTACCTAAATAAATGTTATTTTTGAAATTTAGATTGTTCTTATCTTCGTACTCGTATTCTTCGACTCCATTGTCTGATTTAAGAACAATTCTAGTTTCGTCAGGATGTGATGCATCAATATATAAATTTTTTTCCATTTTGAGTGAATTCCTTTAGTGATTAAATTTAATGAATTTTGTTTAAAATTTTTCATACGAATACTATACAAAATTTTTTGGTTCTTTTCATCAACTATGAGTCTATATATACGCCTTAAGATAGCCAAAATTTAAGCTTTACCTACAATGAATCATGTTTAGTTATTTCAACACTCTAATTAAAGCAGGTATTGTCGTAGCTCTCGCTATATTTTTTGTATTGTTTTCTGCCCTTTGGTATTTTTCCTCAGGTTTGCCTGATTATAAAAAATTAGAAACTTACGAACCTCCCGTTTCTAGCAGGGTATACGCTAGCAACGGAGATCTTATTGCAGAATACGCAATAGAAAAAAGATTCTTTGTTCCCTATGATACAATTCCAAAGCTTATTATAAATGCCTTTCTTTCAGCCGAAGACAAAAATTTTTTTGTTCATCCAGGCATAGATCCGCAAGGAATCATTAGGGCTATAATTAATAATTTCAAAAATTTTGTAGAAGACAAAAGATTAGAAGGCGCATCTACAATAACGCAACAGGTTGCCAAAAATTTTTTATTAACAAATGAGGTTTCTTTTAAAAGAAAAATAAAAGAAGCTATTTTAGCATTTAGAATTGAAAAAGCTTACAGTAAAGAAAGAATTTTAGAGCTTTATTTAAATCAAATTTATTTAGGAGAAGGTACCTACGGTATTGCAGCAGCAAGTTTAGAATACTTTGATAAATCTGTAAAAGAATTAAATTATTCTGAAGCAGCCTTACTAGCTGCGCTACCAAAAGCTCCAAGTAAATATAACCCATTTAAATTTTATGAAGAGGCAAAATTAAGGAGAAACCTAGTTTTACAAAACTTAAATGAAAATAATTTTATTAATGATATTGAATTAGAAAAATATAAATTAGAAGAAATTAATTTAAAAAAAAGAAAAATTAAACTTCTCAAAGAAGCCAATTATTATACCGAGGAAATTAGAAGAATTATTAAAAATAATTATGGATTCGATAAACTTTATGCCGAAGGTTTGTCAATAAAGTCAGCGCTAGATGTTAATTATCAGCTTTATGCTCTAAGTGCTTTAAGGAAAGGGATTGAGTCATATGACAGAAGACACGGTTGGAGAGGGTCAATTGTAAATACAAAAATTAAAAAAAATTGGCAAGAAATTTTAACAGAAAAAAAAATAGACCCCAGTTTAAAATGGCGTTTTGCTGAAATAATAAATGTTAATGATTTGAAAATAGTTTTTCAAGTTTTGAATGAAAAAGAGCAAGGAACTATTACAGTCAATGATTTAAAATGGGCAATAAATAAAACTATTTATGATTCATTCAAAGTTAATGATGTCATTTATGTGTATAAAGCCGTAGATGGAAAGTGGCAGTTAAAGCAATATCCAAAAGTTAACGGAGCTATAGTAGCTATAGATCCGTTTAGTGGAAAAGTTAAAGCTTTAGCTGGTGGATTTAGTTTTAACTCAAGTGAATTTAATCGAGCCACACAAGCAAAAAGACAACCCGGATCTGCGTTTAAACCCTTTGTTTACGCAGCAGCTCTAGAAAATAATTTTTCTCCAAATTCTATAATTTTAGACGCTCCTTTCACAGCCACACAAGGAGTTGGTTTAAAAAACTGGAAGCCAGAGAACTACGGTAAGGAATTTTATGGACCAACCACTCTAAGAAAAGGAGTCGAGTATTCTAGAAACTTAATGACTGTAAGAATAGCTCAAGACTTAGGATTAAAAAAAATATTAAAATTATCAAATGATTTAAATATTTACGATGAAATACCAGAGCTATTGTCAGTATCATTAGGTTCCGCAGAAACAACTTTACTACAAATTACAAATGCCTACTCCACATTTGTTAATGGAGGAAAAAAAGTTAATCCTACTCTTATTGAGAGGATTCAAGACAGAAGAGGCAAAACTATTTACAATTCAGAAAAAAGGGAGTGTATTGGATGCGACAAATTTTCGAAAACAGAAACTTTAACCCCGTATATTAGAGACAATTACAAACAGATTATAAGTAAAGAAACTGCTTATCAAGTTTTGTCAATTCTCGAAGGAGCGATTAAAAGAGGAACGGGAAAAAACCTTAAAGACCTAAATGTCCCTCTCGCTGGCAAGACGGGTACAACCAATGATAATTTTGATGCTTGGTTTATTGGAGCCACATCTAATCTAATTGTGGGAGTATATATTGGTTTTGATAGTCCAAAGACACTTGGCAAGTATGAAACTGGAGCTCGAGCAGCACTACCAATATTCAAAAATTTTGTTAGGCAGGCATTGTATAAAGATGAATTTAAGCCATTTACGATTCCAAAAGAAATATTTTTTACTGCAATTAACTACAATACTGGAAAAAAAGAAAGTTTTAGCAAACCCGGCTCAATTATTGAGGCTTTCAAATTAAGAGATATTGAAAAAATGAAAAATAATTATTCAGATAAAGGCTTAAATTATGATAGTTTAATAAAGTTTAGACAATTTTATTAATGGAATTATTAGATCAACAAATAAATGTAGCAGAAAAAGCTCTAAATAATATTAGGGGGTATCTTTGAAACCAATAATATTAAGTCTAAATTAGACAATTTAAACTCTATAATAGCAAAAAAAGATTTCTGGAAAGACAACAACAAAGTTAAAAAAACTGTTAAAGAAAAAAAACATTTTGAGACAGTTCTTGAATTATTTAAAAGTTCAAAAAAAGAACTAGAAAATCTAAAAGATATTTATAGTCTAGCAAAAGAAGAGTCTAATGAAGAAATAATTTCAGACTGTTTAGATAAAATTAAAGACATAGAAAAAAAAATAAAAAAAACAGAAGTCAATTGCTTCTTGTCAGGAGAAAATGATTCATTAGATATTTATTTAGAAATTCATGCTGGTGCAGGAGGAACAGAAAGTCAAGACTGGGCTGAAATGCTAAGAAGAATGTACCTGAAGTGGTTTGACAAAAAATCATTTACTAGTGAAATTATTAGCGAGCACAAAGGTGAGGAGACTGGAATTAAGTCATCAACACTAAAAATAAGTGGTGCATATCTTTATGGGTTAATGAAAAATGAGTCAGGTGTTCATCGATTAGTTAGAATATCTCCTTTCGATAGTGGTGCTAGAAGACACACAAGTTTTGCCAGTGTTTGGGTTTATCCGTCAATAGATGAAGAAATTGATATTAAAGTAGATGAAAAAGATTTAAGAATTGACACGTATAGATCTAGCGGGGCAGGAGGACAACACGTCAACGTTACAGATAGTGCCGTTAGAATTACTCATTTACCAACTAAGATTGTTGTACAGTGTCAAAATCAAAGATCACAACACAAAAATAAAGAGACATGCTATAAAATGTTAAAAGCAAGACTGTATGAACACGAACTTCAAAAAAGAGAGCAACAAGAGCAAAAAAATGTAAGTTCAAAAACAGATATAGGTTGGGGCCACCAAATACGTTCATATGTTTTACAACCGTATCAACTTGTAAAAGATTTAAGATCTAAAATTGAAAGTACGAACCCAGAAGATGTGTTAAATGGAAATCTAGATCAATTTATTGAGGGAAATTTATTTCGATCATAATGAAAAAATTTATATATTCATTTTTTTTAATCACACTATTATTATTTATATCTTTTATTATTTACATATCTATTTTAGGAGTCGAGACATCTAAATTTAACAATGTAATTACTCAAGAAATTAAAAAAAAAGATCCTAATATTCAACTCTCATTAGACAAAATAAAGATTAAATTTGATGTAAAAAAAATTCAAATATATATTTCAACGTTTGAACCGCAAATTATTTATCAAGACATCAGAATACCAATAAAAAAGATAAATCTATACTCAAAAATAAGCTCAATTTTAAAATCAAAAAATGAAATAAATCAAGCGACAGTATTAATTGAAAATTTTAATATTGAAGATATTCAAAAATTAGCTGTTCGGATTAAACCTTCAAATTTTAAGACTTATTTACTTAATAACTTAAATAACGGAGAAATTGAGAAAATATTAATTGACGTTAAATTAGGTAAAAACTTTAAAATTAATGACTACAAGGTAAATGGCTCTGTAAAAAAAGTTAACGTGAAAGCATTTAACGATTTATTGATTCAAGATGTTAGTCTTAATTTTATATCTGATAAAAATTTAACATTGATTAACTCAATAAGTGCTAATTATCAGGGTATTACAATATCTAATGGTTCAACTAGCTTTAATAAAAATAAAAAAATTAATATTGAAGGAAAATTTGATTCAAAATTTAATTTTAGTGGTGACGTAGAAAACAAACTATTTGTAAAATCAAATATAAATTTTTTAAAAGAAAATAAAGTAAATCTTCAAGGCTCATTGTTACATAAATTTTCATTAACTATTGATGAAAATTTTAAATTAAATAATTATGAGTACTATTCAAAGGGAAATATTTCAGAGTCTCAAATAATTTTAAAAGATAAATTTAAAACTGTTTTTCTTAAAAAACCAATTAATAAATTATCAATATTTAAAACTAATTTAGAAATTAATTTAAATAATAATAAAAATAGTTCTTTAATAGCTGACGGCTTTTATAATTTAGGAGGCCAAAAAAATAAAAAATTTAAAGTTACACATGATTTAAGCAAAAAAAATCCTAAATATTTAATTGATTTCGATTTATCTGAAAATATTTTTTTAGAACTAATTAACTTTAAAACTAATCTTAGGAATAATAGCAATATTAAAAGTGAGATTAATTACATAAATAATAATCTTATTTTTAAGTATATAAATTTTACTGAAGGTAAAAATTCTATTTCAATAAATAACCTCAAATTAAATAAAAAAAATGAGATAGAATTTTTTTCTAAGATCAGTGTGCTAACTTTTAAAAACAATCAAGAGAATAATAATTTTAAAATTACTTCAAAAAAAAAAATCTCTGTTACAGGAAAAAAGTATGACACTACTTATTTGTTGAAGCAGTTATCAGGTGACAGTAAAAAAAATTTATTAAAAAATATTACAAAAAATATTGAGATTAATTTAAATAGCTTAATTACTAAATCAAAAATACCTTTAAATAATTTTCGTTTAATAGGACGTATTAAAAAAGGTAAATTCGAAAAGCTTTCTGCGAAAAGTGAGTTTTCAGAAAAAGAATATCTAGATATTTCACTAAAAAAAGATGAAAATAACAAAAAGATATTAGAAATTTATTCAGATAAGCCGCAAGCATTATTAACTGATTATAAATTTTTTGAGGGCATTAAGGGTGGAAAATTACTTTACAATTCAGTAATAGACGAAAGAGGATCAGCTTCAAAAATTAGTATTGAAAATTTTAAAGTTCAAAAAGCTCCTGCTTTTGCAACATTATTAACTCTAGCAGATTTAGGAGGAATTGCCGATGCATTGTCAGGTCAAGGGATGAGTTTTGATATTCTAGAAATTAATTTAAAAGATGATGCAAACGTTACAACTATAGAAGAAATTTTAGCCTTAGGGTCGAGTGTTTCTATGCATATGGATGGTTATATTGAAAAAGAAAGTGGATTATTAAGCTTAAGCGGGACTCTAGTTCCTGCTAAAATGCTAAATAGTCTAATTTCAAAAATACCCGTTGTAGGTAATATTTTAGTTGGCAATAAAGCTGGTGAAGGTGTGTTTGGAGTTAGTTTTAAAATAAAAGGTTTGCCAGGAGCAGTTAAAACTACCGTTAATCCTGTCAAAACTTTAACACCAAGATTTATTACTAGAGCTTTAGAGAAGATGAAAAAAAATTAATTAATCTTAATTTTAAAATGTTTTTTTTTCCCGTGTGAAACTTTAATATAATTATTTTCAACAAAATCACTTATATTAATAATTTTTTTTTCATTGGTTAAAACAATGTCATTTATTTTAATACCTTTTTCGTTAATCGCTCTTCTAATTTCACTTTTTGAATTTAAAATCTTAGTATTGTTTAAGAAATCAACTACATTAATTCCATTTTTTAAGATTGATTCTTTAATTAAAATAACAGGTAAATTTTGT
>Ga0307986_10003689_pt1 | contig 10569 bp, 10 predicted proteins | sample EllFjometageno82_FD_203170 | JGI IMG/M metagenome (GOLD analysis project Ga0307986, IMG submission 203170) | Marine microbial communities from Ellis Fjord, Antarctic Ocean - #82 | ecosystem: Environmental > Aquatic > Marine > Unclassified | place: Southern Ocean | collected 2014-10-09
CCAAGACTACGCAATATATAAAAAATGAATTATTATCTTCTGTTTAAGTCACTTCATTTGATCTCTATAATTTCTTGGATGGCGGGGTTGCTTTATTTGCCCAGATTATTTGTTTATCACGCAGAAACCAGAAACAACGTCGAAAAAACAAAAACCTTTCAATTAATGGAAAAAAAGCTTTTTTTTTACATTATGAACCCAGCCATGCTTCTTTCTTGGTTGTTTGGCATTTTGTTGATTCACACGACAGGAATGGAAAATTTTACTTTTTTGTGGGTTCAGTTAAAGCTAATAATGGTATTGCTTTTGACCACTTATCACTTCTTCCTTTTGCATTGTCTTAATAATTTTATTCAAGATAACAGCAAATATTCCCCTAAATTTTATAGAATAATTAATGAGATTCCGACTTTACTTTTAATAGGCATTATATTTGTTGTTGTTTTTAAACCATTATAAAGGTTGAAATCTTATTAAAAACGCCTATATTTATTACACATACCTCATTAATTAAAAAAATCCTATGAACCTACAAGAACTAAAAAAACGAAATTCTGCTGAACTTATTGTCGAAGCTGAAAAACTTGGCATTGAAAACCCAAGCACATTAAGAAAACAAGAAATACTCTTTGCAATATTAAAAAAACTAGCAGAAAAAAACGAACAAATTACAGGCCAAGGAGTTTTAGAGCTTTTACCGGATGGTTTTGGTTTTTTGAGAGCCATGGAATCTAATTACTTACCAGGCCCAGATGATATTTATGTCAGTCCAAGCCAAATAAGAAAATTTGGTTTAAGAACCGGAGATACAGTCGAAGGAGAAATTAGATCACCCAAAGACGCTGAAAGATATTTTGCATTACTTCAGGTAAATAAAATTAATTTCGAAGATCCTGAAAAGGGAAGAAACAAGATTGCTTTTGACAATCTTACCCCGCTTTATCCGAACGAAAAAATAACTCTAGAAGTCGAATCCACAACAATAGAAAAGAAACCAGACAATACCGCAAGATTGATTGACCTTGTTAGCCCCATAGGAAAAGGTCAAAGGGCTTTAATCGTGTCACCTCCTCGTGCAGGAAAAACTATTATTTTACAAAATATTGCTCAGTCAATCACAACAAATCACCCAGAATGTTATTTAATGGTGTTATTAATTGACGAAAGACCAGAAGAAGTAACAGACATGCAAAGATCTGTAAAAGGTGAAGTCGTTAGCTCTACTTTTGATGAACCAGCGTCACGTCATGTAGCTGTAGCAGAAATGGTTATCGAAAAAGCAAAACGATTAGTCGAGCATAAAAAAGATGTGGTAATTTTATTAGACTCAATTACTCGATTGGGAAGAGCTTATAATGCTGTTATTCCTAGTTCTGGGAAAGTGTTAACTGGGGGTGTTGATGCGAATGCTCTTCAAAGACCCAAGAGGTTTTTCGGTGCCGCACGTAACATCGAGGAGGGCGGTTCACTTACAATTATTTCTACAGCACTTGTAGACACAGGCTCTAGAATGGATGAAGTAATTTTTGAGGAATTTAAAGGTACAGGAAATTGTGAATTAATTCTTGACAGAAAAGTTGCAGACAAACGTATCTATCCCGCGCTTGATATCACTAGATCTGGCACAAGAAGAGAAGAACTTCTTTTTCAAAAAGACGACCTTTCTAAGATGAATGTTTTAAGAAGAATTATAAGTCCCATGGGAACTATGGACGGAATAGAGTTTTTAATTTCAAAACTTAAGAACACAAAGAACAATGCAGATTTTTTTGACTCCATGAACAAGACTCCTTAATTACTTTTCCTTTATTTTTTTAATTTTAGTATTTCAGCAATTTGTTCACTCGCTTGGTTTACATAATCAAGATCTATCATTTTGTTTATATCTATCCCAGTTTGATCGATTGAGTTATTGAATCTATAAGAGTTGTAAATGTTCTGTTCAAGGGATTTACCAGCACTAATTTCTAAAATATTCTTTGCCTTGTTTTTTGTATAGAATCCGCATGGTGAACCCAAGATTTATTAATTTGTTCAATTTCAACTTTTGATCTTTGGGTAATATATTTTTGTATAAAAAAGATTTTAAGTCCAAAAATGCCAAAAACTTTGTATAGCAATGCTTTTAATTTCCAGTTAATTTGAAACATATAAAAATATAGATTATTCAAAAGCTTTTTAAAATGAATATATACGCTTTATCATCAGGAAGAGGCCCTTCAGGAATAGCAATTATTAGACTGTCCGGTAAAGATACATTAAAAATTGTCGAAGTTATTTCCAAAAAAAAAAATCTAAAATCTAAAGAAATGAACCTCTGTAAATTCTACGACCCAGCAAGCAATGGTTTGATTGATGAAGGATTATTATTGTTATTTATTAGTCCAAATAGCTTCACAGGTGATGATTTGGCTGAATTCCATGTTCACGGTAGCAATGCCGTAATTACACAATTTTTAAAAGTTCTTTCAGAACAAACAAACTGTAGATTAGCAGAACCGGGAGAATTTACTAAAATAGCTTTTCAAAACAATAAGATTGATCTTATAGAAGCCGAGAGTATAGGTGACTTAATTCACTCAGAAACAGAACTACAAAGACAACAAGCTATCAAATTAGTTCAAGGAAACGCTTCTAATTATTACAATTCTCTAAGAGACAAACTGGTTAAAGCACTAGCTTTCATAGAGGCACAAATAGACTTTGCAGAAGATGATTTACCAGACACTATATTAAAAGATGTTCAAGCAGCAATTAAAGAGGTCCATGATGATATAAAAAAAGTTCTTAATGATAATAAAATTGGAGAGAAAATCAGAGATGGTTTTAAAGTGGCAATTGTAGGCGAGGTAAACGCAGGTAAATCATCGCTGCTAAACCTGCTTTCCAAGAGAGACGTTGCAATTGTTTCAGAGGAAGAAGGAACAACACGTGACGTTATTGAGACCTATCTTAATATTGATGGATATCCAGTTATATTAGCGGACACAGCTGGAATAAGAGAAGCTAAAAATGAAGTTGAAAAAAAAGGAATATCGTTAGCATTAAACAAGTTTAAAAATGCAGATTTGAACTTAATTGTAATAGACAACTCATCAAAGCAGTTAGATATAAAAATAAAAAGTTTAATAAATGAGAATAGTATTGTTGTTTTAAACAAGTCAGACAAAGTGAACACGCCAACATATAATTTTAAAGATGCGGTATTAGTGTCAGTTAAAAAAAATGAAAATATCGATCAACTAGTAATAAAAATAAAAGATAAGTTAAGTTCAAAATTTATATTATCAAATAATACTTTGGTCACACGTGAAAGACACAGAATAAAATTAATTGAATGTTCAAAAGAAATAGATAATTTTCTTAAAAAAGATCAGAAGGAAAATATAGAGATGGCAGCTGAAGATCTTAGATTAGCGACTAGGCATCTTGGAGGCATTGTTGGAAAGGTAGACGTTGAAGAAATTCTAGAATCTATTTTTAAAGATTTCTGCATCGGTAAATAATTAAATAAGATCTTGTAAATTCAAATTAGAAGGATACATTTAGCTCATGAAAGATGTGAGCTTCGATGTAGTTGTTATAGGAGGTGGTCATGCTGGTTGTGAAGCAGCAGCAGCATCCGCTAGAATAGGTGTAAATACAGCTCTTTTTACACATAAAATCGAGAGTATTGGAGAAATGTCTTGTAACCCAGCTATAGGGGGGTTGGGCAAGGGGCATTTGGTTAGAGAAATAGATGCTCTAGATGGTGTTATGGGCGATGTAACAGATAAATCAGGAATACAATTTAGGTTGCTAAATAGAAGCAGAGGTCCAGCTGTAAGAGGACCCAGAACACAATCAGATAGAACTTTATACAAAGAGCATATGCAAAAAATTTTACTGAACTATCAAAACTTAACCGTGATAGCAGACCCAGTAATTAAATTTTTGTTTAACAAAAATCAAATGGTAGGATTTATCTGTGAAAGTGGAAGACAAATATTTTGTAAACAATTAATTTTAACTACGGGAACTTTTTTAAATGGTTTAATTCACATTGGTCAAACACAAATTCCGGCAGGAAGGTTTGATGAAAAACCATCGAATGGATTGAGTGAACAACTGGCAAAATACGATATTACACTTGGCAGACTTAAAACAGGAACACCGCCCAGATTAGACGGCAGAACAATTAATTATGATGATATTGAAATGCAACCAGCTGATGATGATCCTTATTTTTTTTCTTTTTTGACCAACAAGCTTGTAAACAAACAAATTTCGTGTGGCGTTACATACACGAATAACGAAGTTCACAAACTTATAAATGAAAATATACATTTAAGCGCTATGTATTCTGGTAACATTAAAGGTGTTGGTCCAAGATACTGCCCTTCAATAGAAGATAAGATTGTTAAGTTTAAGGAAAAGGGTCGCCACCAAATTTTCTTAGAACCTGAAGGATTAAATGACAGCACTGTTTACCCTAATGGTATTTCTACATCTCTACCCGAGGAAATTCAGCTTAAATTTCTGTATAAAATCAAAGGTTTAGAGCAGGTAAAGATGATAAGGCCAGGATATGCAATAGAGTACGATTATGTTGATCCAAGAGAGCTTAATGCAACTCTTGAAACCAAAAAAATTAAATCTCTTTATCTCGCAGGACAAATCAACGGCACAACAGGTTACGAGGAAGCTGCTGCCCAAGGTTTGATGGCAGGAATAAATGCAGCACTTAAAATTAAAAATAAAAAAGAATTTATTCTAGACAGATCAGAATCTTATATTGGAGTTATGATTGATGATTTAATCACGAAAGGTGTTTCAGAACCGTATCGAATGTTTACCTCTAGGGCTGAATATAGATTGTCTCTTCGTGCCGATAACGCAGACCAAAGATTAACACCCTTAGGTATAAATATTAAATTAATAAGAGAAGTTAGAAAGAATTCTTTTTTAGAAAAAGAAAAAAAACTAGTTACAGTTTACAATACACTTAAGTCTAATATGATCACACCTAATGCTGCCGCCAAACATATGCTCAAAATTTCTATGGACGGTATTAAAAGATCCGGCGTAGAAGTTCTTGCTCTTAAAGGTGTTACTATGTCTAAATTACGTAAAATATGGGATAATATACCCTATTATGAACAGTCAATTGATGAGCAAGTTGAAATTGATGCTCATTATTCTGGTTATCTAAAAAAACAAAGTCATGACATCGCTGCATTTAAGAAAGACGAATCTATAGTTATTCCACTAGATATTGATTATGAATGCTTAGGAGGTCTTTCTAATGAAATTAAATCTAAACTCATAAAGATAAAACCGAAAACTCTTGGTCAGGCTTTAAGAATAGATGGCGTTACACCAGCTGCAGCAATTATACTCTTAGGATTTATCAAGAAAAGCAGATATAAATCATATGCTTGATGAATAATGATAAAGTAATAAACGATTTAAAAAATAACTTAAAATTTACAAAAGAAGATGTTGAAAAACTCCAAGTTTTTCATGATGAACTTATAAATTTTAACAAAAGGTATAATCTCATTTCTAAATCTACAGAAGATCATATATGGCATAGACATATTTTAGACTCAGCTCAATTAGTCAAATACATAGATTTTAATAGCAATAAGTCTATATCCGACATGGGTTCTGGAGCTGGATTTCCAGGAGTAGTAATGGCTATTTTTAATAAAAATCCTAGTTTTCACGTGAAATTGTACGAAAAATCTTCAGTTAAATGTGATTTTCTCGATATAGTAAGAAATAAAATAGGTACTAGATATGAAATATACGGTGACTACAAAATGGAAAAAATTAGTTCTTCTTATGTAATTTGTAGGGCCTTTAAAAAATTAGAAGAGGTGATTAGGATTTCACGTGAAATAATAGAAGTTAACCACAGGCTTATTATTTTAAAGGGTAAAAATGCTGAAAATGAAATTAATAAACTTAAACCTTACGAAAAGTTTGTATATAAAATAGAAAATAGTATTACAGATCAAAAATCAAAAATTTTGATTATTGAGATTAAAAAATAAAATGAATAAAATAATTTCTGTTATAAATCAAAAGGGTGGAGTTGGCAAAACAACAACAGTCATAAATCTTTCGACAGCGCTAGCAAATGCAGGAAAAAAAATATTAGTTATAGATTTAGATCCTCAAGGGAATGCTACAACAGGCTTAGGAGCCTCTAACAATGAAATAGAGAAAAATATTTATAAAATTATTATAGGTCAGAATAACCCAAAAAATTGTATACAAGAAAGTTGTGTTAAAAACCTTGATTTAATTGGCTCAAATGTCAATTTGTCAGGATTAGAAGTTGAAATTGCGGATGATCCGAACAAAGCTTTTTTGTTAAAAAAAGTTTTAGATGAAAACCAAAGTGTATTTTCAGAGTATGAAAATATATTTATAGACTGTCCTCCTTCATTAAGCTTGTTGACGGTAATGTCATTAGTGGTTGCTGATGAATTATTAGTTCCATTACAAACTGAGTTTTTTGCCCTAGAAGGAATATCTCAACTAGTTAAAACAATTGAAAGGATTAAAATAAATTTAAATCCTAATTTGAATATACGAGGAATTCTTTTAACAATGTTTGATAAAAGAAATAAATTATCAAACCAGGTAGACGCGGAAGCAAGAAAATATTTTAAAGAGAAAGTATATAAGACTGTGATACCAAGAAATGTAAGATTATCTGAAGCACCATCACATGGAGTACCATGTATTGTTTATGATAAAGCGTGTCTCGGGAGCAAATCGTATATTGAATTAGCTAAAGAATTTGTCGAACAAGAAAACAGAACATAAAGTTATATGGTGGAAGAAAAAAATAAAAAAGGATTAGGCAGAGGTCTGATGTCTTTATTTGGAGATCAAACAGATGAAGTGTCACTGAACCCAAATATCAGTACACCGTACTTATCAATATCTATAGGCGATCTAGAGCCAAACAGATTTCAACCAAGAAATTATTTTGATCCAAATAAAATAGAGGAATTGGCCCAATCAATAAAAAAAAATGGATTAATTCAACCAATAGCTGTCAGGCCTAAATCAAAAGGTGGGTATGAAATTATTGCGGGTGAGAGAAGGTGGTTAGCAGCACAAAAAGCTGGTCTACATGATGTTCCTGTAGTCGTACATAATCTTAATAATATTCAAGCTCTAGAACTGGCAATTATAGAAAATATTCAGAGAGAGGATTTGAACTCCATTGAAGAAGCAAAAGGTTATAATCGTTTAATGAAAGAATTCAAATATGATCACGAAAAACTTTCTGATTTTATGGGCAAAAGCAGAAGTCATATTAGTAATACACTTAGACTTTTGACATTACCTTCTGAAGTAATAAAATTAGTCGATGAAGGGAAACTTAAAGCTGGTCAAGTAAGGCCATTGGTTGGAAGATTTAATGCTGTCGAAATAGCCTATTCGATAATCAAAGAAAAACTTAGTGCAAGATCTATCGAGAATATAGTGAGAAGAGACAAAGAGAAAGAAGAAGAGAATTTAAAACCAAAAAAAAAAACTGATGTTAATATATTATTATCTCAAAGAAAAATTGAAGAAAAAATAGGTTTAAGTACTAAGATAATTGCAAAAAAAAATAACTCTGGAAAAGTGGTAATTGAATTTAAAACTAAAGATCAATTCGAGATGCTGTCGATTTTACTAACTAAAAGTAAGTAGCAGAAGCTTTGTTAGTAAGTTCAATAATAAGATCTTTAATTATAATGTCATTTCGCAGATAAGAATTTTTTTTGATTAAAATTTCAGTCTCACAAATTTTTTTACCTAGTTGTGTCAGTTTTGCTAAATTCCATTTTTTAAGTTGTTGAATAATTACCGGTTTGTCTTTCCAAAAAATTGGTGGTTTTAATTTTTCTAAAGCCTCTTCTGCCCTACTCTTATTTTTGTTATTAATTTCAATTATTTCTTGTAGTTTTAAAACTCTATAATTCAGATTGTTTAAATAAAAAAATGTATCTTCGTTATATAACTCTACTTCTGATAGTAATTGGTTAATTTTCTCTTTTTCTCCATTTAATGCGTTATCCCTAATTTCATCAAAACTAATGTTTTTTTTTATATTTAAAATTACTAAAATTTCTTCTTTGTTAATTTTTTTTTGTAAAAAATAGGTTTTAATTTTTATGATTTCACTTTTAATAATTCTTCTATCCATGCTAGATTTAAAAATTATTAAATTAACTATTTCTCCAGTTAAACCTTTAAATTCTCTTAATTCTTCGTTCACATAGGCAATCAATGTACGCTCATTATCTTGATAGCAAGGAAAGATTGCTAGATTTTTACTTTTTTCAAATAGATTTCTTAGTTTAGATTTTCTTTCTAATTTTTCTGAGAAAATATAAATTTTTGTATCTTTACTCTGTTTTTCAAAGCATTCAGCAATTTCGTCGTAAATTTTATCTGACGCATCCTGTAAAAAAATTAATTTTTTTTTATTAAAAAGGGAATCGTTAATCACATTTTTGTACAAAATTCCTTTATTTTTTAACAACTCTCCCTCAAAATAAATTATTATTTCAGAATCTTTGTTTTGGCTTTTAGTTGACTCTTTAATAGAATCTTTGATTCCAATGTTTTCTCCATAGATTAAAACGGCTTGGAAATTCTTTAAAATCTCCATGTTTTTTTCAACAATATAACTTTTTAGTATCACTCACTCCTCGTCAGCAAGTTTATATAATTACTAGTGTCATCGGATATTTGGATTGTTAAATTTTTGATTGCACTGTTTTCATTGGCAATTGTTTCTGAATGAACAGAAGCTACGTCGTAATCACCACTACGTACAAATAATTTTTGTATTTTTTTATTATCGTTAAGACTTGTTAGTTGTAAATCTAGGCTAATAATCACACTATATCTTATGACTCTGCCCGCAGAATTTTTAATTTTAGTATTTCTTTGTTTTTTTGTATTTAACTCAATGTTGTATTTTTTTTTTGAATTACTGTCAGATAATAATAAAATATTATTTTTTACAATTTGAGAAATTCTTTTGTCTCCACTGCTTTCAATATTACGTATATCGATTACTGCATCGCCTTTCTGCTTAATTGTTTTAAACCCACAGGATAATAATAAAAGTGAAAAAATTATGATGGAAATAATTTTAATATTTTTTTTCATTCTTTTATTTTGTAAGGTAATTAATAATTTTATTTTTTACGAATATTATTTTTTGTATTTTATTTTTTGTTAATTGTTCATTAATTTTCTTTATCTTTTTACATTCGTTTATAACATTTTCTTCGTCTAAGTCTTTTTTAACATCTATAATTTCTCTTGTTTTCCCATTAATTTGTATAGCAAATTTAATTTTTTCATTTAACTTTAATTCACTATCAACCTCTGGCCATAATTTAATATCTTTTGACCCAAGCTGTTCCAAACATTCATGTGCCACATGAGGCACAAAGGGAATAAGCATTCTCATTAATTTTGAAAGATTTTTTTGTAAACATTCATTACTCGTTTTTTCACTTAATGCTGAATTAAAAAGATTATAAATACTATAAACATTTGCAACCACCACATTTAATTGAAAATTGTTAATTAAATTGGTTATTATTAAAACATAATTATTAAATTTAATTTCAAAATTTTTATTATCTTTATTATCTTTTGAATTTTTACGAGTAATAACTAAATTAGTTAAATTATAAATTTTCTGTAAAAATTTGTAAGCAGAATTGACACCTTGGTTGGACCACTGAACATCTTTTTCTGGAGGACTATCTGATAAAATAAACCATCTTACTGCGTCAGCCCCATATGATTTAATCATGTCTTCAGGATCAATTACATTTTTTTTTGATTTCGACATAGACTCAGAGTGACCAACAACAACTTTAGATTTATCTAAAATTTTTATGAACTCGTTTTTATCATTTTTTTCTATTTCTTCAGGGTTTAACCATCGCCCATTAATGTCCTTGTACGTTTCATGACAAACCATACCTTGAGTAAAAAGACCTTTAAAAGGTTCTTGTGTATTAATTTTAGGATTGTTTTTTTGAACAGCGTGCATAAAAAATCTTGAATAAAGTAAATGTAAAATTGCATGCTCGACACCTCCAATATATTGATCAACGGGCATCCAATAATTTAAATCATTAATATCAAAAGGTGCATTTTTGCTTTTTGCAGAACAAAATCTCATAAAGTACCAAGATGAGTCTACAAAAGTATCAAGCGTATCCGTCTCCCTCGTGGCTGGTTTCCCGGTTTTTTTATGAATAGTTTTTTTCCAAGTAGTATGATTTGCAAGAGGATTTCCACCTTTATTTAAATCTACGTCTTCAGGTAACGTTATAGGCAGTTCATTTTTTTCCACAGGCACAATACTTCCATCCTCCAAATAAATCATTGGTATCGGACAGCCCCAATATCTTTGCCTAGAAACACCCCAATCTTTTAATCTAAATGAAATTTTTTTTTTACCTATTTTTTTTTTTTCAATTATTTCCATAACTTTTATTTTTGCTGTTTCTACATCTAGTCCATTTAAAAAATCAGAATTAATAA
>Ga0307986_10003690_pt1 | contig 10569 bp, 11 predicted proteins | sample EllFjometageno82_FD_203170 | JGI IMG/M metagenome (GOLD analysis project Ga0307986, IMG submission 203170) | Marine microbial communities from Ellis Fjord, Antarctic Ocean - #82 | ecosystem: Environmental > Aquatic > Marine > Unclassified | place: Southern Ocean | collected 2014-10-09
CCATAAAGTATTCCGTATTTAAGACATCGTTTAAATGCTCACAAATAATAAGTAGAATATATAGAGTTCTACTGGGTGAAGAAGATTTACCTACTTCTGATAGAAGTGTTTTCTATAACAATAAAACATATACTGACAAGGTTTTTAATAAATCTATAGATGATATGATAAAAGATAAAGATAGGTAATATGCCAAATTTCAAAAAAAGTACTGGATTTAAGCTAGGGAAAGAAATGGGGTTGCAAGCTGGTAAAGGAGAGGTTAAAACTAAGTTGAGCTTTAAACGAAACGAGCAAGCTACTATTCCTGGAACACCCATAATCTCTAAATCCCTCGGCGATACTGATCGCTTTGATATATTAGGAGAAGCCAACATGGATGGAAGTATATACATGAGCGATAAGCTAGATCCCAATAGCATTGAGTATAGGGAGACATTAAATCATGAAATGCGACATGCTACAGACATGAAACTTGGTAAGCTAGCTTATGACGATGACCACGTGATGTATAATGGAGAGAGATTTGAAAGAACTGATATAGACGGAGTAGATTCTATATTGGTAGACGGAAAATGGAAGGAAGCTGGAGACACTGGTTTTCCTTGGGAAAACGATGCTAATAACGGAAACAAATAAAATGAGTGTATTAACAAACTTATTATCAGGGGGAGCAGCTAAACTAGTTAAGAGTGTAGGTGGAATTATAGATAATCTCCATACATCTAAAGATGAAAAGCTAGCGGCTGAATTAAAGATTAAAGAGCTCGTAGCGAGCTATGAAGCAGAAATGCAAAAACAAGTAACTGAGCGTTGGAAAATGGACATGCAGTCTGACTCATGGCTTAGTAAAAACATAAGACCATTAGTTTTAGTATTCTTAGTGGTATCTACCGTGTTGCTGATGTTCGTCGACGCCGGTACGATTCGCTTTAAAGTTGAAGACAAGTGGACAGACTTATTACAATTAGTATTAATAACCGTGATCGGTGCCTACTTCGGTGGACGTTCACTAGAAAAAGTAAAAAAATAAAATTATGGCATACAACGCAGCGCAAATAGATTTAGGACAGGCTGGTGGGGCTTATTTAGATGACACTGGTATTTATGTAGCACCAACGGGTAAAGTAATAGTAGCTATCAACGTTGTTGCGGCTAACACTAGTTTTACAACTTTAACGCCTTCAAATGACACAGGAAGCAACACATATCACGTGGGTACTACTGTTACGGCCGCGGCTGTTGGTAATGGTGCTAATGCTGAGGCTATAGCTGAGGCTGATAACTTTCCGGCTGGACAATGGATATACGGGAGATGGTCTGCCTGCACGCTAGACGATGGCGCGGCATTCTTATATTTCGCCCAAGAGTAAACAATAACAATTATTAAATTAAATTAAATTATGGCAACAACAAAAACAAAAGGCACAAACGCAAAGATCAAAGAACTAAAGAGTATCAAGCCAGAGAAAATTACTGACGAGCAATTAAAAAAAGTTCAAGACACGGTAAATAATATCAATAGAGCTCAATTAGAGATAGGATCAGTCGAATTAAAAAAGCATGAGATGATGCATCAAATCGCCGGCCTTAGAGACGAACTTACTTTGTTACAAACTGAGTTCGACAAAGAGTATGGTACTTTTGATATTAACATCCAGGACGGAACAATAAACTACTCGGAAGATGGCGAAGCTGATAAGAAAGATTAGTATCGGTAAAGATTATAAGAATGACGCTATGCACTATGCCGTGGGGCAAGAAGTGTATGGTGGTCATACTATATGCGATATCATAGAGGGAGAAACTAAATTCTCCATCTATATTAAGAAAAAGAATGACGTACTGCCTTGGAAGGACTTTAACAAGAATATGGCGGTATCAGTCGAGTATAACCTCGAATACTAATGAAAAGCGTTCACGACTTTGTTGTAGCGCCAAAAGGAGAAAGATACAATAACACCAAGAAGCTAGATGGTGGAGAGCTTATTCTAAATACTGAGATTTTTAACCACGAGTATGTTAATAGAGAAGCTGTCGTTGTGTCTACCCCAATTGTTGGTCACGCAGAAATAATAGCTGGTGATACTGTTTTGGTACACCACAATGTCTTTAGACGATGGCACAATGTAAAAGGGGTTGAAAAGAATAGCAGAAGCTATTTTAATGAATCAACTTACTTTATAGGGAAAGATCAGATCTTCTTGTACAAAAGAGATGGAAAATGGATTTGTCCTAAGGGATACTGTTTCGTATCACCATTAAAAGCCACAGATCAATTTAACATTGAATCTGAAAAACCTTTACAAGGTATTGTTAAATATTCTGATGGTACAGTTGAAGTAAACGATCTAGTTGGTTTTAGACCAAGTAGTGAATACGAGTTTATCGTTGATGGCGAGAGACTATATCGAGTTTTATCTAATTTTATTACAATCAAATATGAACATCAAGGAAACGAAGAAGAGTATAATCCAAGCTGGGCACAAAGCAGTGGAGGAGCTAATCAAAGTAGCGAAAGAAGCTATAGTAACTGATTCCGAAGACGACTTAACAGCTGACAAACTAAAGAATGCAGCTGCGTCAAAGAAGCTAGCTATATTCGATGCTTTTGAAATACTTAACAGGATTGAAGAGGAGGAAAACTTATTAGAAGGAAAAGTAACTGAAGACAAGAAGGATAAAACCTTTAAAGGATTCGCTGAAGGTAGATCTAAATGATCTACGAACAAACATTAGTTAAGACGGTTGAACCAATAAAGAACACTACGATCTCTAGGATGAATAAGGGTAAGAAGTGGAAGTATGGGTATGACAAGGACCACGATATTATAGTTTTATCTAGGAATGGTCAGATAGGAGAAATCATAGAGATACAGAACCTAGTCATCGCCCTACCTAAGGCACCTAAGGATGTATATAAGGACCCGAAAGATAAATGGGTTAAGTTTACTCAGCCAGTAGAATTGGAGCGCCTAAAGAACATCTTTGATTGGCGTGCTTACCCAGAAGATCAAAAGGATCAATGGCACGATTACATAGATGAAGAATTTAGGAGAAGAGAAGAAGGTTTTTGGTTTACAAATGATGGTAAACCGGTTTGGATAACAGGTACTCAGTACATGTATCTACAGTGGAGTAAGATTGATGTTGGGGCACCGGACTTTAGAGAAGCAAATAGATTGTTCTTTATATTTTGGGAAGCCTGTAAGGCGGACAAAAGATGTTATGGGATGTGCTATCTTAAGAATAGAAGATCTGGATTTTCTTTTATGTCGTCAGCAGAAACCGTTAATTTAGCCACTCTCGCGAGTGATAGTAGATATGGAATACTATCTAAATCAGGAGCAGATGCTAAAAAAATGTTTACCGACAAAGTTGTCCCTATATCAATCAATTACCCATTCTTTTTTAAACCTGTCCAAGATGGTATGGATCGCCCAAAATCCGAGCTTGCTTATCGTGTACCCGCTAGTAAGTTTACTAGAAAGAAGATCACGGCTAATGAAAAGTTGGAAGACATACAAGGACTAGATACAACGATTGACTGGAAGAATACTGGAGACAATAGTTATGATGGTGAAAAACTAGCGTTACTCGTACATGATGAAAGTGGTAAATGGGAAAGACCAGACAATATATTAAATAACTGGAGAGTTACAAAAACTTGTTTAAGACTAGGATCAAGAATTATTGGTAAGTGTATGATGGGATCAACATCTAACGCTTTAGATAAAGGAGGGGAAAACTTTAAGAAATTATACAATTCATCAGATGTCACAAAGCGAAATAGAAATGGTCAAACAAAGTCTGGTTTATACTCTTTGTTTATCCCAATGGAATGGAACTATGAAGGATTTATTGACGAGTATGGAGTTCCAGTCTTTACTACTCCTGATGTCGATAGATTCGACCCAAACGGCGAACTAATAGACGTAGGCGTAATAGATAACTGGCAGAATGAGGTAGATGGCTTGAAAGATGATTCAGATGGGTTGAACGAATTTTACCGTCAGTTCCCAAGAACAACAGAACATGCCTTTAGAGATGAAACGAAAGGGAGTATATTCAACCTTGTTAAACTATACGAACAGATAGATTATAATGAGGAGATGTCTAGAACCTTAGGGGTTACTCGGGGTAATTTTCAATGGGTTGATGGGATCAAGGATTCACAAGTCATATTCTACCCAGACAAAAAGGGTAGGTTCAAAGTGAGTTGGGTTCCACCTCAACAAATACAAAACAACGTTGTCTTAAAGAATGGCGTTAGATACCCAGGTAATGAGCATATGGGGGCTTTTGGTTGTGATAGTTACGATATATCAGGGACAGTAGATGGAGTTGGATCTAAAGGAGCTTTGCACGGTTTAACTAGATTCTCAATGGAAGATGCTCCCGCTAATAGCTTCTTTTTAGAATACTTATCTAGACCACCAACAGCAGAGATGTTTTTTGAAGATGTTCTAATGGCTTTGGTTTTCTACGGGATGCCAATATTAGCGGAGAACAACAAACCACGTCTGCTGTACTATTTAAGACGAAGAGGATATAGAGGGTTCAGTATGAATAGACCTGATAAAATATGGAACAAACTATCTGTAGCGGAAAAAGAAGTTGGTGGAATACCCAATTCAAGTGAGGATATAAAACAAGCGCATGCCGCTGCGATTGAGATGTACATTCAAGATCACGTAGGCATCAAACAAGACGGAACTCTTGGGGATTGTTATTTCAATGAGCTTCTAAATGATTGGGCTAAGTTCGATATAAATAAAAGAACAAAGCATGATGCGTCTATAAGTTCTGGTTTAGCTATCATGGCTAATAACAGGCACTTATATAGACCAAATGCAAAGGTTGAAAAACCTAAGTTAAATATAAACGTTTCTAGGTATAAAAATACCGGAAATAATTCACAAATAATCAAGTAATAAATATGGCAGAGTCTGGCATTAAAAGTTATTTCCCAAGTCAAACAGTTAGCGATGCTGAGAAGTTAAGCTATGAGTATGGGTTAAAAGTAGGTAAAGCTATAGAGCAAGAATGGTTTAATAGCGATGGGGGTTCTAATAGGTATAGATCTAATGGAAATGATTTTCATAATTTAAGACTGTACGCTCGAGGCGAGCAGTCTATTCAAAAGTATAAGGATGAGTTATCGATCAACGGTGATTTGTCCTATCTTAATTTAGATTGGAAGCCTGTTCCAATAATATCCAAGTTTGTAGACATTGTAGTCAATGGTATTGCTGAGAGAACTTATGATGTAAAAGCTTATTCTCAGGATCCAAATGGAGTTTCAAAGAGAACAAGCTACATGGAGAACATCCTCAAGGACATGAGGTTAAAAGAGTTTAATGCTGCTGTTAAAAGAGAGTTAAACCTCGATGTTAGGAAGAGTCAGATGGAAGAGTTACCAGAAACAAGTGAGGAGTTAGAACTCCATATGCAACTAACATATAAGCAGTCTATAGAGATAGCTGAAGAGCAAGCAATAAACACTTTGTTAGAGGGGAATAGATATGAGTTAACGAAAAAAAGATTTTATCACGATCTTACGGTTGTAGGTATTGGAGCTGTTAAAACAAATTTCAACACATCTGAAGGTGTTACTATTGACTATGTAGATCCTGCTAATTTGGTATACTCGTATACGGATTCACCTTATTTTGAGGACATATATTATGTTGGTGAGGTTAAGTCTATCCCAGTAAATGAACTAGCGAAGCAATTCCCACACTTATCAGAGGAAGATCTTGAGGATATAATGAAGAACAAATCCACTAATAGATCCAATAAAAATACTAACCACAAAGAAGACACTAACACTATCCAAGTAGTATATTTCAATTATAAAACCTACATGAACGAGGTTTACAAGGTTAAAGAAACTGCTACGGGTGGAGATAAGATTATACCGAGAGATGACCAATACAATCCACCGGAGGAAAAAGAAGGTGGATATGGTAGAATGCTAAGGTCTATAGAATGTCTTTATGAAGGAGCTATGATTCTTGGTACGGACAAGCTACTTAAATGGGAGATGGCTAAAAACATGATGAGACCTAAGAGTGATTACACTAAGGTTAAAATGAATTACGCTATCGTTGCGCCTAGGATGTATAACGGTAAGATCGACTCGTTAGTTAAAAGAATAACTGGGTTTGCTGATATGATTCAGCTTACTCATTTAAAGTTACAACAGATATTATCTAGAATGGTTCCAGATGGAGTTTATTTAGATGCTGATGGATTAGCTGAAATTGATTTAGGTAATGGAACAAACTATAATCCACAAGAAGCTCTAAATATGTTCTTTCAAACAGGATCTGTTATTGGTAGAAGTTTTACCTCTGATGGTGATATGAATCCAGGGAAAGTACCTATTCAAGAAATAACTAGCGGATCGGGTGGTAATAAGATGCAGGCTTTGATTGGCACGTACAACTACTACTTACAAATGATAAGAGATGTGACTGGGCTTAACGAGGCTACGGATGGTAGTACTCCAGATAAAAACGCTTTGGTTGGGGTGCAAAAAATGGCAGCAGCTAATTCTAATACAGCAACAAGACACATATTACAATCAGGTTTGTTTTTAACGTCAGAGGTTTGCGAGTGCCTGTCACTTAGAGTATCTGACATCATAGAGTATTCGCCAACAAAAGACGCTTTCATACAAGCTATTGGAGTTCATAACGCGTCAGTATTAGAAGAGTTAAAAGAATTACACTTGTATGACTTTGGTATTTTTATTGACCTACAACCAGACGAAGAAGAGAGAATGATGTTAGAGAACAACATTCAAATGGCATTACAACAGCAAGTGATCGAACTCGCTGATGCAATTGACGTTAGAGATATAAAGAATATAAAACTAGCTAATCAACTTTTAAAGTTACGTAGAAAGAAAAAGCTAGATAGAGACCAGGCAATGCAAGAGAAGAACATGCAAATGCAAAGTCAAATGAATCAACAAGCGGCTCAAGCAGCGGCGCAGAGTGAAGTTCAGAAAAACCAAGCGTTAACAGCTGGTCAAGCAGAGTTGGAGCAATTAAAGGGACAGTTAGCTTCCCAGAAAATGATGCAAGAAGTTCAGCACAAGAAAGAACTAATGCAATTGGAATTCCAAATGAACATGCAATTGAAAGGAATGGAGGTTGACGGTAAAAAGACGGGCGAGAAAGAAAAAGAAGATCGTAAAGACGAAAGAACAAAAATTCAAGCATCTCAACAAAGCGAGTTGATTGATCAAAGAAATAGTGGTAAACCACCTAAAAACTTTGAGTCATCAGGTAATGATATACTAGGTGGCGGATTCGATTTAGGCGTGTTTGACCCTAGGTAAGTTTATTAATTATTATTATATTATATTATGGAAGAAGAAAATGAAAAAGTAGTCGAAGAGATTACACAGGTAGCCGAACAGGTTAATGAAACAAGCTTTGGTAGCGCTGATGATGATAGCGTGATTAAAGTGGATCTAAGCAAACCCCCAACACTTAAAGAAGATGAAGTTAAAGAAAGTGACGCTGACGACAGCGGAGTGGTTGATGGCATTGAAAATGCCGACACCCCACAGGAACAAGAAGAAGTACAACCGGAAGTTCAAGCACAAGAAACTTCAGTATTAGAAGAGATTACTGAAGAAGAAGTTGTTGAGGTTGAAGAGCAAGTTGAAGAAGCTATAGCTGAGGCTGAAGCTACTGGAGAAGCTCTACCAGAAAATATCCAAAAACTAGTTGACTTCATGGAAGAAACTGGTGGAGATATGAGTGATTACGTAAAGCTTAACCAAGACTATAGTAAGTTAGATGACAATAGCTTGTTAAGGGAGTTTTATAATCAAACAAAACCTCATCTAGATAACGAAGAAATTAACTTCCTTATGGAAGATACATTCTCTTACGACGAAGATGTAGACGACGATAGAGAGATAAGAAAGAAAAAGATAGCGCTTAAAGAGCAAGTTGCCAGCGCTAAAAGCCACCTAGACGGGCAAAAGTCTAAATACTATCAAGATATTAAAGCTGGATCGAAGCTCACGACTGAGCAACAAAAAGCGGTTAACTTCTTTGATAGGTACAACAAGGAGTCAGAAGTGACTAAGAGTGCAGCTAAACAAAACACAGATGTTTTTACTCAGAAGACCGAGCAGGTTTTCAATGACAAGTTCAAGGGTTTCGAATACAATGTCGGGGACAAAAAATATAGGTTTAATGTTAACAATGCGGATGAGGTTAAAAGTACCCAAAGTGATATAAATAATTTTACCAAAAAGTTTTTGGATAAAAATAATACATTATCGGATGCTAAGGGTTATCATAAATCTCTCTACACAGCTATGAACGCTGACGCTGTTGCAAAACACTTTTACGATCAAGGTAAGGCAGACGCTATGAAAAATAGTATTGCTAAAGCTAAGAATGTAGATATGAACCCAAGGCAAAGTCATGGGGAGATTAAAACAGGTGGTTTAAAATATAAAGTATTAGGCCAAGACTCCTCTGATTTTAAGTTCAAAATTAAAAACAATAAATTTAAAAATTAAAAAAACAAAATTATGGCAATTACAGGTGCAAGTAACACAGTACCCGCTCCATTAAGACAGTTATTAGCGACGAATTACGTTGACTTTTTAGCTGATGGAAATGGATGGGCACAACAATATTTACCAGATCTTATGGCGCAGGAAGCAGAGGTGTTCGGAAACAGAACAATCTCAGGATTTCTTTCTCAAGTAGGAGCTGAAGAGGCGATGACAGCTGATCAAGTTGTATGGTCTGAGCAAGGAAGGTTACATTTATCATACACTGGTGTTACAACTAGTGCTGCTGGTGGTGGAACAATCGAAGTAACTAAAGACTGTGATGGTTTATCTATCGCTGCAGGGAAACACGGTGTTAGAATCGGAGATATGGTTTTAATGTCTGATACAAATTCAACTATTAGAGGTTACGTTACTGCTGCTCCGGATTCGGATGCTACAGTTACTATCAAAACTTACAACGGTAAAACTTTTGCAAATGCAGGATTTGCTGATTCAGCAGGCGCTGATACAGTTACTGTTTTGGTGTTTGGTTCTGAGTATGCAAAAGGACAAACTGGAAGAGTTGGTGCTGTTAAACCAGGATTCAAGTCTTTCTCTAATAAACCAATCATTATCAAAGATAAGTATGAGATCTCTGGATCTGACGCTTCTCAAATTGGATGGGTTGAAGTTTCTGGTGAAGAAGGACAAAACGGATACTTATGGTACTTAAAAGCTGAAGGTGATACTAGAGCTCGTTTCTCTGATTACTTAGAGATGGCAATGATTGAGTCTGAAAAATCTGTAGAAGTTTCTTCTGCGAACGGTGTTCAGACTGCATTAGGTCAAGATACTGCTGGTACTGAAGGTTTATTCTCTGCTCTTGAGGCTAGAGGAAACGCTACTTCTGGTATAACAGGTGTGAACGCTGCTACTGATTTAGCTGAGTTTGATTCTATGTTAGCTGAGTTTGACAAGAATGGTTCTATTGAAGAAAACATGATGTTTGTAAACAGAGCTACTTCGTTAGCAATGGATGACATGTTAGCTTCTATGAATTCTTACGGAGCTGGAGGTACTTCTTACGGAGTGTTTGACAATTCTGAAGACATGGCGTTGAACTTAGGTTTCTCTGGTTTCAGAAGAGGTTCTTATGACTTCTACAAGTCTGACTGGAAATACTTGAATGACAAAGCTACAAGAGGTGGATTGAAAGATAACGTTAGTAACATTAGAGGTGTTGTAATTCCTGCTGGAGTTTCTTCTGTGTATGACCAATCTTTAGGAAAGAATCTTAAGAGACCTTTCTTGCATGTACGTTACAGAGCTTCTCAAACTGATGATAGAAAGTTAAAAACTTGGACTACTGGTTCAGTTGGCGCTGCTACATCTGATTTAGATGCAATGGAAGTGCACTACTTATCTGAAAGATGTTTAGTAGTACAAGGTGCTAACAACTTTATGTTAATGAGCTAAGCATTTATATTTTAAAGAGTCGGGGCTTCGGCCTCGATTCTTTTATTTTTATTAATTATTATTATATTATATTATGGCTAAAAAAGCTAACACAAAGAAAGTTGAGGCAGAACCTCAAATCGAAACAATGGAAGAAGTAGTTACAGAATTCTTTGAAGACACTGTAGTTATGGAACCAAAGAGAAAACCGGTTATGGAGATTCCAAAACCAAAAAAAGATACCTGGGAAATCAAGGACAGGTTATACACCTTGAGATATGGTAAATCACCGTTGAGCTACTCAATCAAATCCTCTAACATTCATTACTTCGACGAAGAGATGGGGTACGAGAGGGAATTAAAGTACACTTCAAACCAAAGGACTTCTTTCGTGGATGAGATGGTTGGAGACCAGAGACTAGAGCATATCGTCTTTAGAAATGGCACATTGCACGTCCCTAAGAACAAGGTCGTACTACAAAAGCTACTAAGCTTATATCATCCGCAAAGAGGGCAACTGTTCGAAATTGTTGATGAGGTTGCTAAAGCAGAGGATCAGTTAGATTCACTAGAGGTTGAAA
>Ga0307986_10003692_pt1 | contig 10564 bp, 10 predicted proteins | sample EllFjometageno82_FD_203170 | JGI IMG/M metagenome (GOLD analysis project Ga0307986, IMG submission 203170) | Marine microbial communities from Ellis Fjord, Antarctic Ocean - #82 | ecosystem: Environmental > Aquatic > Marine > Unclassified | place: Southern Ocean | collected 2014-10-09
GCGATGAGCATTGCTGCTAAGGCTCACGCAAATCGTGGAGTTGGCAAGACCTTATTCGAGTTCTTGCAGTATGAGTTGAGTGACTAGAGGGATAGGCCGCAGTTGGATTCAATTTCTTTATCCAATATCTCGGACAAAGTGCTATTCATCATTGTGTTGAGTCCATATGCATAGGTAGCAGTATCATCCGCATTCTGCTCTTTAGCCGATTCATAAATGCTATCGAGGATCTCCGAATCGACAAGCTCTAGCACTTGATAGCGAAGCAGCGCATCTTTACAGGAGTCGTTATTGGCGTCGAGAGCAGCCGCGATGAGGTCATCGAGAGTCTGCTCGTAAGCGGTGATATCTGCCTGAAAGGTTTCCCAATCGTCAACGATCGTGGCAAAGTCGGCGGGCTGCGACGTGGCTGCTGCGATAACGGCCTCTTCAACGGCGGTCACCGCTACCTCACTTTGCACGTACTGGTCCTTGAACTCTTGGGAGAGATCCCCGCTGCTCGAGGAGTCAGAGCTGCACGCACTCAGAAGAAGAGTACCTGCGGCGATGGTAGATATAACGGCTATTTTTTTTTCATGGAAATAATCGTATCGGAAAACTCGGGCGAGCAGTACCGTGGAAACACAGTGGTTAGCGATGTCGCACCCCCTGCATTCCGGTCAGGTCACGGGCAGGATTCGAACCTGCGACGAGAGCCACTGCGAGGCATCAGCAAATAGAGGTCAGGTAAAACCGCCAAGAGTCGCCTGCTGGTTATAGAACTGGTTGAGTTCATCCTTGGATGGCAGCGTCAACAGTCTGCAAGTTCGTCGCGTTCCACGAGCTGATGATGCTGTCACCGAATCAATTGCGGCTCCAGTTTCGAATGGTTTTGCGCACAAGCATTTCTTCGCGTTGATTGCGCTGCGCTTCTACCGTTGCATAAGCAGCGTGGTCGGTAAAGGCTCGAGCCAGCTCTGCACTTTTGTATTTGCGTATCCTACTTTTGTATTGCCCGCAATCCGTTGTTACTTCGAGGAGGCAGCGCGCTACTTCACGGTCAGAAGAAGCTGGTTCAAGCACCCGTCGGATCAATCGGAGGCATGATGCAACACTTCGAACTGTCTCAATTTTCTTTGCTTGACCTGGGTTCCCCCTCGGGCCGCAAATCGTGTTCCTTTCGTACTGTTTTACGCAATCAACTGAGCCGAGTTTCTCGAGCAGCTTGACCTCGCAGACGGCGACAACCGGGTAATATGACTCCATCGCGACAGCGGCCGCCGTTGGATCGTTAGTCTGTTGGATATTAGTGGCCGAGTTAGTGAATTGGTCATCGGGTGATACATAAAAAGGCAACATGTTCCGTACTGCAAAAACATGCTCCGAATTGGGATTTTCCTGTGAAAGGGGCAGCCAGACAAAATCCTTTAAGGAATCTGTCTGAACCGGTTTGTCTTCGTTTCGCGTTGCCACAGCAGTTGCAATTTGGCTGCCGTTGGATTCCTCGTGAATTTGAACGTCATTGGAGCATCCCCACATGGGTCCTTGGGGGCTTTGGTTGACCACCACGGGGAATGGGGGTTGATAAACATAATTGCAGAATGAGAGATAACGAAGCTGGAGAGCTTCCACCGGCCAAAGAACCGGATCAGAGCCTGACCCAGAATTCCATGGTGTGGTTGGTAGTCGCAAGGTGGCAACTAGCGCATCTCCAGCATCTAGTTGGTATTTCGAAGCCACATAGGCACTGTCCAAATTAGGAAATGGGGTCTGAGTTTGGGTTGGTCGAAAAAAATCACCTGCAGATGAGCATTCCGTCAATTGACAAAATTTTATGCTTTCCTCCCTGTCATTGCCTTTGATTAGCGGCTTGTTGGAACCCTCATAGCCTGAAAGTTCGGCGGCAAATTGCGCGCCTCCACCAGATTCACTCATTTGGTCTATCAGGCTCATTGCCTCTTTAGTTGGCAGAGACGATATTCGTTGAATAAGCAGCCTGTTTCCTTGGATATCTTTGGCATTTAGCGTTGCGCGGAAATCATCTATTTTCTGCTGCAATTTTGCATTCGGAGAATCAGGCTCTTGTTCAGATACTGTCGATATCTCGGAACCAGCAATAATATATTCTAACTCATTTCCCGCGGCACTCTCGCGCATCAGAAGATCAGCTTGCCGGGCAGAGCACTGAGGTAAGTCCGAGGTGGTGCCAGCAACTTTTGTCACCGACATAGTAGGTAGAACCTGCGCTATTTGGTCGAACGCCGTTGTTTGGGTACTCCGCGAAGCGGACAGGACGTCCGGCGGAAACGGAGGCGTGTTGGGCATATACACCCGCAACATGAGGAAGCCAATATTTCTGGCCTGGGGATTTTGCGTTTGGGGTATTTGTTGAGGTGTTGGCATGGGGAGCCAATTAACTGCATCTGTCGGACGTTTCTGCTGAGAAGAAATACTCACCGTATAGCTTTGAGCTGTGACCGGGTAACCGCCGTCCGATGCCCACGGATTAACACTCCCCTGATCTGGCGTCAGCTGAAAATCAGTGAGCGAAGGGCTGCCCTCTGAACTATCTAATTGTCCTTGCGAGTTGTACACCTGAAGAGAAAAATACCGCGCATCGATGAAATATCCTCGAAGGGTGATGACATCATCCGAATTTAGCTGAAATGGCACTGTCCAATACGCAGCATTTGTGTCGGGATAAAGAATATTTGAGTCTTGAGTCGATGTCTCAATCCACCAACTGCAAAACGGAAACGTAGTAGACAGGTCCCAGAAAAGGGGGTCCGCCGTTTGCTGACTTTTTTCTTGCGCCAAAACCGGAGGAACACTAATGAGGCCCAGAAGCAGAGTGGCAGCAGAAATTCCAGACAGCAGTAGCCTCGCCAAACTCGAACGATCACTTACTCCCATATCAGGCCTCCCATTTTCGACTTTACCCGAACTTTTCGACCGCTTCCCACCACGATCCAATTGTAATATTTTCCATCACTATGAGGCTCTTTTCATCGAGGCACTTTAACCGGCAGAACCGTGCACATTCAATTTTTCTTAGCGGATAACCCCCAATAATGCACTAAATCAAGTGAATCGGGGGAAATAGTAGTGATACTCACCGAATTTCCAGGTTCGCACACAAAAAAGCTGCTCTCGTGCTTCTCCTTGAGCTTCCGCTTTGTTCTTAACAGAGCGCATGGCTGTACCGGCAGACACACTTACCGCCAATCCGAAGAAGGCCAAGTCCAGAACTATTTGAACCATGGTGGCCCAACGGCTCGGAACCGAGTAAGGAGCAAAGTCACCCAAGCAATAATGGCTCGCGAGATTATCTCAATCGCTGTCAGAAAATTCCGGTTCCTCGGAAAAAAATACAATTAGTACCACCAACAGAACCGGGACTCAAGCCCCAGAAAATACCGCAGGGGGTTCTAAGCTCAGTTCACGACTGTTCCCCTGCCATGACGCCCCCGTCTCGACACGAGAGAACATTTAGGATCGCGCCCGTTGCTAAGACAATGCCGCTAGCTGACCACACGCGCCATCAATCTCGCTGCCTCTCGTATCGCGCACCGTGACTTGAATTCCAGCACCTTCAAGGATTCTCACGAAATTTCGTTCATCTTCGGGGCGTGAAGCCGTCCACTTCGACCCTGGCGTGGGATTCAGCGGGATCAGGTTCACGTGTACTAATTGCCCCTTAATTCGCTGGGCCAAGAGCTTGGCTCGCTCCGGCTGATCATTTATGTCTTTAATCAGTGCATACTCAATACTGACTCGACGCTTAGTCACATCGGCATACTCCCAAGCAGCATCGAGTACTTCCTCGACCGACCACCTGGTATTGATCGGTACCAGGGTGTCACGCAACTCGTTGTCGGGGGCATGTAGGGACACAGCCAAGGTGAGAGGCAACCCTTCAGTGGCCAATTGTTTAATCCGCGGGACCAATCCAACTGTTGACACTGTCACCCCACGCGCACTCATGCCTAGGCCCGAAGGACTCGGATCCACAATTCGGCGAATAGCCCCCATGACCGCCTTGTAGTTAGCAAGCGGCTCCCCCATTCCCATAAAGACGATATTGGATACGCGGCCTGGACCACCCGCAATTTCGTTACGTGCCAACGATTGAGCACCTGCGAGTACTTGACCAAAGATTTCAGCAGCGGACAAATTCCTGGTCAACCCCGCCTGGCCCGTGGCACAGAATGGGCAATTCATTCCGCAGCCTGCTTGGGAAGAAATACAAATTGTCACCCGAGATGGATATCGCATTAAGACACTCTCCACCAACGATGCGTCGTGTAAGCGCCACAGGGTCTTTACGGTCTCACCCTTATCGCATTCAATAGATCGAACCGGATCAAGTAGGTGCGGGAACAACTCACTTTGGATCTGCGGCTTGGCCGATTCAGGGATATCGGTCCAGTCTGCAATATCGGTGTCCAAGTGTTCAAACACATGACGTGAAATTTGATCAGCACGAAAACCCGGCAGTCCCAAAGCTATGACTGCGTCCTTGCGCTCGGGAATACTCAAATCCAGGAAATGAACGGGTGGCTTACCCTTCTTGGGAGACTCAAAAATCAATTCACCTGGTACTGGCATTAGGCACCAGACCCTAAGAAAATGCTAAACAAAACCCATGAAACAAATGCATTTGGAACGAGGGAATCCAGTCGATCCATGATTCCTCCATGACCAGGGACGACAGTTCCCATATCCTTCACTCCAAGATCGCGCTTGACTGCACTTTCAATAAAGTCTCCCCCAGTGGCGCTAACCGTCAGGACAACACCTGCAATAAGTCCCTGCCACCACGGCGCATCAAAGATGTAGATGAACGCCACAATACCGACTACCGACTGCAGTACTACTGAACCGAACAAACCTTCCCATGATTTTTTCGGGCTAATCTGCGGTGCGATCGGGTGCTTGCCGAACAAAACACCCACTGCGTAGCCACCAATATCGTTGGAAACCGTCAGTAGGATGAATACGAAAACGCGCCACGGGCCGTTATCTGCTGAGAGGGTTAGCATCAAAAAAGCGGCCATGAAAGGCAAGTAGGCGACGAGCATCACCGACACGCTGATGTCCGCAACAAAACCCTGTGCGCCTCTTCTCAGACGCCACATCATGACTGCCAATATTGCAATCCCAGTCGCGGCAAGTTGGGCTTCCAGCCCCCACAGATAAGCAGCGCTGGGGATTGCCGCTGTTGCAATGTATACCGGAGTGCGCGCGACGTGGATCCCTTTTGATCGCAGTACCGACACGAATTCATGAACTGCCACTAACAAAGCCGCGACCGCCAGAACGCCAAAAAGCCACTTAATGGTGACAAGTGAAACGATGACCAGAATAGCAAGTACGAGCCCAGATGCCACGGCTGCAGGAAGGTTGCGACCTGCCTTGATCTTGGGGTTCTCACTCACAGGTTAAACCTCGAGCAGTTCTGCTTCTTTGTTCTTAAGAATTTCATCAATATGCTCAGCGTGTTTATGTGTTACATCATCGAGGCTCTTTTCAGCACGATGAACCTCGTCTTCACCCGCGGAGCCTTTCTTCTGCATAGCTTCCAAAGCTTCCTTGGCACCGCGTCGGATGTTTCGAATTGAAATTTTTGCATCCTCGCCCTTAGTTCGCGCAGACTTGATGTATTCCTTGCGGCGCTCCTCGGTCAATTGCGGGAGCACCACTCGAATTACATTGCCGTCTGTTGTGGGGTTAATGCCGAGATCACTGTCCCTCAGTGCCTTCTCAATTCCGGCAGCAACACCCTTGTCATAGGGAGTTATCAGGATCATGCGGGCTTCCGGGGTTTGGAAAGATGCCAGTTGATTCAGTGGCGTAAAGGTCCCGTAGTAATCAACACTGATTTTGGTGAACATGGCGGGAGTAGCCCGACCGGTTCGAATCGTGCTGAAGTCTTCGCGTGCGACGGCGATTGCCTTATCCATCTTTTCGGATGCTTCAAGCAAAACTATGTCGATTTCCTCGCTCATTTCAATACCCTTTCTTGTTGCAATCACTCAGTTGCAAATAAGTGTTCCGATTGCTTCGCCACGCACTGCACGAGCAATATTGCCCTCTTGTAATAGGTTAAAAACTACGATTGGTAGGTCGTTGTCTTGGCACAGACTGATTGCGGTTGCGTCCGCCACCTTCAGCCCTTGTGCCAAAACCTCAGCGGGGGTGAGCTGATCAAACTTCACAGCTTTGGGGTTAATGCGCGGGTCGCTGTCGTACACGCCGTCGACACCTTTTGCCATAAGAACTACTTCAGCGCCAATCTCAAGTGCGCGCTGGGCTGCAGTGGTATCAGTCGAGAAGTACGGTTGCCCAAGTCCGGCGCCAAAAATCACAACTCGACCCTTTTCCAGATGTCGAATGGCTCGGCGTGGAACATAAGGTTCGGCAACCTGACCCATAGTGATGGCCGTTTGAACCCGGGTATCGATACCTGCCTTTTCGCAGAAGTCCTGAAGGGCCAGACAATTCATGACCGTACCGAGCATGCCCATGTAGTCAGCGCGCGCGCGCTCCATACCCCGCTCAGACAGTTCGGCGCCACGGAAGTAGTTCCCACCACCAATCACCACAGCCACTTCGATGCCGCACGCGACGACAGCCTCAATTTGGTGGGCAATCGAGCCGACAACATCTGGATCAACCCCCAGTGAGCCTTCACCCGCGAACGCTTCTCCGCTTAGCTTAAGAAGCACTCGCTTCCAGCCGCCTGCGGGCGCCGTCGGCCACAGGTCAATCGTGCCTTCAAGGGTTGACTGAAATGATGCCGAAGGCTCTTTCACGTTCAGTCTCCCTTCATCTCGGTTCGGTGAGTTATTGGCCTGGCTCAAATCGGGCAAAGCCGGTGACGACAGTCCCCGAGTCGGCAAGAACTTGAGCTACCGACTTCTTATTGTCGGTCACACTTGGCTGCTCGAGAAGAACAACGTCCTTGTAATAGGCGTTTACCCGGCCTTCGACGATTTTTGACATTGCCGCTTCCGGCTTGCCTTCTTCTTTCGCAGTTTCAGAGGCAATCCGCTTCTCGTTCTCGATTGTCTGGGCTGGGACTTCTTCCCGATTGAGGTACAAGGGGCGCATCGCGGCAATCTGCATCGCTACACCTCGCGCAGCCTCTTCATCACCCTGATAGGCGACAAGCACTCCTACCTGTGGCGGAAGATCCGAAGCGCGTTTGTGCAAGTACAGGGCAATTGGCGCCTCAAGGACACTCACCCGCCCCAATTCAACTTTCTCGCCGATGACCCCAGCAATGTTGCTGATTGCATTTTCAGCGGTGATCCCATTTTCCAAATCCACCGCGAGAAGTGCCTGCGCATCCACTACTTGATGGGAATTGGCGGCACCAGCCAATTGATTTGCCAGCTTGAGGAAGTCCTCGCTCTTTGCCACAAAGTCGGTCTCGCACAGTAATTCAATTAGTGCGTTACCCTCCGATGCAACAATTCCGTTTGAGGTAGTTCGCTCAGCTCCACGCTTGGCGGCTTTTGCAGCACCGGAGATGCGCAGTGCCTCAACCGCCCTGTCGAAATCTCCGTCAGACTCCTCCAGTGCCTTCTTGCATTCCATCATTCCCGCGGAAGTTGCTTCGCGCAGACGTTTCACGTCCGCGGCGCTTATGCTTGACATGTATTCGGGTTTCCTTTTCTTGAGATCACGGTGGGCATGGTTTCTCCCACAGGGAAAATTTAGTTTTCTGTTGGTGGGGTCACCACTGCTGCTTCGGTCACCACTGCTGCTTCGGTCACCACTGCTGCTTCGGTCACCACTGCTGCTTCGGTCACCACTGCTGCTTCGGTCACCACTGCTGCTTCGGCAGGCTCAGATCCGGCAAGAAGCTCACGCTCCCATTCGGCCAATGGTTCAGCAGCCTCAGCATTAGCTCCGCCAGCACGAACCATGAGGCCTTCTGCAACAGCGTCGGCAATCACGCGAGTGAGAAGTGCCACAGCGCGAATTGCATCGTCATTACCAGGAATCGGGTAATCCACGACGTCAGGATCACAGTTGGTATCCAACATTGCAATGACGGGAATTTTGAGTTTGTGGGCCTCACCTACGGCAATGTGTTCTTTGTTAGTGTCAACAATCCAGACGGCACTTGGAGTCTTCACCATGTCGCGGATACCACCAAGCACGTGCTCCAACTTGATCTTCTCACGACGAAGGACGAGAAGCTCCTTCTTGGTCAGGTTGGAACCTGCTACGTCTTCAAAATCAACTACTTCAAGTTCCTTGAGGCGCTGAAGACGCTTGTGAACCGTGCTGAAGTTGGTGAGCATTCCGCCCAACCAGCGGTGATTCACATAGGGCATTCCTACGCGGGTAGCCTGCTCAGCAATTGCTTCCTGCGCCTGCTTCTTTGTCCCGATAAACATGACGCTGCCACCGTGGGCCACGGTCTGCTTAACAAATTCGTAGGCACTATCAATGTAGGCGAGAGATTGCTGCAAATCAATAATGTAAATGCCGTTGCGCTCGGTGAAAATGAAACGCTTCATTTTGGGATTCCAACGACGGGTCTGGTGCCCGAAGTGAACGCCGCTATCGAGTAGCTGGCGCATGGTAACTGTTGCCATGGTCGAACTCCTTGCAGACGCAATGCGCCCATTCATGCGGCTTTCACCGCTTACGGTTGTGTGGAGTTACTCATGTAACTCCCCTGGTGACTTCGCTCTTGTCCCCACAGCGAGCTGTGGACCGTTCAAGGCGCGGCCGGACTACCGGATTAAGTCACGCGAATTTGCACTATCAACAGGTTCATTAAAAGTGCTGAGGGCAGTCTACGGCCATCCACAGGGAAGCATCCAAGTGCCCCGCCGCTCACAATCACGGCCCGGTCCGTGGTGGGTTATCAGATCAAGACGCACGCTTAAGCCATGATACCGATCCCTTTTGCTGCCTCCCTTGGAGTAATCTCTACACTCCTCGCGCTGGGACACCCCTTAGGGCTTGCCGCTGCCCAAACTGATTGGGAGCTGCCGCTTCGTGGCGTCCCCCCAACTTCTATCATCACTGAATTTTCCCCGCCAAGATCACGATTCAGTTCGGGGCATCGCGGAGTGGATTTTCCCTCCACCCAAGGTCAGCCTGTGCACGCGGTCGGGTCTGGCACGGTCACTTTTGCGGGTTACATCGCAGGCAAACCCGTGGTTTCCATCGAGTTGGTCAATTCGGTCACCACTCTCGGGAATCGGGTGAGAAGCACCTACGAACCGGTGAATTCGCTAGTAAGCACGGGCAGTTACGTATCGGCGGGAGCCGTAATTGGCTACATCGATTTTTCCGGCCGCCAGAGCGGCCATTGCCGAGATTCTTGTCTGCACTTTGGGCTTAAAGTGGTTGATGAAGCGACCACGCGGTATCTCAGCCCGCGGATCCTGTGGCGTTCACTTGCGGTTCTTCATCCGAGTCCGGTCCTGGATCGGAGCCAGATCTTGGATGGGCAATTTCAAAAGTTTTTCGGAGCCTCTCAACGCTAACGTGGGTGTAACGCTGCGTGGTTGCCATTGACGCATGCCCGAGTAGTTCTTGCACCACCCTCATATCGGCTCCCCCCTCAAGAACATGTGTAGCCGCGGTGTGCCGAAGCGCATGGGGCGAGAGGCTGTTCCCCGTCACAGCACTTGTTGATTTGTTTACCATCGAGCGGACAACCCTTTGGTCAATCCGCCCACCACGCACCCCGACGAATAGTGCGGTCGTCTCAAAAGCAACTTCCCCCCGAAAAGTGAGCCAACGATCCACCGCGCGCTGCGCGGGACTGCCATATGGGACCATTCGTTCCTTACTCCCTTTGCCCACAACTCGGATAACCCTTCGCGCCGAATCAAGATCCCCAAGATCAGCACTACACAATTCAGCCACCCGGACACCTGTCGCATACAGCAACTCCAAGATCGCCTGATCCCTGACATCAACCAGATTGGTTGGGTCAATCTCCCGGTCCAGGAGAGTCGCGGTTTGGTCCTGCGTCAAAATGACCGGCAATGCTTTCGGCACGGACGGGCTGGCCAAACGAAGCGCCGGATCGAGTTCAATGATTCCTCGCTGCAGCGCCCAAGACGTGAAGGCTCGAGCCGCTGCAGCTTTGCGAGCAATCGTCGCTCTCGCGCAACCAGCACGATGCAGGTCCGCGAGCCATGCCCGAAGATCAATCAGAGACAACTGGTCCACCGACTCGATATCGGGCATGGAAGCAAAGAGTGTTGTTAAATCAGTGCGATAGGCGCGCACCGTGTTGGGGCTGCGTCCTCGAGCCCCACCCAAGTATTCCAAGAATGCCTCAATCTGGGCATCGCACTCCATTACTTCTTGGTCCACTAGACCATGATGATCAATAGACCCTACGAACGAAGGTAACGGCTCGCGGTTACTTCCAAGTAATTATTTCCCATTGGATGCGTACCGGCGGCTATTTCGACTTGCACCACAGTCCCTCGACATTGCTGGCGAATCCGGTCAGTCGCAGTTCGCTCAACCTCGCGAGCAGATCAAGTCGTGAGCGGCCCGTCTTTTCCGTGAGATTATCAACATTCATGCCGCCATGCTT
>Ga0307986_10003693_pt1 | contig 10563 bp, 10 predicted proteins | sample EllFjometageno82_FD_203170 | JGI IMG/M metagenome (GOLD analysis project Ga0307986, IMG submission 203170) | Marine microbial communities from Ellis Fjord, Antarctic Ocean - #82 | ecosystem: Environmental > Aquatic > Marine > Unclassified | place: Southern Ocean | collected 2014-10-09
GCATATATTCTTCTTCAGCTGCCAACATGGGAAACTTTTTAATTTGTTCAAGATAAGCAGATAGCCCACCTTCATTTGAAAGGGCAGGAAGATTACTGTTTATTGTATTGTTCATAAGCTCTGTTTATTTAACTAACTATTGTAATATTTCAAGATCTTATTTACCAGTGTTTCTAAGTAATACTAAAATATTTTCAAGTTCTTGTGGCAAAATTGAGGTAAAAGTCATTTCTTCATTAGTTTTGGGGTGAATAAAGCCTAGTGTATGAGCATGTAGAAACTGTCTGTCTAACTTATAAATTAAGTTTTCTAAATTAGTGTCAATATTTTTAAGTTTCTTATATTTCTTTTTATACTTACCATCACCCATAATACTATTACCCATATGCGTCATGTGAACTCTTATTTGGTGTGTTCTTCCTGTCTCCAATCTACATTCAACCAAACTCAGTGTGGGTGTTTTATCATTTTCAAAAATCTCTATAGTTTTATAATTAGTTATTGCTCTTTTGCCTTTAGAGCTACTAACTTCCATCATTTGTCTGTTCTTTGAGCTTCTGGTTATGAATGTATCAATTTTTCCAGATGAAGGTCTAAGTTTTCCCCAAATTAAAAGTTGATAAACTCTTATAATTGTATGTTCACTAAATTGATGAGATAAATTTTCATGAGTTATATTATTTTTTGCTATAACTATTAGTCCAGAGGTATCTTTATCTATTCTATGAACGATACCAGGTCTTAGTTCATCACCAATAGTAGATAATGAATCTTTATTATAATGCATTAAAGCATTAACAATTGTTTCATCATAATTACCAGCACCAGGATGCATGATTATTCCAGCTGGTTTGTCAATTACTAATAAGTCATCATCCTCATAAATAATTTCTAATTTAAAATTATAAGGTTTTAAGGAAGCTTTTTTTGGATCTGGAATTTCAAGGTTTACTTTATCACCTGTAGATACTTTTTTGGAAGGGTTGTTAATTATTTCATTATTTAACCTTAACTTTTCTTTTAAAATTAAATTTTTGACTCTAGTTCTGCTAATTAAATTCTCTTTTTTTGTAATAAAAGCATCAACTCTTAAATTATTTTCATTACTTTCAACTATCAAATTAATATTTTTTTTCATGGCATTAATAATTATATATCAAGAGTATATTATATTTTTATAAGTGAATAATCTTGTTATAATATGTTATTAAGCTCTACGAATGATTAATTTAATGCAATTTTAAAAAAATTATAATACATATCAATTAATGCGCTTGTAGCTCAATTGGATAGAGTGCCTGACTTCGAATCAGGAGGCTGAAGGTTCAAGTCCTTCCAGGCGCACGAAAGAATAAAGAATTAAACTATGATCTATATTTTATTACCTGCATACAATGAAAAAAGAAATCTTGTTAAGATGTTCCAAAAAATTGAAAAAATATGTGTAAAATCAAGTAATATTACTGTGGTTTTGGTAGATGATTGCTCAAGAGATAATACGATTTTATTAAAAAATAAAAAATATAAATTTAGGTTAATTTATCAAAAACATAAACTTAATAAAGGATTAAGTATAACCTTGGAAACAGGCTTCAATATAATTTTAAAAAGAGGCAAACCTGATGATATAATAGTTACATTGGATAGCGATAATACGCATCCAGTATCCATAATACCAAGAATGATAAAAAAAATATATAATGGCAATCAAGTAGTAATAGCATCAAGGTTTGTTAGCACTTCAAAAGTAAATGGGTTAACAATCTGGCGACAGATTCTAAGTATAGGAGCAAAATATCTTTTTAAGCTATTTTATCCCTATAAAAACTTAAATGACTATACGTGTAACTTTAGGGTATACAAATTTGAGTTAATAAAAAAAATTCTGCAAAATAATAAATTTTTTAAAAATGAAGATTTTAATATTGCTGCAAAAATTATACTATTTTTAATAAGCAAAGTTAAAAATTTGAAAATAATAGAGGTTCCATTTATGTTAAGTTATGATTATAAAATTGGTCAAAGTAAAATGAAATTAACAAAAACAATCCTTTTGACTCTACGTTTACTTTTTTTTAAAGGACAAAAATAAATTAACTTACTAAATTATATGAAATATTATTTAAATAATTTACATAAGCAGTCAAGAAATATAAAAATACTAAGCCATAATAGAATAATACATTTTTAAAGTTTAATAATATATTATTTATTAAAAAATTTTTAAATAATACCGATACGATAATTAAAAATAAGGGCTCAAAATATTTTTGATATACAATAAAATTTAAACTCATCAGATTTATTATAATAAATATATAAAAAAATTTTTTTTCTAATTTTATTAAAATATAAGTGGTAATTAACCCTAAAAGAGATGAGATTATAAAAACTAAATTATTCTTAAAAATTAAATAAGATAATTTATAAAAAAATCCACCCCCTCTAAGTCTAGGATCTAATGTAAAAAGTTCTTGATTGTAGAAAACAAGAAAAACTAACAAAAATATAGTAATCAATTCTATTTTTTTAAAATTTTTAATGACACCCATGATTATTGTTAAATTTTCTTTATTAAATAGTAAAAATAATAAAAAGAAAAATATCAAGGAAAAATTAGATGAAATCGTATAAAAAATATCTCTAGTCATGACATCATCAAATCCTACAATTCTTGGGTTTAATATTATGAAAAATAAACCAGGTAAGCTTAATAGAGAACTAAATAAAAAAAGCTTAATGAATATATAGGTTTTTTCAGATAAAAAATAATTGTACAGATAATATAAAAATAAAAGTAAATATGTTTGTATGCAATATATTGAAAAAGAAAGAAACAATAAGTTAATTATTTTATAAATAAAAATATTTTTTTCTTTAGATTTTAAATAGTAATAATTACCAATTAGAAAAAAAATCGTGGCAGTTAAGTGTGCGTTTGGCCATATTGCAGAAGCTCTAAATAAAGGAAAAAATAAAAAACTTGAACTGAAAATTATTAATATAAATTTTTTATAATTGTAAATTTTAGTTAGATTTAAAAATAGGAAAATGGGTAACAAAAAAATAAAAAATAGATAAAATATTTTGACAAAATCTTGATTATTAAAAATTTTATTTATTATAGATAGTAAAATATAATGCAATGGCATATGTCTGGTAATATCTGTAATAAAATTAAAATTTGAATAATTAATAATTATTGGCCAGGTTAAATTAAAATCCCACTTCGCACCTCCCGTTGAAAGATCTTCGTTCAACACAAAACCAATTAACAAGGAAAATAAAGGAATAATCGCAAAGAATAATATGATTATATTGCTTTTAATATTTTTTTTCATCTAATGTTTAATTAATTATTTTATTAGTTTATTAATGAACTATATAGAATTAAATTATTTTTTCAAAACTTAACTAAATATGAAAATTTGTATTGTTTTATCAACGAGACCAGAAATTATTAAACTAGCATCTCTAATTGAAATTCTGAAGAAAAGGAAAATAAATTTTTTTTTAGTAAACTCAAATCAACATTATTCAAATATAATGAGTAAAGTTTTTTTTAATTTTTTTAAAATACCATTACCTAAATATAACATTAGAGCGTCAAGCAACAAATTAGGTATTTTTTTTTCCAAAACAATTTGTGGTATAGAAAAAATTTTGTATAAAGAAAAGCCTGATTTTTTAATTGTACAGGGCGACACAAATACTGCATTAGCAGGATGTTTCGCAGCGTCAATTTATAATAGAAAACACCTTAATTATCATAAAAAAATTAAGATTGTTCATGTAGAAGCAGGTTTAAGGTCTTTTGACAATAAAATGCCAGAAGAAATCAATAGAAAAATTATTGATCAACTTTCCGATATACTCTTTCCACCAACACAATTTGATTTAGATAATTTAAAAAATGAAAAACTCATATTAAATAAAAAAGTGGTTACTGTTGGTAATACAATTTCAGATATTATTAAAAAAAATACACCATTAATAAAAAAAAATAATATTTTAAAAAAATTTAAAATTTTAAAAAAATGTTATTTTTTAGTTACCTTACATAGACCTGAAAGTGTTGATAATCCCAAAAAACTTAATAAATTAATTCTTGATCTTGAGAAAATTGGTCAAGTATTTGAAACTAATTTTTTATTTCCTGTTCATCCACGTACTAATAAAGTAATTAAAAAATTTAACATTAATAAATTAAAATTTATTAAATTTACAAAACCACTTAAATTTTTAGATTTTTTAACCATAATGAAAAATAGTAAAATCATTTTTACTGACTCAGGAGGCATTCAAGAAGAGGCCTCGTTATTGGGCGTTCCTTGCATTACAATTAGAGAAACGACTGAGCGACAATTAAGCGTTAAAAGTAAAAATAATATTTTAACTGGATACAATTTTAATAAAATTTTGAATGCAGTAGTATATTTTAACAAGAATAAAATCAAACCAACTAAAATTTTTGGAGATGGAAAAGTTGCTAACAGAATTTTCAATGTTCTACAAAAAATAGATAATAATTTATTATAATTTTTATTAACACGTAATCTATTAAATAATTTGTCATAATTTAAAAACAAAAATAATAAATAGAAATCAACAATCAAATATAAAACATTTAAAACTTTGCAGCTCTAAATAATCTGTCATTTATAGTTTTACCCAATCCTTTATTGGGGATTTTTTCTACAGAAATTGATTTATAGCCTTTACTTCTAATTTTTCTCAAACATGAATATAAGTTTTTTGCTGCCTCATCTAAATTATTCTTAGTACTTAAGTAATAATAGTTATTTGCTTTAGTTTTTCTTTTTTTAATTAAAATAAAAGCTGAATCTTTCTCAGGTTTTATAACATTCATTTTTAGAGGAATACCAGGTGAATAATGTAGCTGAGACTGACCTGGTGCAATTTTATTTTTAGGATTTATATTTACATTTATTCTAAGCCCTAAAGTTTTTTCAATTTTTGAAATGTCTAGGCCACCTAATCTTAATATAGTTGGTTTGCTAGTAAGATTAATTATAGTAGACTCTATGCCAACGGAACACTTGCCTCCATCTAAAACATATTTAATTTTGTTGCCAAAATCTTCTCTAACATCTGCAGCTTGCACAGGGCTTACTTTTGTGGTGATATTGGCACTAGGTGCTGCTAAAGGGTAATCTATTTGTTTTAGCAGTTCTTTAAAAATTTTATGCCTTGGAAACCTTACAGCCAAATTATTTTTTTTATTAGTTACACTTTTTGAAATTTTAGAATTTTTTTTTAATTTTAAAATATAAGTTATTGGACCAGGTGAAAATCTTTTATAAAGCTTAATAAAATTATCATTTATTAAACAATCTTTTTTAAGAGAATCGATGTCTGAATAATGGACGATTAAAGGGTTATTTTTAGGTCTTTTTTTTAGACTAAAAATTTTTTTTACAGCTAAATCCGCATACGCATTCGCTGCTAAGCCATAAACTGTTTCAGTTGGGACGCCTATACAGTAATTTTTATCAAGGTATTTCTTTGCTTTTTTGATATTTGATTGATTAGATTTCATGTATTAATAATTATTATTATATGAAAGATAAAAATTTACCACTTGATAATAACTCACAAACCCTTGATGAGTTAACAAAAGAAGCAAATAATATCACTGAATATTTAGAGGCAGAAAAAAATCTCCAAAACTCAGTTGATTCTTATCAGGGGTTGTTAAAATTAAATAATATTATTGAAAAAAAATTTCATAAAATAACAAAAACAATTAATGAAGAAACCAAGAAAAAAATTAAAAGCATAACTTCAAAAAAAAATGAAAAATAAACTTTTAAGAATAGCAAAAGATACCAATTTATTTTTGAAAAAGTTTATAAAGAAACAAAAAAGAACAGAATTAATCACAGCCATGGAGTATGGTTTATTTCCTGGAGGAAAAAAGATTAGATCAAAAGTTTTATTAGATATAGGGAGCATATTTAAAGTTAAATATAAAACATTAATAACCATAGGTGCTGCAGTAGAGTGCATTCACGCTTATTCACTAATTCATGATGATTTACCCTGTATGGATAATGATAAGTTAAGAAGAGGAAAACCTTCTACTCATATTAAATTTGGTGAATCCACAGCAGTACTTGCAGGAAACTCACTATTAACAATGGCTTTTGAAATTTTAACTAGTTCAAACTTAAAGATTAATGAAAAAATTAAGGTAGACCTAGTTCAAAAATTATCTGAGTCTTCAGGGCACCTAGGAATTGCTGGAGGTCAATATTTAGACCTAAGCTTTGAAAAGAAAAAGATTTCTAAAAATAAAATTATAGATATGGAAATTAAAAAAACAGGTAAGTTATTCAGTTTTTGTTGTGCTGTACCGGCCATTATTAAAAGAAAAAATAATAAAGACATAAAATTTTTTGAAAGTATTGGAGCGAATATTGGTCTTTTATTTCAAATAGCTGATGATCTTATCGATTTTAAAGGCTCCTCTAAAATTGCAGGAAAAATTACAGGGAAAGATAAGAAAAAAGGTAAAGCTACTTTAATCAGTTTACTAGGGTATCAAAATGCTATTAAGTATAGTGATAAAATCAAATTTAAAATAATTAAAGATTTAAATAAATATACCTCAAACTTTAATAATTTGAATGAAACTTTAGATTATATTTTAACAAGAAATAAATGATGCAAGAATATAAATTTTTAAAAAGTATTAATTTTCCTTCAGATTTAAGAAAATTATCTGAAAACAATCTTCAAGAGTTATCTAATGAAGTTAGAATTGAAATGATTAATGCTGTTTCTGAAACAGGTGGGCATTTAGGGGCTGGGCTGGGTGTTGTTGAGCTAACAGTTGCATTACACTATATATTTGACACTCCTAATGATAAATTGATTTGGGATGTGGGTCATCAAACTTACCCTCACAAAATTCTAACAGGAAGGAAATCTAAAATTAAAACTTTAAGACAGGGTAATGGACTGTCTGGATTTACAAAAAGATCTGAAAGTGAATATGATCCCTTTGGTGCCGCACATAGCTCAACATCTATATCTTCGGCGCTGGGAATAGCTGAAGCAAATAAGTTATCTAATAAATCAACCAATGTAATTGCTGTTATTGGAGATGGAGCAATTAGTGCAGGTATGGCCTATGAAGCAATGAATAATGCGGGTGCTTCAAAAACAAAAATGATTGTTATTTTAAATGACAATGACATGTCTATTGCAAAACCAGTAGGTGCTATGAGAACCTATTTAGCAAAACTTTTAACAGGAAAAGTTTATTTTAATCTAAGAGAAACATTTAAATTAATTACTTCAGCTTTTTCTAAAAGATTTAGTGCAAAAGCTGGAAAAGCGGAAGATTTTTTACGTTCAGCTGTAACAGGTGGTACCCTTTTTAATTCCTTGGGGTTTTATTATGTTGGACCGATTGATGGACATGATTTGACCACACTTCTACCAATTTTAAAAAATGCCAGAGACTCAAAACATCAAGGTCCCATTATGATTCATATTAAAACACAAAAAGGAAAAGGTTATTCCTATGCTGAAAAAGCAAATGATCATTATCATGGTGTGTCAAAATTTGACGTTGTAACTGGAGAACAGTTAAAAAGTGGAACTAATTTACCGGCCTATACAAAAGTTTTTGCAAATACTTTGGTTAAACATGCGGAAAGAGATAGTAAAATTATAGGAGTTACAGCTGCAATGCCAGGTGGAACAGGTATGGATATTTTTGCTAAAGAGTTTCCAAAAAGAATGTTTGATGTTGGGATTGCCGAACAGCATGGAGTTACTTTTGCTGCAGGATTAGCAACTGAAGGTTATAAGCCCTACGTGGCAATCTATTCAACTTTTCTACAAAGAGCATACGACCAAGTGGTTCATGATGTGGCCATTCAAAGCTTACCTGTGAGATTCATAATTGATAGAGCAGGCTTGGTAGGTGCTGATGGATCAACTCATGCTGGCTCATTCGATATTACTTATCTTTCTACACTTCCTAATTTTATAGTCATGGCCCCTAGTGATGAAGCAGAACTAGTTAAAATGATTAATACTTCGATGGATATTAACGACAAACCCAGTGCTATTAGATACCCAAGAGGAACTGGAGCTGGATTGGAATTGCCATCTATAGATGAAAAAATAGACATAGGAAAAGGAAGGGTTATTCAAGAGGGGAAACAAGTTTGCATTTTGAGTATAGGAACAAGATTGGAGGAATGTAAAATTGCAGCTGAAGAATTAAAAAATAAAGGAATTAATTCAACAATAGTTGATGCACGGTTTGTTAAACCTTTAGATCAAGAGCTTATTTTAAAGTGTGCCAGAGAACATGAGGCAATGATTACTGTAGAAGAGGGATCTATAGGAGGTTTTGGCTCTCATGTTGAAAACCTATTATCAGAAAAAGGCATATTTGATAAAGGTTTAAAATTTAGATCTATGACATTGCCTGATATTTTTATAGAACAAGATAATCCTAAAAAAATGTATGATACTGCTGGCCTTAATGCGTCTCAAATTTCAAAAAAAATACTAGATATCTTATTTACAAAAGAGTCGATTAAAGTAGTTAAAAATTAAACTTATAATATTAGCCACATTGTGCTTTGTTCATTAAGTAATGATCTAATAGAACACAATTCATCATTGCCTCACCAACAGGAACCGCACGTATTCCAACACAAGGGTCGTGCCTGCCTTTAACTGAGATAGTGGTATTTTTTCCAAATTTATCTACAGTTTTTCTAGTTGTTAAAATAGAAGAGGTTGGCTTAACAGCAAATGAAATAATAATTTCTTGTCCCGTTGAAATTCCTCCAAGGATTCCACCTGCATTATTTGAGTCAAATTTTAATTTTGTACCTTTTTGTGAAATTTCATCTGAGTTTTGCTCACCACTTAATTGTGCAGAATTCATTCCCGATCCAATATTAACACCTTTAACAGCATTGATACTCATCATTGCAGAAGCAATATCCATATCTAATTTAGAATAAATAGGAGCACCTAAACCAACAGGAATTCCTCTAGCCCTTACTTCAATTACTGCACCACAAGAGGATCCTGATTTTCTTACATCTAATAAATATTTTCCCCAAAGTTTGATCATACTTTTATCTGGACAAAAAAATGGATTTTTATCAATTGCTTGATCATTCCATTTAGTGGTGTCACATCCTAATAATCCTAATTGAGTAACAGCACCAACTACTTTAAATTTTTTACCTAATTTATTTTCTAAAACTTTTTTTGCAATTGCACCTGCCGCAACTCTTGAAGCTGTTTCTCTTGCAGAGGATCTACCACCCCCACGGTAATCTCTTATTCCATATTTCTTAAAATACGTAAAATCAGCATGTCCTGGTCTAAATTTGTCTTTGATATTTCCATAATCTTTTGACCTCATGTCTTGATTATAAATAATTAAAGAAATGGGTGTTCCAGTTGTTTTACCCTCAAATACTCCTGACAAAATTTTAACTTTATCATCTTCTTTTCTCTGAGTAGTGAATTTTGACTGCCCAGGTTTTCTTTTGTCTAGCTCTACCTGAATATCTTGCTCTTTTAGGTTTATATTGGGTGGGCAGCCATCAACAACACATCCTATAGCAGGACCATGTGATTCTCCCCATGTTGTGAAACGAAATTGCTTTCCAAAACTATTAAATGACATTATCTATATTATATAGATTATTTTGTTAAAATTATGAATCAAAAAAACTCATTAGGCCTTAATAATTGCTTTTTAAATAAAAATGATCCAATAGATTTATTTGAAGTTTGGATGAATGAAGCAAAAAAGACCGAACCAAACGATCCAAATGCTGTTGCTTTAGGAACTTCTAACCACAATAACTCTCCATCAATTAGAATGGTCTTATTAAAGGACTTTAATAAAGATGGATTTGTTTTTTATACAAATTTAAATAGTCAAAAGGGAAATGAGTTAAAAAATAATCCAAAAGCCGCAATGTGCTTTCATTGGAAAAGCCTTTTAAGACAAGTGAGGATTAATGGAACTGTAAAAAAGGTTTCTGAAAAAATAGCAGATGAGTATTACAATACCAGAGGTTATGAAAGTAGAATTGGCGCTTGGGCCTCGAAACAGAGTTCTATCTTAAGGAATAGAGACGAACTTTTAAATTCAATAGAAGAATATAAGAAAAAATATCAAAATAAAAATGAAGTTCCAAGACCAGATTATTGGTCTGGCTGGAATTTAACTCCCTCAAGTATAGAATTTTGGTTAGATGGAGATAGCAGAATTCATGAGAGACTTAAATATATTAAAGATGAATTAGGTAATTGGACTAAGTCTTTGCTGAGTCCTTAGAAACTTCTTTCCAGACTAAAAGAAGTAAGGTTTTCTAAAATTTTTTTTTCATCACTATCTTTGAATACTGTTAAAGAATTTGAAGCAAGATTAATGAAATGTTCAGCTTTTTTGTAACATTCCTTAATTATATTATATTTTTTAATAAGTGTTAAAGTAAATCTTAGATCTTCGTCCGATCTAGTGTCTTGTTTAAAAATATCTTTTAA
>Ga0307986_10003694_pt1 | contig 10561 bp, 8 predicted proteins | sample EllFjometageno82_FD_203170 | JGI IMG/M metagenome (GOLD analysis project Ga0307986, IMG submission 203170) | Marine microbial communities from Ellis Fjord, Antarctic Ocean - #82 | ecosystem: Environmental > Aquatic > Marine > Unclassified | place: Southern Ocean | collected 2014-10-09
AATCTTTCTATTTTTTCAGCATATTCGAAAGAATTATCTTCTACAAATGCAAGTCTAGGAAGAAACTTTATATCAAGTTTTTTTGACAGTGCCCTTCTAACAAGATGCGAGAACTCCGTCAAGATACTTACTATTTTTTTAGTCTCTTTGCCTCCAAGTGGTATTACATACACTCTTGCAGATTTAAGATCAGGTGTCATTTTTACCTCTGTTACTGTTACTAAGCTGGTATTTAGAGCTAAAATTTTGGCCTCATTTCTAATAAATACTTCACCTATATTTTGTTTAATTAATTCTCCGACACGAAGTTGTCTTTGAGAATATGTTGGCGGTTTTTTGCCTTTTCCCATTTTTATATTTGTCTGTCTATGTTTTCTGATAAATAAGCTTCAATTATATCTTTTTCTTTAAAATCAATAAAATCTTTCAAACTAATCCCACACTCTACTCCATTTTTAACTTCCTTGACTTGATTCTTCTCTCTAAAAATACTTAAAATTTCCCCAGTATAAACAACTGCTCCATCACGAATTAATCTGGCTTTTGCTTTATTTGTTATTTCACCTTCAGTTACTTTTGAGCCTGCAATCTTACCTGCATCTGAAACTTTGAATACTTTTAAAATTTCTGCAGTACCAATAACAGTTTCTTTTACTTCTGGTTCCAGTAAACCAGAAAGTCCTTTTTCAATAAGTTCTAATACTTCGTAAATAATATTAAAATATTTTATCTCTACATGTTGCTGTTCAGCTAGTTTTTTAGCTTGGTTGTTTGGTTTGACATTAAAGCCGATTAAAAGAGCGTTAGAAGCTTTAGCTAGAGAAACATCCGATTCATTAATCATACCTATGTCAGACAAAATAATATTTGCTTTAACCTCAGCGTGTTCAATTTTATTTATAGCACTCTTTAATGCTTCGCTTGATCCCTGAACATCTGATTTAATAATTATATTTAATTCTTCTTTGCTGCTCAGATTATCAAATATTGATGTTTTATCTTTAACAACTTTTTTAGTAGTACCAGAATTACTTTTATTAAATTCAGAAATTTCTTTTGCTCTCTCCTCATTTTCAGTAACAGCAAACTCTGTCCCTGCAAAAACGGAATCATTCATACCTAATATTTCAACGGGCATGGAAGGAAGAGCCTCGTCTACTATTTTACCTTCGTGATCTATCATTGCTCTAATTTTTCCATAAGTTTTTCCACACACAAAGTAATCTGCTTTTTTTAATAATCCATTACTTATGAGTACTGTTGAAACAGGTCCTTTACCTTTATCTATTTTAGACTCAATAACAATACCGTCTGCTGGTCCAGTAACAGACGCTGAAAGATCTAATATTTCAGATTGTAATAAGATACTTTCTTTCAACTTATCTAAATTTATTTTTTGAGTTGCCGATACCTCAACAAACAAAGTGTCTCCACTGAAATCTTCTGCAATAAGTTCATATTTCATCAAATCATTTTTTATTTTAGTAATATTTTTATCTGGCAAATCACATTTATTTATAGCAACTATAATTGGGACTTTAGCTGCTTTAGAGTGCTGTATTGCTTCTATTGTTTGAGGCATAATTCCATCATTCGCCGCAACGACTAAAACTACAATGTCTGTAATTTTAGATCCCCTAGCTCTCATCTCAGTAAATGCTGCGTGTCCTGGCGTGTCTATAAAAGTTATAATTCGATTATTTTCAGTTGTAACTTGATAGGCTCCAATATGCTGAGTTATGCCACCATGTTCGCCTGAAACTACATCAGCACCTCTTAAGGCGTCTAGTAAAGAAGTTTTGCCATGGTCTACGTGTCCCATAATTGTAACAACAGGTGGTCTATTTTCAATTTTTCCTTCTAGTTGATTTTTCTTTTTTTTTATCTCTAAGTTAGGAGATTTTTCTACAATAGGAGTATGGCCAAACTCTTTAACAATATACTCGGCAGTATCTTTGTCTATAACGTGATTTATAGTAGCTACAACTTTCATATTAAATAAAAATTTTATTACGTCAGCAGATCTTTCTGCCATTCTATTAGAAAGTTCCTGAATGGTAATCTGTTCAGGAATATTAACGTCTTTAATTACTTTTTTTATATCTTTTTTATCGTCAGAATTTTCTGTTCTTTTATCTTTTAGCCTTGATCTTTTTACTGAGGCCAAGCTTCTTTGTTTGATTTCTATTTCTTCAACATTCATAGCTCTTGAAACAGTAAGCTTAAAATCTCTTTTGACAGATAGTGGATCAAGTTTTAGTTTTGTTTTTGAGGGACCTTTTTCATCTTTTTTAACAAAGTTTTTTGTCGCTTGTTGTTCTACGAATTTTCTTACTACATTTTTTTTTATAGTAGTTGGTTTTTTAAATGCGCTAGATCCCGGGCTAGACTTACTGTCTCTTGCAGATCTAAAAGGGGTTTTTTTTTCTATAGAAAAGGTTTTTTTTCCGTCACTAGAAAGAGATGAAAGATCAATCTTTTTAGTTACATTGGTAGAGATTGTTAATGTTTTTTTTTTATCTTTTTGATCTTCCATGAATATTTTATTTAAATACTATCTCCCTGGCAGCCATAATCAATTGATCCGCTTCTTCTCTTGAGAGAGAAAATTCTTCTAAATACCCTTCAATTCTAATTTTTTTACCTTTTATTTCATCAAAACCACCAATTAATTCATCAGAGGAAAGATCGGCAAAATCGCTTAAAGTTTTAATACTTCTTTGGCCAAGCAAAACTAGCATCCCTTGAGTTATACCTTTTAAATCAACTAATGAATCTTCCATCCCTAGTTCTTTTAATCGTTTAGAAATTTCTTTTTTTTCTTTGATTAGGTTTTCTTTCGACCTATTAATTAATTCATTAGCAGTTGCTTCATCTATACCTTCTATTTTAGTAATATCATCTGGAGAGGATTGAGATAGCTCTTCAATACTTTGCATCCCTTCTGAAACTAATAATTGTCCCAATGTTTCATCTACTTCCAAACTTTTTACTAAGTTTTCTGTTTTTTCCTTAAATTCAGACTGCCTTCTTTCAGAGTCCTCTTGGTCTGTTAAAATATCTATTTCAAAATTAGTCAGCTTAGATGCAAGTCTAACATTCTGACCTCTTCTTCCTATCGCTTTACTTAAGTTTTCTTCAGTCAAAATAACATCAATTCTTTTATTGTCTTTATCAATTAAAACTTTTTGAATTTCTGCGGGAGATAATGACTCAGCAATTAATGTTGGAAGGTCTTCTGTCCATTTTATGATATCAATTTTTTCACCGTGAAGCTCATTCACTATGGCCTGAACCCTACTTCCTCTCATACCCACACACGCACCAACTGGATCAATTGAACCTTCACTTGAAAAAACACAAATCTTAGCTCTGCTTCCAGGATCTCTTGCAACAGCTTTTATTTCTATAATTCCTTCATAAATTTCAGGTACTTCTTGAAAAAATAATTTAGCTAAAAACTGAGGGTGAGCTCTCGATAAAAATATTTGATGCCCCTTTAACTCTTTTTTAACCTCATAGCAGTATGCTTTAACTCTATCGCCAGTTTTTAATATTTCTCTTGGTATAAGCTCATCTTTTTTTATAACTCCTTCTGCTTTACCTAAGTCTACTATAATGTTTCCGTATTCTAATCTCTTTATTATTCCACTTAAAATCTGGCCTTGTTTTTCAATAAAGTCTTCGTACTGTCTAGTTTTTTCAGCTTCTTTAACTCTTAAGCTTATAACTTGTTTAGCACTCTGTGCAGCTATCCTGCCAAAATCTATTTGGGGTAAATCTTCAAAAATTTGATCACCAATTTTTAAATCTTTATTTTTTGATTCTATAGACTCAGCATCTTTTAAAATAATTTCTTTGCTAGTGTCTTCAACTTTTTCAACTATATCTAGAACTTTTTGGATTTTAATTTCTCCCGTTAGACGGTCGATAATAACACGTATATTGTTCTCTGTTCCAAACTTTGTCAAAGCTGCTTTCTGTATCGCGCTTTCCATAGACTCTAGAACGATCTCTTTATCTATGGACTTCTCATTTGCAACTGCCTCAACAATTCGCAATAACTCTACTTTATCTAATCCTCTATTTAACATTTTTATCCTTTTTAGTTTGCTCCAAAAAAAAATGGGCTAAAGCCCATTTTGTAAACATCTAATTTTATTTATGTTTAATGAAAATTTAAGGCTTTTTCAAGTTTACTTTTTAAAGATATCACTTTTATCTGTTTTTTCCCAAGTAAATTGACCTTTGTCATTAGACTTTCTTCCAAAATGACCGTAGGCAGAAGTAACTTCATAAATAGGCTTATTCAAACCTAATAATTCTCTAATCCCTTTCGGAGATAAATCAAAATTTTTTTCTATTTTATCTTTTATATATTCAGTTTTATCTAAATCTTGATCTCCAAGCTCAATAAAAATAGAAAGAGGTTTCGAAACACCAATAGCATAAGCGAGTTGAATTAAGCACTTATCTGTAACACCAGCTGCCACAATATTTTTTGCTAGATATCTCGACACGTAAGCAGCAGACCTATCAACTTTTGTTGGATCCTTTCCTGAAAAAGCTCCACCTCCGTGCGGGGCTGCCCCGCCATAAGTATCTACAATAATTTTTCTTCCTGTTAATCCAGTGTCTCCATCTGGCCCACCTATTATGAATTGGCCTGTAGGGTTAATATAAACCTCTTTATCACTTAAATCTTTTAAAAGGTTTTCAGGTATAGATTTTTTTATATAAGGGTAAACAAGTTCTCTCACTTTTTCTTGATTTAAATCTTTAGAATGCTGTGTTGAAATTACAACGGACACCACTTTTGTGGGTTTTCCATTTTCATAATGCATAGTAACTTGGCTTTTTGAATCAGGTTCAATCCCTTTTAACAAACCTTTTTTTCTGTCTTCTGCCATTAATCTTAATATTTTATGTGAAAAATGTATTGGAGCTGGCATTAAATCTTCTGTCTCGTTGCACGCGTAACCGAACATGATACCTTGGTCTCCAGCGCCTTCATCCTTATCATTTTTAGAATCTACTCCCATCGCAATATCCGCGGACTGTGCGTGTAGATGTGATTCTATTTCTGTTTGGGGCCTCCAACTAAAACCATCTTGATCATATCCTATGTCTTTAATGCAATCTCTTACTTTTTGTATTAATTCTTCATTTTTAATTTCTGGAGCTCGTATTTCTCCTGCTAAAATAACTTTATTAGTTGTGGTTAAAGTTTCACAAGCAACTCTAGCATATGGATCTTTTGATAAATATGAGTCCACAACCATATCGGAAATTCTGTCACAGACTTTGTCTGGATGGCCCTCTGAAACAGATTCACTTGTAAATTGGTAATTATTTATTTTCATTTTTTCTAAAAATTAAAAAGATAAAAATACATGTAAATAAAAGAATAAAAAAAATCAAATTAATTTTATATTTTATTTGCGAATTGTTTATAAATGGTACATTTAGCTCTATAACTCCTGTTTCATTTGGTTTTAACATTTTTTTGATCGTTCCTTTGTTGTCAATGAAGACGCTAAATCCTTTATTAGCTGACCTTATTAAAAAAACATTATTCTCTATTGATCTAAAAATTGCTTTTGCTAGATGTTGATTTGGTCCTATTGTATCTCCAAACCATGCATCTTCTGAAATATTTACGATTACATTTTTTTGTTTACTATATTGATTTAATTCTGGAAAAATTATTTCATAACATATCAATGGTAGCATCTTCAATTCATCTAATGAAAAAATACTTGGTGTTTGTCCCTTGGAGAACGACCCATAACCTTCTGTTATTTTTTTTAATCCCAAACCACTTAATAAATTCTCAAAAGGCAGAAATTCACCAAAAGGGACTAACTTAGTCTTATTGTATTTAAAAAGAACGTTTAGCTTATTGTCAGTAATTACCAAACTATTATATACTTGGTTTTTGGCTTCCCCTTCAATGAATGTATTAACACCAAATAAAATTAAATGATTATCTGAAAATGCTTCTTCGAATATGGTCTTGTATTGTTTAATTTGCTCAAAATTGTACCCGGTAAAAACACCTTCGGGCCACACAAAAAGTGTTTTTTTATTTTTTTCAGGCGCGCTATATTTTATTAATTTTAAAATATTTTCTCCTATTTCTTTTGTGGATAGATTATATTTTAAATCAAAATTTGGTGAAACTATTTTAGTAAAAATAGAATTTTCTGATTTTAATTCTATTTTTTCTAGATACTCGTTATTTTTGTTTATAATTGATGAACCATATATATAATTGCTAATAAAAATAATTATTATTAAAGTAAAGATTCTATACCCGTATTTATTTCTAAAAATTAATAAGAGTATTGAACAGTAAAAAATTATACAAAAAAAATTGAATGAAAAAAAACCAATAATCGGAAGCATTTGAAGCACGTCTGGTTTTGACGACCAACTATAAGCCCATAAATTCCATGGAAACCCAGTAAAGATTTTAGAACGCAGAAAATCCATAGCTGCTAAAGAACTTGAAAATAGTAGCACAGATGTAAAATTATTTTTTAAAAATGGGCCAACAAACAAATTCCCTAAGCCAAAAAAAAGGCCTAGCAATATAGGTAAGCCAATAATCGAAATCGGTATTAAGTATTTAAAATTTTCATCAAATGTCAGAGACTGAGAAATCCAAGATGTTCCTGTAAAAAAAAAACCTATACCAAATAAATATCCAATTAAAAATAAATTAAAGAGATATGGTTTTCTTCTATAGGTATTCTTTGATTTTTTTTGCACATAAGTAGTGACTAAAAATAGTGCCGGAATAATAAAAAAATTAATATAATTATAGTTAAATGGCTCAAAACTAAAAACTGTCAGTGCTCCAAGGGTAAAAGGAAACAAAAATACTAAAAAAAATCTACTATTAAAAAAACTAAAAATCATATTACTGAATATACCTTATTATTCTATTTTCTAATTTTTGCATTATAGAGAAATCTTTATTTGATTTATGGCGATAACCTAGCAGATGTACCAACCCATGAATCCATATTTTGTCAAAAATAATGTTAAAACTTTGTTTCTTACTTTGATCTATAATTTTATTTAAATTTATTATTATATCTCCAAGATAAATGCTATTTTTATCCTGCCTCATTAAAAGCTGTAGATTTTTTTTTTCGTGAAATGGAAAAGATAAAATATCTGTAATTTTATTTTTTTTTCTGAATTTTTTATTTAATATTCTAATTTCAGAATCTCCAGAAAGCAAAATTGTAAAATTTAATTTATTTTTTTTAAAAAGTTCAAGTCTTTTTCCAATTATTTTTAATTTGTTTTTTAAATAAAGATTGGGATTTTTAATATGTTTTTTCCAAGCTTTATTGCTAGCTAACACATCAACTCTTATCATCTGTATTTTTTTTATAGGCTTTAATAATCTTTGTAACAAGAGGATGTCGAACTACATCTTTATGATCAAATTCGATTATTTTTATTTCTTTTATGTCACTTAGAATATTTCTTGACTTCATTAAGCCTGAATGTGATTTATTAACTAAATCAACTTGTGTGGGATCACCGTTAACAACTAATTTTGAGTTTTCTCCTATTCTAGTCAAAAACATTTTTATTTGCGTATCCGTAGCATTTTGTGCTTCATCTAGAATAGCGTAACAATTTTTTAAAGTTCTTCCTCTCATGAAAGCTAGTGGTGCGATTTCAATTTCCCCCGTCTCAATTTTTTTATCAATTTTTTCAAAACCAAATAATTCATAGAGTGCATCGTAAAGTGGTCTTAGATACGGATCTACCTTTTCTTTTAAATCACCAGGAAGAAATCCTAATTTTTCACCAGCTTCTACAGCTGGTCTAGATAATATAACGCGCTCAACTTTTTTTTCCATGAGCATTGTAATAGCTACTGATACTGCAAGAAAACTTTTACCTGTTCCAGCTGGACCTAGTGCCATCACAATATCATTTTCTCTTAAAGCTTTAATGTAGTCAGATTGTTTTTGTGATCTTGCTATAACCGATTTGTTTGGTGTTTTTATAAGTTGAGCAAATGATTGTACATTTGAGTTTTTTTTAGGATTTAAATTTTTATCTACTGATAGAATTATATCACTTTTTTCTATATTATTTGTTAGAAGAAATTTGTTAATTAAAAATTTAATCGCTTCTGATACACTAAATAAATTATCTGGACTACCTTTAGCTGTAATCGAATTACCTCTAAAAAATAAAGTTGTTTCTGTTAGCTTTTCTAACTGAATAAGATTTGCATTAAATTCACCTACGATTGACAAAAGAATATTATTATCTAGAATTTGAATATTAACAGTTTCTTTATCAATTTTTTTTATTATAATTTTTTTTTCTAATTTATTACTTTCAGACATCAATTAGGCTGCGCAGTTTCTATTTTCATTATTAATAATTACACCAAATAAACTATTATGATTAAAGTTGTCAATTCTTACATTTAGTAATTTTCCAGTTAAGTCTTCTTGGCTTTCAACTACAATAGAATTTAGAAATTTATCTCTACCAAAATATTTGTTTTGATTTTTCATTTTATTTTCAAATAAAACTTCTGTCGTCTTATCCAAAAAATCTTTTTTACTTTGAGTGTTAATTTTTTCTAAAATTTCTTGTAGTATAATCAATCTTTTTTTAGCAACTTCTTTATTTACACTTGGAAGTTCTGCAGCCGGTGTACCTGGTCTAGCACTAAAAATAAATGAGTAAGAATTTATAAATCTAGTCTTTTTTATTAATTCTAAAGTTTGTTGAAAGTCAGTCTCTGTTTCTCCGGGGTAACCTATAATAAAATCTGATGAAAATTTAATGTTTGGTTTGGCTTTTTTTAGTTTGTCTATGATCTCATGGTATTCCTCTATGTTGTGTTTACGGTTCATTGCTTTTAAGATATTTGAAGATCCACTTTGCACAGGTAGATGTAATATAGGCATTAATTTTTTGCAGTTTTGATGAGCTTTAATTAGATCTTCTGTAACATCTTTAGGATGAGAAGTTGTATATCTAATCCTTTTTAATTCTTTCAGATCATTGAGCTTATAAATTATATCAGAAAGATTAAAAGTTTTGGTTTCAGTTTTATGCTTATATGCATTTACATTCTGACCTAATAAAGTAATTTCTTTTGCACCGTTAGATATTAAAACTTCTGCCTCATTAATTATTTCATTAAATGATCTTGAGTGCTCAGGACCTCTCGTATACGGCACAACACAGAAATGACAAAACTTGTCACAGCCTTCCTGAATTGTCAAAAATGCAGATATTTTAGAGTTCGTGTTTTTGATTAGATTCAAACTATCAAATTTATCTATAACTTCAAAATCAGTACTATTAATTTTAGATTTATCATTTTCTATTTTTTTTATTATATTTGGAATTTGGTGGTAAGATTGAGGCCCTACAACACCGTCAATATATTTTTCTCGACTTAACATTTCTTGATTTTCTGCTTGAGCTACACATCCAGCAACTAATACCATTGGTTTTTTTCTATTTCTAAACTCTTTTTTTAATCTTCCAATATCATGATAAACTTTATCAGTAGCTTTTTCCCTAATATGACATGTGTTTAAAATATAACAATCAGCTTCTGAGAGTTCTTGAGTTGATACATAACCTATTGACCTGGCTAAATCTAAAATACGATTACTGTCATACTCATTCATTTGACAGCCAAAAGTTTTAATAAATATTTTTTTAGACAAATTATTTTTTTATTTTAGAGCCATATAACTCTAGTTTATGATCGACTAACTTATAGCCTAATTTTTTAGCAACTTTATTTTGTAAAATTTCTATATCCTTATCAACAAATTCTATTATTTCACCACTATTTATATCTATTAAATGATCGTGATGTTCATCAGGGGCTGCTTCATATCTTGCCTTGCCTCCTTTAAAATCATGTTTTTCCAATATTCCTGATTCTTCGAATAATTTAACCGTTCTGTATACGGTAGCTATACTTATTTTCTTATCAACCTTATTAACTCTTTTATGTAATTCATCTACGTCAGGGTGATCGTTAGAACTAGACATGACTTCAGCTACGATTCTTCTCTGGTCTGTCAATCTCACATTTTTGATTTTACATTTTTCTACTATACTATTCATACAATTATTTATAACTTAGCTTAAATATAGTGGTTTAATCAATTTATTTTCGACTAGTTTATTTTTTATTAATAAATCAATATTTTTAGGGTTATATTCAACAATTCTTATTTTTTTTGGGTTTATATTTTTAATTATTTCATCATTTCTGATCTCCTCAGGAATAATAAATATTGATTCTTCTTTTTGAATTTTATTTAAATCAATTTTTTCTGGAATAGTGAATAGATAATTTATATTAAATTTACCTCTACAGAAATAATAAAAAAAATTTGTTTTTTGGACTGAGATAATATCTTTTTTTTCTATTAAATGAGGAGCCGCATTAAGCAAAAAATTATTATAACTATAGGTACTTGTGTTTTTGACTAATTGTATTCCCTTTGCGACAGCTAAGGATATTCTAATCCCAGAAAAACTG
>Ga0307986_10003695_pt1 | contig 10561 bp, 7 predicted proteins | sample EllFjometageno82_FD_203170 | JGI IMG/M metagenome (GOLD analysis project Ga0307986, IMG submission 203170) | Marine microbial communities from Ellis Fjord, Antarctic Ocean - #82 | ecosystem: Environmental > Aquatic > Marine > Unclassified | place: Southern Ocean | collected 2014-10-09
TTTTGCGCAATGATACTCTACCCTTTTCATTCCAAATGAATAATCAATTTTAGTTTTGAACGCACCTGGTATTGACTCCGTAAAAGAAGGCCAGCCTGTTCCACTATCAAATTTTGCACTCGAAGCGAAAAGCTTAGCTCCACAATTAGCACAATGAAAGAAGCCTTTCCTTTTTTCTTTATTTAAAGGACTTGAAAATGCTTTTTCTGTAGCCTCATCAAGCATAATTTTTTTTTGTTCTTTAGTGAGGTTTTGATTGATGATTTTTTTTGTTGCCGAATATAATAAATTATAAGGTAATACAATAACTGACAAATATGATAGTCCAAATAATTCTAAAAAATATCTTCTACTCTTCTTCATTGGTTCACTATAGCTGTTCACTGTAATAGACTCAATATTAACATGCTGATTAAAAAAAATCAGGGGTTCTGGTTATGTGTAAGTTATTGTATGTTGAGATTTAAAGATAAAATTATAGGTATATAACAGTAGAATATTTCTTTGTTACTAATTTTTATAATTAACTTATGATACAAAAATATGATGTTATTATAATTGGGGCTGGTGCAGCTGGCTTAATGAGTGCTATTGAAGCCGGTAAAAGAGGTAGAAAAGTACTTTTAGTAGATCACTCAAAAAAAATAGGAGAAAAAATTCGTATATCTGGTGGTGGCAGGTGTAATTTTACTAATATCAATACTCACCGAAGTAAATTTATTTCAAAAAATCCTAAATTTATAATATCTGCCTTAAATCAATATACTCAAAATGACTTTATAAAATTGATCGAAAAACATAACATTAAATTTCATGAAAAAAAATTAGGACAACTTTTTTGCGATGAAAGTGCTCAACAAATAATAGACATGCTACTTTTGGAATGCCAAATGGCAAAGGTCACTTTAAAAAAAGAAACAATTGTTACAAATATTAACAAACAAGATGATCAATACATTGTTACTGTTAGTTCTGATAAATACTTTTGTAATTCATTAATTATTGCGACAGGAGGTTTGTCTGTTCCTAAAATTGGTGCGAGTAAATTTGGCTATGAAATAGCTAAAAAATTTAATCTAAATGTTATTGATCCATTACCAGCTCTAGTTCCATTGACTTTTAGTGAAAAAATAACCTCTGTGTGCAAGGAACTTAGTGGCTTGTCATTGGAAGCACTTATTTCTTTTAATAAGGTTTTTTTTGAAGAAGGGATGTTATTTACTCATAGAGGGTTAAGCGGACCTTCTATATTGCAAATTTCTTCTTACTGGAAACTAGGTAGTAATATTAAGATTAATCTTTCACCCAGACTAGATATCTTTAAACTTTTAATAGATAAAAAAAACTTAAATTCCAAACAAGATGTAAATATTATAATTTCAGAAATTCTTCCTAAAAGACTAGCTTATATAATCTGCGAAAATAATGGTGTTGCTGGTAATATATGTGAAGTATCAAACAAATTATTAAAGCAGCTAAGTAGTTCTATAAATACCTGGGTTGTTACTCCAACTGGGTCAGAGGGTTATAGAACTGCTGAAGTTACTTTAGGGGGTATAGATACCAATGAAATTTCATCTAAAACAATGATGTCTTTAAAAAATCCTGGTTTATTTTTTATTGGAGAAGTGGTCGATGTTACTGGTCATTTGGGTGGTTACAACTTTCAATGGGCTTGGTCATCTGGCTTTGTAGCTGGACAATACGCTTAAACATTATCTTAAATACAAAGCAACAAAATGTCTCTGTGACAATCGTTGACTTCATAAATCTTATTTTAAGTATTATTAATTTTACTTAACTGAAAGGAAAATTATGAAAAAATTCTTAATTTTATCAATATTAACTCTTTTTACTAGTTCAGCATTTGCTGGATCATGTCCAATGTTAGCTAAAAACCTGGACAGTAAAATTGAAGAAGCTCAAAAAATGCGTGATGCTGGTATGAAAGCCCACGATGCGGGAGACCACGCAAAGTCTGAAGAGCTGTTAAATAAAGCTATGAAACTTTTTAAAAGTTAATAAATAATATTAAAGGGGCGCTTAGTAATATGTCGCCCCTAATGTATTAATTAAAAGTTATTTTAATTTTAGTTATTGTCTAAAAGTTTACTCATGTCAGGTTTGGAATAGTTGGGCCCTTTCATTACTTTTCCATTCTCATTATAAATAGGTTTTCCATCAGCTCCTAACTTACTCATATTAGATCGTTGTACTTCGTTAAAACATTTATCAAGATCAATACCAAAAGCATGACCGGCACCATAGGTAACGTATAAAATATCTGTAAGCGCATCAGCTACCTCTTTTATGTCTTTATCTTTAATTGCTTGATTCAATTCATCTAGCTCTTCTTTTATAAGATCGTATCTTAATTGAACTATTTTTTTATTTGGAAAATCTGCCATGTCTTGAATTTCTTGGCCAAAAGTTTGCATAAATTTTTTAACACTTTGAAAATTGCTCATAATTACTCCATATCAAATTTGATTTATTTTTAATTGATCTGTATTATAACTCTATAATGGTAATGAAATATAGAATTGAATTTGATAGTATAGGAAAAATTAAAGTAGATGAAGATAAATATTGGGGTGCATCAACTGAAAGATCAAAAAAATATTTTAATATTGGTGACTTTTTAGTAAGACCAATTGTTATACATTCAATAGCTATTATAAAAAAAGCAGCAGCAATAGTTAATTTAAAAAATAAAGATTTAGACCAAAAAATTAGTAAATACATTGTGAGGGCTTCTGAAGAAGTGATTAAAGGAAAACTTGATGATCATTTTCCATTAAAAGTTTGGCAGACAGGTTCTGGAACACAAACAAACATGAATGTTAATGAGGTAATAGCAAATAGGGCAATACAAATGATGGGTGGAAAATTAGGTAGTAAAAAACCTGTTCATCCTAATGATCATGTAAATAAATCTCAATCAACAAATGATGTTTTTCCTTCTGCGATGCATATTGCTATTGCTACCAAGACTATAAATAAATTATTACCTTCTCTTAAGTTACTTGAAAGAGAATTGAATAAAAAAGTTATTGAATTCAATAAAATTGTAAAATTGGGAAGAACACATTTACAAGATGCAACTCCATTAACTTTGGGTCAAGAGTTTTCTGGTTATCAATTTCAAGTAAAAGAATCCATCAACAGAATCGAAATAGCTTTAAAAGAAATTTATTATTTAGCGCAAGGTGGTACTGCTGTTGGTACAGGTCTAAACACAAGAAAAAACTTTGACAAAAAAATTGTTAAAGAAATTAGTAAAATTACAAAGTTACCTTTTAAGGTTACGCCAAACAAATTTGCGTCTTTGGCAACTCATGATCCAATAGTAAATTTTTCAGGAGCCATGAATACCGCAGCTGTTAGCTTAATGAAAATAGCAAACGATATTAGATTCCTAGGATCTGGGCCAAGAGCGGGCTATGGAGAATTAATTTTACCATCAAATGAACCCGGGTCGTCGATAATGCCTGGTAAAATAAACCCTACACAATCAGAGGCGGTAACAATGGTTTGTGTTAAAGTGATTGGAAATAATAATGGAATTACAATGGCTGGATCGCACGGACATTTTGAATTAAATGTTTTCAAACCATTGATTATACATAATATTTTACAGTCAATAGAAATAATGGCTGATTCAGTAAAAACTTTTTCTTTATATTGTATTAAAGGAATAAGAGCGGACAAAAAAAGAATTAAGTATTTGCTAGATAATTCTCTAATGCTGGTAACTGCTCTAGCGCCTAAAATTGGTTATGATAATGCTGCAAAAATTGCAAAAGATGCTCATAAAAAAGGCACCACTTTAAAAGAAGAGGTTATTCTATCGGGCATTCTTGACGAAAAAGAATACGATAAAATAATGAACCCAATGTTAATGACTAAACCGAAATAGTTTAAAATAAACTTTTTAAATATTCGTTAATTTTATTTTCATTAAAAATATTTTCAAGAGAATCTTGAACAAGCTCATCTTCAAGTTTTTTCTGGTATTCTTTAACTTTTTTAACAGATACTTCATTTTCATCTATAGAAAGTTTTTCAAAAATAATTTTTGAGTTATGTGGAATAATAAATCCTGAAATCAAAATTTTTTTTAATATATTTTTCTTATGTTTAATTACTTTAGTCAAATTAAAAAAAATTTTACCTTTTTGGCCAAACTCATCAATTTTTGCATTAAGAAAGAAAGATTTATTTTTACCTATTTTGAAATCCTCAAATAATATTTTACCATTTTGATTGGTTATTTTTCCGTCAAATTTAGAATTGAAATTAAAAACACCATTAATTTTTTTAATTAAAATTAAATTACTTTTATTATCTACAAAAAAAGTTTTTTGTATCAAAGGAAATAATTTTTTTATATTTAAATTAGATATTTTGAAATCTAATTTTAAAAAAAAATTTGGCTTAAGTGTTATTTCACCCTCAAATGATGACTTAATTAGTTTACTTCTAGAAAAGCCATTTATTAACTTTAGATTATTTTTTTTAATGTAATTAAATTTTAAAAGATTATTAAATATTTTAAAATTAAAAAAACCACTAAAATTATCAAAATCTTTTTTTTCAGAAAATAAATTACTCGCTATATTGAGCTTTGGTATCTCCAGTATAAAATTATTTTTATTGTTTGGTTCATTTTTTAATTGTATAAAAATTTCATTATTCAAGAAATTACCGTTGATATTTAATTTTTTTGTGTTTCCAGATTGATTAATTTTTATTTTTGCTTTGTTAATTTCAAAAAAAAGAAAATCATTTTTAAAAAAAATAAGATTGTTTTCTTTAAAAGTTGTTTTTTTTTTTATTTTATTAATGTTGGATAATAATTTACTAATATTATCTAGGTCAATTTTTGAATAACCTTTGTTTATTAATAATTTTTTATAACTAACTTCTTTATAATCTAAGATCTTGGTCAAGTTTAATATAATTTCAAGTTCACTATTGTTAATTTCAATATTGTTTTCACCAATTGTAAAATTGCTATTTGGTATGTGTAATCTTGGAGTTGGAAAAATTTTATAGTTTATTTTAGTGATGTTATTAATATTTATATTATTATTATTTTTTAAATTTTTTTTTACAGAATCTACAGAAAAATTTAATAATTTTGGTATGTTTAAATAAGTAGTGAAAGAAAAAAAAAGAAATAAAAGTAAATATAAGATATTTTTTAATCTTTTTTTATTTTTTGTAATAAAATTAAACTTTTTGTTGCTAAACATGGTTGAGAATTCAAATTTGTTATTAAGATTATTAATTATTTATTATGTCTAAATAAGTAGTATATAGTTTCTTAATCTCGTTATGGATTCTATAAATAAATTATTAGAAAATTTAAACAAGGAACAAAAAGAAGCTGTATTAAGCACTGAAGGGCCTAATTTAATCGTCGCAGGTGCTGGCTCGGGCAAAACCAGAGTTTTAACTACAAGACTGGCTCATATAATTAATTCACAAAAAGCTTGGCCCAATCAAATACTTTGCGTAACTTTTACTAATAAAGCTGCGAAAGAGATGCAGGGTAGAGTGATTAAATATATAGACGAAAAATCCACAGCAGTTCCTTGGCTTGGCACTTTTCACTCTATAAGTGTTAAATTTTTAAGAAGACATGCGGAAGCTATTGGCTTGAAGGGAAATTTTACTATCATAGATACCTCTGATCAGAAAAAGATTGTGAGAAATATTTGTAAAGCAGAAGAAATTGATGCAAAAAAAATAACACCACAATTTATTCTTTCATTCATTGATAAATGGAAAAATAAAGGTTTACTGCCAGAGGATATAAAAGAAGAAAAATTTACAGGTTTAGAAAAATCAATTTTTAAAGTCTATAAGATTTATCAATCTAAAATTAGAGATTTAAACGCATGTGATTTTGGTGATCTTATTTTATATTGTGTAAAATTATTTGAGAATAATTCTGATATTCAACAGATTTATAGCAGTAACTTTAAATATATTTTAGTTGATGAATTTCAAGATACTAATTTCATCCAGAATAAATGGTTAAATTTATTAGTCAACGAGAAACAGAATATTTGTTGTGTTGGAGATGATGATCAGTCTATTTACAGCTGGAGGGGTGCCGAAATTAAAAATTTTTTAACATTTGACACTATTTATAAAAATTGTAAAATTTTTAAATTAGAACAAAACTATAGATCTACAAAAAATATATTAGAAACAGCATCTACTTTAATTTCTCATAATAACGGAAGAGTAGAAAAAAAGCTTTGGTCATCCGCTCAGCAGGGTGAAAAAGTAAAACTTAACTGCTATCAAACTGGTAGAGAAGAAGCTGAGGCTATAAGTGATATAGCAGAAAAAAAACTAAAAAATAAATATTCTTTAAATAATGTGGCTATTCTTGTTAGGGCAATCTACCAGACGAGAGAATTTGAGGAAAGATTTCTTAAAGTAGGTTTAGGTTATAGAGTTCTGGGTGGAACAAAATTCTACGAAAGAGCTGAGGTAAAAGATGCTGTTGCATATTTAAGAATAATAAATCAAAAATATGATGATTTAGCACTAGAAAGAGTAATTGGAAGTCCTCGCCGAGGCATTGGTGAAAGTACTCTTAACCAGCTGTATAGTTTTGGTAGTCAAAATAAATTGTGCTTAGAAGATTCTATTAAAAAAAATTTAGAGACCAATAGTTTAAAACCTAAAATGAAAACAAGTCTAACTCAATTAACTAAATTGATTGATAAATGGAGATTAGATTCTAATACAAAAAAACACTATGACCTGTTAAAAACTGTTCTAGACGAATCTGGATATAGCGAGATGCTTAAAAATAAAAATGATATAGAAAATGAAAACCGTCTTGAAAATATAAAAGAATTACTTCGAGCTATGCATGACTACGATAACCTACAGTCCTTTTTAGAACATGTTGCACTCGCAACTTCGATAGATAAAGAATGGGAGGGAGAAAAAATCAATTTAATGACTATGCATGCTGCAAAAGGTTTGGAGTTTGATGTGGTTTTTTTACCAGGCTGGGAAGAAGGTCTGTTTCCACACCAAAAATCTTTAGAAGAAAAAGGAGATTTGGGTTTAGAAGAAGAGAGAAGATTGGCGTATGTAGGTATCACAAGGGCTAAAAAAGAAGCATATTTATCTTTTGCCATGAAAAGATCTTATCATGGTGAATGGATGGATGCCCTACCATCAAGATTTGTTAACGAAATACCTGAGGAAAATATTGAAAAAAATGAAATAAGCTCAAATGAAGAAATAGAACAGGATTTCGATTTTAATCAAGATATAAGTATTGATTATGATAGTGATTACAAAAGTCCAGGTTGGGAAAGATATAAAAAAAATAAAATTCTGAAATGAAAAAAATAAAAAAATTAAGAAAACTTTTTAATCAATATAATCTTGATGGCTATATAATTCCAAAAAACAATAGTTTTTTTGGAGAATATGTCTCAGCTTCAGAGGATAATTTAAAATATATTTCAGATTTTACAGGCTCATCTGGTTTTGCAATTATCCTTAAAAATAAGAATCTTATGTTTGTAGACGGTAGATACACAACTCAAGCCACTATTCAATGTGGAAAAGATTATAAAATTTTTACAATTCCTAAACACTACCCGTTTAATGTTTTTAATAATAAAAATTTAAATCTAGGGTTTGACCCTAAACTTCATACTGAAAATTCATTAAAGAAACTTTTTAAAAATTCATTTATTAAGCTAAAACCAATTAATAAAAATTTAATAGATTTATTGTGGAAACGAAAAAAGGATTTGTACATTAAACCTTTTTATTTAATTAAAGATCAACATGCAGGAGAAAAATTCGAAAATAAATTGGTTAAACTAAGAAAACTAATTATATTAAATAAAGTTGATTATCTTTTTACGACAGCTCCTGAAAATGTAGCTTGGTTGTTAAATATAAGAGGACATGACACAAATTATTCACCACTTCCTAACTCACATGCCTTTATTGGAAGAAATAATGAAATAGTTCTTTTTTGTAATTTAAAAAAAATAAATAAGTCTTTAAAATCAAAATTAAATAAAAAAATTAAGTTTTGTGATATTGATCAGCTTCCAATTTTTATTGCAAATTTATCAAATAAAAAAATATTAATTGACATATTAACTTGCTCTATATTTTTCAAAACTCTTATAAATAGAAAAAATTTAATAATAGAAAAACAAGATCCAATTTATTTGTTAAAATCTTTAAAAAATAAAACTGAAATTAAAAATTCTATTAAATCACATGTATATGATGGGGCAGCCTTAGCTAAGTTTATATTCTGGTTGAAAAAAAGTTTTAAAACAAAAAAAATTACTGAAATTTCAGCACAAAAAAAGTTATTAGAGTTTAGAAAAAAAAATAAATCTTTTTACTCTCCAAGTTTTCCTACTATCTCTGGCACTGGGCCTAACGGAGCAATTATTCATTATAAAGCAGACAAAAAAAGTAATCGTTTACTAAAAAAAGGAGATGTTTATTTAGTAGATTCTGGAGGTCAATATTTGTACGGAACTACCGATGTAACTCGGACTCTTTCTCTTGAAGTTAAGAGCCCCAAAATTAAAGAGGTTTTTACAAGAGTTCTTAAAGGACACATAGCAGTGGCATCTTATGAACTTAAAAAAGATTCGAATGGTGACAAAATAGATCAAGTAGCCAGAAAACCTCTTAGGGATATAAATTTAGATTATCCACATGGAACGGGGCATGGAGTTGGTTCCTTTCTAAATGTTCATGAAGGTCCTCAAGGAATTTCAAAAGGTAATAAGGTAAGATTTCAAGAAGGAATGATAACTTCTAATGAGCCTGGTTTTTATAAAAAAAACCACTTTGGAATAAGAATAGAAAACTTAATCTATGTTAAAAAAAAAAAAAATAAATTAAGATTTGTAGACTTGACTTTAGCTCCAATTGACAAATCACTTGTTGAAAAAAAACTCTTAACTGATTATGAAAAAAATTGGCTTAATGCGTATCATCTAAGAGTATATAAAAATTTAAAACGATTTATGAATAAATTTGAAGTGAGTCAGCTTGAGCAGGCTTGTTCAAATATTTAAGAGCTTATACCAATCACTTTCAGAAATAATATTAATGCCTAATTCCTTAGATTTTACTATTTTAGATTTTATAGGCTTATTATTTCCTGTAACAAGAATGTTCAATTTTTTTGATACCGAGCTAAGTACTTTACCTCCATTTTCTTCAACTAATGATTTTGCCTCGGATCTACTAATTCTTTCAAAACCTCCTGTGAACATTATTGTTTTACCACTTAATTTTCCATTTTTATTTAAAATTTTAGAATTTTCTATTTTCAAATGTTTGACTAGAGATAATATAATTTCATTATTTGATTTATTAGAAAAAAAATTTTCTAAAGATTTTAATTGTGCTGATCCAATTCCATCTAATTCATCAATATTTTTTAATAAATTTTTTCTTTTTGATTTGTTGAAAAGTTCAACAAAACTTTCAATAGAAATAAAAAAAATACCAAGTAGTTTTGCATTTTCTTCTCCTATATGTCTTATACCAAGTGAATAAATAAATTTATCTAGTAATATAGTTGATGATTTCTTTATTGCATTTTTTAAATTATCACCTGATAGTTGACCCCAACCATCTAAATTTTTAATTTTTGCAAAATCTAGTTTAAAAATATCTGATGGGTTTTTGATTAATTTTAAATCCCAAAATAGATCTATAACTTTTTTTCCTAATCCATCTATGTTAAACGCATCTTTTGAGACAAAATGTTTTAATTTTTCTTTTGCTATATGTTCACATTTGTATTCTTTGTCTAAACATCTTCTTATAGCATCTATTTTTTTAGTATTATTATTCACTTCTTTTATTGTTTGAGATCCACAAGATGGACATTTAGCTGGAAAAATATATTTTTTTAGGTTTTTTTTTCTTTTATTAAAGTCGACTGATACAATTTGTGGAATTACATCACCCGCTCTTTGAATACTTACGTAATCCCCAATTCTAATATCTTTTCTAGTTATTTCTTCTTCATTGTGAAGTGTTGCATTGGAAACAACTACTCCGCCAACTGTTACAGGCTCCACTTTAGCCACGGGTGTTAGCGCACCTGTTCTTCCTACTTGAATGATTATGTCCTTAATTCTAGTTACAGCTTTAACAGATGAAAATTTATAAGCTATTGCCCATCTTGGAGAATTAGATGTATTTCCTAGTCTAGTCTGGAGATGAAGATCGTTAATTTTTACAACTAACCCGTCAATATCATAGTCTAGAGATGATCTAATCTTTTCTATTTTATGATACTGACTTTCTATTTCAATAATATTTTTTACCAAATAATTATGAGGATTGGTTTTGAAACCCCATTCATTAATTTTTTTTAAAAACTCAGTTTGATGCGTAAAATTAAAGGGCTCTACTTCACCAAAAGCATAAGCTAAAAATTGTAATGGTATTTTTGCTGTTATTGTAGAATCTTTTTGCCTTAATGAACCTCCAGCTGCATTTCTGGGATTTGCAAATTTTT
>Ga0307986_10003697_pt1 | contig 10556 bp, 6 predicted proteins | sample EllFjometageno82_FD_203170 | JGI IMG/M metagenome (GOLD analysis project Ga0307986, IMG submission 203170) | Marine microbial communities from Ellis Fjord, Antarctic Ocean - #82 | ecosystem: Environmental > Aquatic > Marine > Unclassified | place: Southern Ocean | collected 2014-10-09
CGTGTGAATGGGCAAGTTACAGTCCATACACTGAATGATGACCAGTGTTCCGATTTCGTGGCTCCTGAAGACGGTTTTAATCGCGGATTCAACAGCATTTTCACCTTTGATTTATCGTCTGAAGATTTCGAATTCCAAGCCGATCACATCGTTGGAAACTATCCACTGGTCTATTCTTCTGCAGACGTTCTTGTCCTGACGGAAAATGCTTGGGATTGGTGGTGGTTCTGGGGCAACGATAACACGACCGAAGCCACTAACATCCACACCTTTGATATTTCACAAGCAGGCGACACAACGTATACTGGTTCAGGGCGAGTCAACGGAACAATCCTCAATCAATTTTCTTTGTCAGAATACGAAGGAATCGTCCGTGTAGCAGTTACATCTGGGCAATGGGCGCGTTGGTGGATGGAAAATCCAGAACCAATGAGTTCGAGCGTTGTAACCTTCACCCGAGGCGTTGATGTTGAAACCGACCAACAAATCCTAACCGAAGTTGGACGAGTCGACAACATCGCTCCAGAAGAGCGAATTTGGAGCGCCCGATTCGATGGTGACCGATGCTACCTTGTCACATTCAGGCAAATCGACCCGTTGTGGGTTATTGACATGTCAGATGAAACAAATCCAGTCATACTTGGAGAACTCGAAGTCCCTGGTGTCTCAACCTACATCCACCCGCTTTCTCGAGACCATCTATTGACTATTGGTATGGGGCCACGAGATGCAAATGGAACCGGGCTTGATTGGTCCAGTACCCGTCTATCACTGTTCAACATCACCGACCCAACAACCCCTGCAGTCGACGATCACCTCACCCTTACCCCTGTAACAGACCCTTCGGATAACGCCTGGGTATGGTCGTATTCTGAAGCTAGTTATGAGCACAAAGCATTCCAATACTGGGCTCCAAAAGGATTGTTGGCCATTCCGCTTTCCACCTACAGGTATCAAAGTTGGACGGATTCAAATGGAGGGTACCATTGGAATTATCAGTATGTATCTAAATTAATATTGGTTAATGTTTCAGAAGAAACTGGTAACCTTTCGATACATGGCACCGTCGACCATTCGGACCTTTATGACCGAGATGATAATCAAAATTGGTGGAATGGATTCAACATCCGCCGGTCTATCTTCATGGGGGACTTCGTCTATGCAATTTCTTCAGCCGGTGTGACTGCGACCAATCTGACAACTATGGGCGAAAGCGCCAGCATCGAACTTGCTTATGAGAATCCATACAACACGTATTACTACGATGAAACTGTTGAACCAGATGATAAAGAATCAGATGACATTGAATCATCGACCAGTGATGGCGAATCTTCCGAATCAGAAGATCCGGATGGCAGCGGAGAAAGCGATTCCACAGATTCCCAAGATTCTGACAGCCCCGGCCCTGAATAATACTCTGGTTGAATAAAGTAAATGGTACACACAAGGCTTTCTATGGGCGAAAGGCAACCCTTGTATTGATGTACCACAGTCTTTTAGGCGCCCCATGAACAAAACCTTAGCGCTCTTTTTGACGTTTTTGATGGCAACCGTTTCTTTAGCAGGGTGTATGGATGCAGGAGAGCCCGTAGAAGTGGAGGACAAGGAAGAGAACCAAGAAGAGAACCAAGAAGAGAACCAAGAAGAGAACCAAGAAGGGGACAAGGTCTACTACAACTACAGTAACGTTACTATGGAAGTGACCGATGGGGAAGAAAATTACAGATTTACAATCAAATTAAACCATTCTGCAGCACCAATGCATGCTGAAAACTTTGAAACACACGCTGGTGAAGGAAATTATGACGGTTCAATTTTCCATCGAATTATATCAGAGTTTATGATTCAAGGTGGAGATTTTGAGTCGATGGATGGAACTGGTGGCTTTGCTGCCCGTTGGTATGGGATCTGTAACGGAATAGAAACGACCCTTGAGGAATGCCCGGAACAAAACGATTGGAATGTTGCTGATGAAGCTGATAATGGATTGCTGCATTTACCTTGTACCATCTCCATGGCGAAAATGTTTGCTCCAAACACGGGGGGCTCTCAATTCTTTATCATACCTGAAGACAGCGAGCCAAGCCATTTGGATGGAATGCATACTGTATTTGGTGAAATCATTGATGGTTGCGAAGACGTGACTGAAATATCCAAAGTTCTAACTCAATCTGGTGACAAACCTTCCACTGACATGGTCATTCAATCTGCATCTACCTCCCCTCGTTATCAAGAAGGGTTTTCGGCTCCAACACCTCCTGACCGTTGCGACATTATGCTGCATACAACCGAGTCCATGGAAAACGAAGGACGAATCCTAGATGGTAGAATAGGAGATGGTCAGATGGATTTCTCAAATTGTGACTTTTCAAATTTTGATTTTTCATCAATGTCCTTTTTTTCAGTAAACTTCACTAACTCCACTTTCACCAACGCATCGTTTACCGATTCAAGACTCACTGGTGGCAACTTCCTTAAAGCGAACCTTGAGGGTGCTAACTTCACTCGAACATATATCATAGATTTCAACTTCTTTGAAGCTAACCTTAAAACAGCGAATTTTGATTGGGCTACCATTTATCAGTCTTGGTTTGATGGAGTATCGTTCACCGGGGCCTCATTTGCAAACACATCATTGCAAAGCAGTTACGGTTGGGAAAGCGACTTTTCAGATGTTGATTTGTCAACAGTTGTGATGATGTCAGTCCAGTTCCATAACCTCGTATCGTGCCCATCCGCACTTCCCGGGGAATGGGTTTGTCTCAATCAAATCTTGCTCGGGCCGGGGGCAAATCTCCGAAATATTGACCTATCAAATTTAAATTTTAGCGGTGTTAACCTTACTGAAGCGATTCTTGGCGGAGTTAATCTTTCAAATTCCTTGATGGAGGGTGCGAACTTGAATGGGGCCTTCGGCTCCCTAATACTTTCATGCCCGCAATCGTTACCGGCTGATTGGAAATGTATCAATCGAAATTTAGTTGGCCCATCAGCAGTTTTGAAATATGCGGACTTAAGCAATCAGGACTTGTCTTCACTCAATCTAAAGGGAATAGAAATTATACTTTCCAATCTAACTGGGACCGACTTTTCAAATTCTGATTTGTCGGGGGCTTTTTTCGCAGGTAATTTGGTGAATGGTTCTAACTTTTCAAATTCCAATATGAACGCTTTCACATCGGCGCAACTGTTCTATTGCCCACTCCATTTACCAGCAGATTGGACATGCCACTCAGACGGTAATAATCACACAGTGCAAAGTTATGGTCAACCATTCAGTAGGTTTGGCGATTACGAAACCGCTGCTACAAGACTCCTTGGTCCAAATGCAACCATTTCATATTTTGGCTATTACAACCCGCTAAATTTAGATTTTACAAACCTTAATCTTTCAGGTGTGACTTTTGATGAAAATGATTTCACTGGTGTAAATTTCTCTTCGACCAACCTTAACAACACAGTTTGGATAAATACGATTTGTCCAAACGGAGAGGATTCAGAATTGCACCAACAAAGTTGTGAAGGACAACTTGAACCGCTCGATAGTGATGAATAAATGGGGGCCTATGAGTTCCATTACAGCGCTCTTTCAGTATCGATGTGGGATGGCAACCACATGTGTGGAATCACTACAGTGGGAGATGTTCAGTGTTGGAGAACTGACGACTCTTTCTCCAATGAACCCCTTGATTTAGGAGTTGATCGAACCGCAGTTGCAATTTCCGCTAGTGGTTCACACTGGAATGGTGAGCACACATGTGCAATTCTTGACGATGGTTCAATCAGTTGCTGGGGGCGCAACTTTGGAAATATGTACGGCGATGGAAGCAGTACTGATATTGAAATACCAACCCTGACGCATATTGAGGAAGGAGCAGTTTACATTTCTGCAGGGGATGGTGCAATTTGCGTCATCATGGTCGATGATTCACTATATTGTTGGTGAGGATAATCTACGTTTTCGATCCATCTTCCGACACATCGTTCAATACACAATTGCCTGCGAATTCATACTTAGCAGTCGCTATTGCGGTCGACGTATTCACAATGGAATAAGAATGAGCGAACATTTTGTTTGTCGTGCTTGCTTCAATACATCAAAAGAAGATTCAACGGGGCCATGAGAGTTGGTGGTTCTTCTGAAACAATTCATTAAATTACCTTTCAAACGTTTCAAAGATTAATTAAAACCTCAAGCAAAAGAAAAGAGTTAATCAAATGCAACAGTCTTGAATGTTGATACGGCACCTGCTAGAATGCAAAACTGATGAAACTGCTTAACGGTTCTTGAGGTAGTCTGCACCATACCAAGCCCATTGATCCATCGTCCAACCAGGAGGAAGGCCCTCAGGTGGCAATGGCGGGGTTGTTGGCATTGCAGGCGCTGCAGGCGTTGCTTGCGCTACTGGTGCAGGCGTTACTGGCGTTACTGGCATTGTAGGCACAGTTGACATCACAGGCGCATTGAAATGAACCGGGACTTTTTGAGAGAGTTCGATATTCAAAGGATTTTGTTTTCCTCGACGACTCACCAATGCAAAACCAATGAGTGCCAAACCTACAACAACGGCTCCACCAATGCCCAAAGCCATTGGCAAGGAAGAACTTTCAGAGGCGAATTGACGTGATGCATCCATTGGATACTCATCCCCTTCATCCGACCATCCGTCTCCATCAGAGTCTAGGCAACCGATGAGGTCTTCACTCGAATTTCCAGCAACTTCCATACAATCATCTGTCAAATTTGTCCCGAGTTGATCTGGGTGACCGTCTTCATCGATGTCAGACCAAAACCTGTCATCTTCCGAGAACGCGTCAATGAGGTCACCCCAACCATCTTCATCAGAATCAGGGCAGCCGAGACGTTGTTCAGATGAGAGGCCAAACACTCCAGGGCAAGCATCAGGGAAGTTACCAGTCGCTGAATCTCCATACCCATCCAAATCGCCATCAAAGTGTTGAGTTGCATCATTCAGGAATACGTCGACAGCATCGGACCATCCGTCCCCATCGGAGTCAAGACATCCAAACGCATCTTCGGTCGAGTTGCCCGCTATTTCAGGGCATATATCCGTATTAAATCCAGTTACAGAATCGCCATAACCATCGCCGTCTTGGTCGGCGTGTTGACTGCGATATGTGATAAAAGCATCAGCGCCATCCTCGACAGTCCAATTGGCGTCAGGGTCAGACCACTCGTCACCATCAGTATCGAAACAGCCGAAACGGTCTTCAGTTGAAGTTCCGATTACATCGACGCAATGGTCTCCTTCAAATCCATCAACTTCATCACCGAATCCATCACCATCGGTGTCGGACCATTGAGTGGCCTCTGTTGGAAATTCATCTTCCGAGTCAGCATAGCCATCGCTATCCCAATCAGTGCAACCGGTGAGCGTTCCAGAATCACTTGTTCCAGCAACGAGGGGGCAGTTATCCTCTATATCTGAGAAACCATCATTGTCATCATCGAGGTCTTCGCTGACATCTTCACAACCATCTCGGTCTTTATCATTCGATATGGTTGAAAAGAAGGAAAGGGGGCTCTTTGGACAAAGGTCAATTTCGGCAGAAGACAGTGCACACGTCCAAACTCCCCCAGAGACAGCAGCATCACAAATACGGTCATTGTCATCATCGTAATCTTCACCAACATCTCTACAGCCATCGAAGTCGTAGTCTGAAAAGGAAGAAGAAGTCCAATTAAGGTCTCCCAGTTGACAGTAATCTGCAACATCATTCAAGCCATCATTATCATCATCAACATCCTCGGTTAAATCTGCACAACCATCCGCATCATGGTCGGTCGCCGTTGAAGAAATCCAAGTTAAATTTCCAAGAGCGCAATCATCTAAAAGGTCAAGGATACTATCATTATCATCATCATCATCACAAAGATCTCCGTTCAAATCATCGTCATGGTTCGCTTGAGCAGAATTCGGTATGAATGGGCAATTATCGATTATATCGCCAACTCCATCACCATCTCCGTCCACGTATGGGTCAATTCGAACGACCTCGTTTTGGCCATTGTCTACATAGTAGAGATTTCCATTTGGTCCGATTTCGAGACCCATAATTGAAGAAGCGGATGTTTGGATTGTACCGGCTTCAGTTGCACCTTTTCCGTTCGAATCCAAATCGAATGCTACAATTTGTCCGTTGCCGTTGAGAGAAACAAACAGTTGATCTCCATCCAGTGCAATTCCCGAAGGCTTGTTGAGTCCAGAAGCAAGAACGCCCCATTCAAGGCCAGTAATACTCGAGTATTCCTGGAGCGTTTCTAACTGAGAGGAAGCACCTATGATATTCACAGTATTGAAAGTGGAATCATCAGTATTAACCCACAGAACCCGGTTTGCCCCCGCATCTGCAATGTAAAGAATCCCTGAATCTTTGTCTAAAATCATGTGGCCTGGGACACCGGAAGCACGCGTGAGCGAGATGTCAGTATAACGGCGAACAATGCCATCAGCATGGTCATCTTCACCAGTATCGTGGTCGCCTTGGAAGTCATAGTAGACCAGTTCACCGTAGTAGCCATCATTGTACCAGTAAGCATTGGCAGAATCGTGAGCGACACCCATTCCATATGGTGATTCATGCAACATATCTATGTGGCTGCCGAGAAGGCCGTTACCGTTGTTCTGATTTTCAACTGCAAAATGGCTCAAGGAAGATGGCCAAAGCGCAGGCCCCATGAAATTATTTGGATTGCCTTGGCCATTGAAAGTGTTACGAGATTCTTGTGCGGTGACGAATTGTACATCGAATTCATTGTGATATGCACCAAATGCAATGGCACTAACCTCTTCCATGAAGTGGTTTCTATTCGAATCTTCTCGATGCTCAGACCATTGCGTGGACAATCCCACATCGTGGACAATCGTCACACTATCTGTGGCTCGATTGACAATCCACAATTCATTACTGCGGCTACTTCCTGGATGAAACTCAAGGTCCCGGGGGTCGGAAAGGCTATCAGAGAAATCCGCAATAACTACTTCATCGAAACCGCCACCAAATTGTGAGACAGCCCGTGCATCTTTCGATGCTATAGCCTGTGAAGGAACTGAAAAAAGCAAGATGCTTAGAAGAATGATACACGCCTGTTTCTTGACCATGTTAGCCCCAAGATGTGATGGGTTTTGATACCTTGCCCTCTTTATTCGTTCAAAACATCGAGGGTTTTTTGCATCTATTCGATAGATTCGCAGCCTCAACGAGGATTTGTTTTCATGCCCCCGGAGGAGCTTTGGCGACACTTGCAGCCATCACTCTTGAGAACACTGGTGGGATGAGTGCTAACCAGAACATCATGTAAAATCCAAACGGTAATTGTGGGGCATCGTCATGCGTTTCCAAACTGTAGTATGGCATACTCGATTTTAGGTGATGCGACGGATGCAGTGGCAATTCTAAGAGCGTCCAGCGCGACCAACGTGACCGGCCCTCCCATGCATGAACTGCACTTCCACGTTCATCATCTCCGCGGTGAAGGCCGTGGTGTTGGAGGAAATTAACATATTCAAGGACAAATACTGCAATACCTGCCTGTAGAAGAAACCCTACTAAGACGGCAGGATTGAACAAAAACATGCCAACAATCAGAAGTCCTTCGAGAGCAAAGGAACGGCCAGTATCTACTGGACGCGCGTGCCATGCACCAACGATCTGCAAAGGCACTGTCCGTAAGATGTGGGCATAGAGGCTCCGGCCCACCGGTGAAGAAGTAGGGTCAACATCTCTTGCCCAATGTTTGTGGTGTGTATGGTTGTGTTCAGTGGTATAGTGCAAATACAGCACGCATAACAAGTCAAGTCGTGCGAGCCACCAACTGGGAGAGCGAGGACGCCGGTGACCTAATTCATGCGCGGTTACGATGCCACTTGCACCGGAAGAAAGTCCTATTGAGGCAGCAGCTAGAATGGTGAATTGATCTAATCCCGTCACATGAATCTGCCACAACAATACCAAAACTGCAACAGGAACAAGAATGCCATGTAAATGAAGAATACCATCAAACATACGCCCTTTATTCACGGGGGATGCAGAGGCATTATCTCCTAATAACACATCCAATAAAGGATACACTACAAGCAACAATACAACGGTACTAGCAGACCACCATCCACCCATACATACTCCGAAAAGAGTCACCAAAGGTGTGATGAGGCCAAGCAGGTGAGGCATCCAACGTTGCATCTTATCGGGCGTTGATTAACGGTTGGCCTTTGTAAAGACTGGCTTCATTATCCTATGAATACATATTTTTGCCCAGAGAGGGTTCTCTGACAATAAACGCCTTTTGAGTAACCAAAGGTTATGCATTGTATTTCGCTTGTAAACTCTGAACAACAATTTGAGCATATTGCTTCTTAAATGTGTTTATTAAGAAGGGGAAAAGAACAATCGATTGTGCATCAATGCACAAAGGGTGAGGTACAATGTCAATTAAATCCAACCAAAAATCATTGTTTTTCAGGATTAGTAGTTTCGCCCTTAACACACTCAATTCTTTTCCCCCAACCAGATGGTTGGCATTCCGAATGAGGTGTTTGACTGGTTTTGAATTCCATATGCGCAATCAAGTAAAACCAGACAAGAAGGTTTTCGGTTCAAAATATGGAGGGCACTGTGTGGCCTTGGAAGGACTTGATAACACCAGCATCGTCTATTCAGTAGGGCTTGGTTTTGATGTTTCTTTCGACCTAGAATTGATTGAAACGTATGGCTTAACCGTGTTAGCGTTTGACCCCACTCCCAAATCGATCGAATATATCCACTCAATAGAAGTGCCAGCTGAATTCAAACTCTTCGATTATGGAATGAGTGGCAAGGATGGGCGGATGACGTTCAACCCCCCCCTCGATTCCACTCATGTATCTTTTACTACAACAGACCGGCCGGAAACAACCAACCAAAGTATCGAAGTTGAAATGAAGGCCCTTTCTACTATCATGAAGGAAAACAAGCACCAAGAAATCGATATTTTAAAGATGGATATTGAAGGCTCGGAATATGGGGTCATCGACGAAATTTGTGAAAAGAATATTTCAGTGAAACAAATATTAATTGAATTCCACCATCACTTTCCATCAATCCCAGTGAGCCACACCAAGAAGGCAATTTCAAAATTAAATGAAAACGGGTGGAAGGTTTTCAACGTCTCGGAAAACGGTCACGAGATATCATTCATCAGAGATTGAATCATCAGGCATTTGTTGGCCAGGATAGGGTTATCTTCGTAATAAATTCGTTTTTAACAACCAAAGGTTATGCATTATGTTTCGTTATGAAACATCAAAAATAATTTGAGCATATTGCTTCTTGAATGCGTTTATTAAGAAGAAGAAAAGAACAATAAATTGTGCATCAATGCACTAAAGGGGCGCGGTGCAATGTCGATTAGACCCAACTCAAACTCATTATGTGCCGGGATTGGTAGTGTCACCATGAGCGCCTCCAATCATTTTTCTCGTCCACCTCCCATCCCCGGGATGAACAGCGAGAGAGATTACAAAATACCATCGACAATCTAAAAATATCTAAGGTGATCACATGGGTAATGCACACAATATCGGCAAGGACTCCTGGTCACGCGAAGAACTCTTGGCTTCACTCGAAGAATTCGCGGAAATTTACGATAGACGCCCTATAAAAGATAACGAAGGTGGCATGAAAGCACCACAGATGTTCTATGTTTGGTTCGTAGCTAAGCAATTACAACCTACTGTAATTATCGAGAGCGGAGTATGGTATGGTCAGAGCACATGGATGTTTGAACAGGCGGTGCCTAATGCGACTTTACACTGTATCGATCCCGCAAAACATTACAACAAAGGCTACCGGTCTACTAAAGCCATCTATCACAAGAAGGACTTTACGACTCTAGACTGGAGTGGAATCGATACGAAAAACACATTTTGTTTCTTCGATGACCACCAAAACGCACTTCACCGAATTTTACATTGTGCAGAGTTGGGTATTGAGCATTTGATGTTTGAAGACAATTATCCCCCCGGAATCGGCGATTGTTATAGTTTGAAAAAAGCCTTCCACCCAACCGAGAAAAACGACATCTTACCCGGGCTATCTATTAGCGATTATCTTCACCATATTATCGAAAATTACCGAGAATTCCCACCGATTTTCGCTGCAGAAAAGAACCGCTGGGGCAATGATTGGAACCATTACGATACCAACCCCCCCTTGCTACAAAAACCTGAACACCCCTTCGAGGAAGTCTATCTCGACGAGGCTATGAATTACACTTGGATTAATTACGTGCGCTTAGCGCCAAAAAAAGAACGTAGCACCTTACTTGATTTAACAAAAGGAAAAGGAAAACGAAAAATAGATTGGCCATCAATGCGTTAAAGCATTGGGTAATAAACAAATCAAATCAAAAATTATTACTTACCAGGTGAGTAGTTTCGCCCTCAATGCACTCAACTCTTTTCCTCCAACTAAATGGTTGGCATTCCGAATGAGGTGTTTGACCGGTTTTGAATTCCATATGCGCACTCAAGTAAAACCAGACAAGAAGATTTTCG
>Ga0307986_10003699_pt1 | contig 10554 bp, 9 predicted proteins | sample EllFjometageno82_FD_203170 | JGI IMG/M metagenome (GOLD analysis project Ga0307986, IMG submission 203170) | Marine microbial communities from Ellis Fjord, Antarctic Ocean - #82 | ecosystem: Environmental > Aquatic > Marine > Unclassified | place: Southern Ocean | collected 2014-10-09
ACTTTACCTCTTCCTTTAATTCCTGTTCTTTTGCTTTTAGCTCATTTTCTCTATCAAGCTTTAATTTTTTTTTTGTTTCTACCTTTTCTTTCTCAATAGTTTGAATTTTAAGTTGTTTTTGTTTTTCTCTTTCTTCTTGAATAACAATTTTAATAACAGAAACTTTATTTGATATACCTTGAAAAAAATTTTGCAGTGATTGGTCTAGATTAAAATTAAATTTAAAAATATTTTTAAATTTATCATTAAATTTTAACAAACCCTGAATGAACACTCTGGTGCTTTTATCTTTTTTTATAGCTCTATAGCTTTTTTTATTCTTACTCTTGTTCTTTATTATTTTTTCTTTTTTTTGAATTTTAAATTTTTTTTTAATCTTAGAAATTGAAAACTTGTTTTTTCTTCTTTTCTTTGTGCCTTTATTGCTCTTTTTTTTTGTAGATATTTTTTTTACTCTATTTTTAAAATATTTATTCTTGTTTTTAATTTTTTTTTTCTTTTTTTTCTTTTTTTTCATGCCTGTTTATTAAATATCAGGTTTTATGAATATATATAGTCTCTTGTGCGATGAGCTGACTGAAAGTTCTTCACAATTTGTAATTGAAAAACAACTAGATCTCTGTATCTAAACGCAGCTGCACAACTTGCTAAATAAAATTCCCACATTTTGACAAATTTTTCGTCAAAAAGATCTTTTACTAAGTTTTTTTTATCTAAAAAACGTGAAAGCCAATGCTCTAAAGTTTTATCGTAATGTCTAATAAGAGTTTCTGTGTCTGATACTATTAAACCTGTTTTTTCTATTGGTTCAATTATCTGACTAAAAGATGGGCAAACCCCACCAGGGAAAATGTATTTATTTATAAATTTATTTTGTGGAGAGGGCTTATCTATTACACCGATAGTATGAAGTAAAAACACTCCATCATTTTTAAGTAATTTATTTATTGATTTAAAAAAGGTTTTATAAAATTTTCTTCCTACATGTTCGAACATACCTACAGAGTAAATTCGATCGAATTGGCCTTTCGTCTCTCTATAATCAGCTAATTCAAATTTCACTTGATTATCTAAACCAAGTTCTTTTGCTTTACTATTGCAATAATTTATTTGATTTTTACTTAAAGAAATACCTGTTACTTCACAATTTTTTTGTTTAGCAATCTCAAAAGCCATTCCTCCCCACCCACAACCTACTTCTAGTATTTTTTGACCTTCTTTGATGTCTAGTTTTTTAATTATATGATCTATTTTGTTTTGTTGTGCTTCTTCAAGTGTTTTTGTATCATCTTTCCAATAAGCACAGGAATACAGTCTATGTTTTGTATCTAAAAATATGTCATAAAGTTTTTCACCTTTATCTCCTCCTATATCATAATGATGCTCAATATCTTTTCTGGATTTTTCCGGTAGATTATAGTTTGATAAATATCTCCAAAATTGAAAAATCTTTTTTGATATATAACTAGAAGTGGATACTTCATCTCTTCCTAAATTTTTTATTAACTCCATTAAAAAATCCTTGAGGGAGGCATTTTCTATTATGATTTCCTTTCGCATATAAGCTTCTGGAAATTCTATTTCAGGATCAATGACAAGTTTCCAATTAAGTTTATCATTTAGTAATTTAAGTGTAATTGGTTTTTCTTTTTTTGGATTTCCACAAATATATTTTTGACCTTTTGTATCAATTAAAATAATTCCACCTTTTTTGTAAATTCTTGAAAGTATTCTCGCTAAAATCATAATTTATGCTGCTAAATTTTTTTCTGCTGTAAATTTTAAATTATCAAGTTTTGCAATTAATTCTTTTTTTTTGTCTTGAGATAGTAAAATAAGTGGAGGTAATAAATTTTCAAATTCTTTATCTTTAACAGATAGGTAGCTGTGTAAGGCAGAAATTAAATTATAATTATCGAAAGTTTCTCTTACCTCAATTAATTTATCATTTGCAGTTTGTGAATTCTTGTTTTCAAAATCATTAAAAACTTTTCTCGACAAAACATGGGTTACATTAGTGACCGCTGAAATACATCCTGAACAACCAAGCTCTAAGCCTTTAAGCAGTTTTGCTTCTGAACCAGGAAACATTAAAAAATTCGGCAACCTTAAATTTTCGAACAAGTTATAGCTAGAGTCCTTGCAGCCAATAATATTATTTGGAAAAGTTTTAACTAATTTTTTTACAATATCTACAGAAAATTTGTAACCGCTTAATTTTTCAAAATTATATAAAACTATTTTTATTTTTGGTGCTGCAGAAATTATTAATGAATAAAAGTTGAAAACTCCTTCATCTGTATTCCCTTTATAGTATGCAGGTGGCATTATCAAAAAATCTCTAAATTCATATTCCATTGCATATTTTATTAAGTTGATGTTTTCTTTAAGTGAATTACTTCCAGTTCCGATAAAAAATTGTTTTTTAAGTTTATGGCTACCAATTTTAGAAATTAAATTTTTTTTCTCTGATAGTGAAATTAATTGGCTCTGTCCTGTTGAACCAAAAAAGAAAACTCCGTGTAATCCGCTGCTAATTAAGTGATTAGCATGGGCAATAGTCGCCTCTACATTTAAAGATAGGTCTTCATTTAAAATGCTAAGACCTGCAGCATATACTCCTTTTTTTATCATAATCTTACCTAAATTTTTTTGTCTAAGTTATATTAATAAAATAAAAAATGAAAGTTTTAGTAATACAACCAAAAATTGGTATTGGAGATATGGTAATTTATTTACCTTATATTCACGCAATCTCCAAAAGGTACAAAACCCCAGTATCAATTTTAGTAAAAGAAAATGCACGTGCAAGTGAACTGCTTATTGACGATATAAATATTGATGAAATTCTTATCTTGGATAGAAAAAAAAATAAATCAGGGTTACATGATGGGGTTTCAGGTTTTTTTAGACTAATAAAAGAAATTAAAGATAAAAAATTTGATAAGATATTTATTTTTAATGGTTCTTTAAGATATTTTTTAATTGCAAAATTAGCAGGTATAAAAAATATTTCTCAATATCCTTTTTTTAGATCAAAAGATAATATTGTTACCTCTGCAAAAGTATTTACAGAATACGAACTAGATACAATAGTATCAACACAACCGATATTATATTTAAAATCAGAAAAAATTGATTTAACAAAAAAAGAAATGTCTTCTAGTCATAAACATATTTGTTTAGGGATTTCGGCAAGCGGTCCATCAAAAAGATGGGGAATAAATAACTATATTAAATTATGTGAAAAGATAAATGATATTTACCCAAGTAAATTTTATCTGGCTGGAGGTAAAAATGATAAATCATTAATTGAAGAAGTTTTAAAATCCAATATTGGTTTAAGTTGTGTTTCATTTGATAATTTTATAATTAGAAATACTTTGCCAATAATTAAAAATTGTAATTTATATATTGGAAATGATACGGGGTGGATGCATATATCTTCTGCTTTAGGTGTAAAATCCTTAGCTTTATTTATGGACAGTCCCGTTATGGCTTATGGCAAATATTCTGAGAATATTTTTACTATTGTGCCTGATGGAGAAACAGAAGAATCAACTACACATGATACATTAGGTAAAGACAAAATATCTTTAGACAAAGTTTATAATAAATCTATTAAATTATTAAATTAACTAAAATCAGTTTTTAAAATTTTATCTTTAGCTTCATTGACTAGTTGGCTTAATCTTTCCGTTTTAATATCTCTATTCATATCAGGATGAATTTTTTTTTGTAATTTATTCACCGCTCTTAAAACTTCTTCTTCTGAACATCCTTTTGTTAAACCTAATAATTTGTATGCTTCATCATTTGTTATGTTTGAAGATCCTTGAGATTGACCAAATTGCCCTTTTGAAAACCTTTTAGAATTTTTTAAAAATTGTATAAGTCTCCATAATTGAAATACCTGTAATGTGGACAGTCCCTTTATCTTTAATCCACTTAAAATTACAAATAAAAAAGGTAACGAAAAAAGGTACTTTCCTCCAAGAGTAAAAAGTGCAGCTAAAGCCAGGGATAAATAAACAGTAAATTTTTTTATATTTGTGGCAATTTTTTTTGAGCTTGTTCTGGCAAACCAATTCAAGAACAAATAAACAATGACAAAAATGATAATTCCTATTAAAAACAAATTCATATAAATTCCCTATTATGAATATACCAAAACTTAAGAAAATAAAGAGTGAGATTAAATACCACAAGATTGCGTTAGAAGATGAGTATTCATGGGTAGATCAACCTGATATTCTGGAGGTTCTTAAAGATGCCAGCAAACTAAACCCGGAAGTGAAAGATTTTATTAATGCAAATAATAAAATTACGGAAGATTATTTTAAGGATTTAAAGAATTTACAAGATGATTTATTTACTGAAATCAAATCTAAAATTAAATTGGACGACACTTCATTAAAGTTTAAAGACAAAAAATATTATTATTGGATTAAAACAGAGGAGAAAAGCAATTACGGAAAAAGAATAAGACAGCTTATAGATGGTTCAAAACCAGAAGAGATCACTTTTGATGGTGATCTTGAAAAACAGAAATATGGATCTGAATATTTTGGTTTAGGTTCAACCAGCACATCTCACTGTGATAATTATTTGGCTTACTCATTGGATCTTAAGGGATCTGAATATTATACAATTTACTTAAGAGATCTTCGAACTAATAAAAATGAGAAAGACGTTATTCAAAATACTAGTGGAAGTATTACTTGGTCACTTGATAGTAAAAGTTTCTTTTATTCAAAGTTAGATAAATTTCATCGACCAAGGCAAATTTTTAAGCACATCTTAGGTGCACAAATTGAAAGTGATCAACTTATTTTTGAAGAAAAAGATGAAACATTTACATGTGGAATTAGTATATCGTCAGATGAAAAATATTTTATAATTTCATCTTCAGATCATATTACTACCGAAGATCATTTTTTTCCTTCTAATGCTTCAGAAATAAAACCTGTTTTATTTCAAAAAAGAAAAAAAGATGTTCGTTATAGCATAGACACGTGGCAGGGATATTTTTACGTTCATACCAATGAAAATGCAAGAGACTATAAAGTGTTAAAATGTAAAATAGATCAAATTAATAAATTGGAAGTTTTTATTCCTGAAAAAAAAGAAACGGTTATAGGGAGTTTTGACTTTCTTGATGGTTATATCTTAAGAGGAGAGAAATCAGATGCTATTTCAAAATTGTACGTCAGAAATATAAAAACAAACGAAGAAGAAGAAATTAAAATTTCTGATGAAGCTATAGGTGTTCTTAGCTTTTCGTTAATGCAAAGAGACACAAGTACAACAAAGATAAGAATTGGTTGGGAAAGTATGGCTACACCTAATAAAATATATGAATACGATATTGTTACTAAAGAAAAAAAACTAGTCAAAGAAGTGGAGATACCCTCCGGCCATGATCCGAACAAATACGTGGTTGAAAGAATAAAGGCTAAATCTCACGATGGAAGAATGGTGCCTATTAGTTTAGTGCGTTTAAAAAATTTTAAACAAGATGGCAACTCTAAAGTTTTGCTGTATGCTTATGGAGCATATAAACATAGTGTCAGTCCTTCATTTAGTGCTTCAAGGTTTTGCTTAATTGATCGTGGAATAACTTTTGCAATTGCTCATGTCAGGGGTGGAGGTGATTTGGGAGATGTTTGGCATGAAGAAGGTAAGAAAAAATTAAAAAAAAATACTTTTTTAGATTATATAGCTTGTGCTAATCATTTAATTGATCAGAGATATACTTATAAGGGTGGAATTTGTTTTTATGGTGGTTCTGCTGGTGGTCTTACAGGTGGAGCTGTAGCAAATATGGCTCCAGATTTATTCTTCTCAATGTTACTGCTAGTTCCATTTGTTGACACTATGACAACAATGCTGAATGAAAAACTGCCATTAACTCCCGCTGAGTGGGAATTATGGGGTAATCCTATAAAAAGCAAAGAATACTTTGAGTATATTTTATCCTACTCGCCTTATAATAATCTTAAGAAAAATAATTATCCATCGATGTTAATCACAACTTCATTATTTGATAATCGTGTTCTTTATTCTGAGCCCGTTAAATACATTGCAAAACTAAGAGATACTAAGACAGATAATAACACTCAATTACTGAAATGCAAAATGGAGGCGGCGGGGCATGGCGGTATGAGCGGAAGAGATAATGCAATTACAGAACTAGCAGAGGAATATTCTTTTATTTTAAAAACAGCAAATATTTTGAAATAATTATAAAGTTAAATATTATCAAAAAAATATTCTGCTAAATTTATTCCTGTTAAATCATAATAAGTTTTTAATCCAGTTGGGCTAGTTACATTAATGTCTCCAATTAATTTTCCTTTTATAAAGTCTATGCCTGCAAAATAAATATTTTTCTTTACAAGTTCATTAGCAACAATTTTACTAATCTTTAACTCATGTTTATTTATATTAATTTTTTTTGCAGAAGCGCCTTTGCTCATATTAGACAAAATACTACCTCGTTTTGGTAGCCTTGAAATTGCGCCTTTAACTTTACCATCTATAATAAATATTCTTTTATCTCCTTTAGATATTTGTGGAATAAATTTTTGAAACATTAAATGATGATACTTCCTTATATATCTCATGATCTGTTCTTTATTGAAACTTTTTAGTAGTTTAACGTCATTACCACTGTAACTTTCAATTGGTTTAATAATTATTTTTTTATTTTTGTTAAAAAATTTTTGAATTTCCTCTAAGTCCTCACTAATTAAAGTAGGAGGCATGAATTTAATTAATCGAAGTGCAAAAAGTTTCTCTGGTACCTCTCTTAAAGCCTTTGGGTCATTTATAATTTTTATCTTTTTAGAGATGTGCTCTAATATAAAGGTAGTATTGATATATTCTTGATTAAAAGGTGGTTCATTCCTAATTAATAATAGTTTTACTTTCGTAAGATTTAGAATAGTTTTTTTTAAAACTTTAATTGGTTTTTTTTTGTTATTAAAAAATCTTAATTTTAAACACTTGGCGATTACTTTCCCATCTATAAAGCTTAAATCTTTAGGTTCATAATAATAAATATCGTAATTTCTTTTTTGAGCTTCTAAACCTAAAAAAAAAGAGGTATCAGTTTGAATATTAATTTTTTTTAAACTAGAACCCTGAATAGTTAAAATTTTCTTTTTCATTTTTAAAAAAATCTAAATTTTTTGTTTTATCATATTGTTCAAGCAATAACTGTGCTCTATTTTTTTTATTTTTAACAACATTTTGTACGTGTTTTAAATAAACAGTTTCATCATTGCCTTTGGAGTTTATTTGTTTTCTGTGTACTAAACCCTGTTTGGCTAAGTCTAAAAATATTGCGCCCCACTCATATAATTTTTTTCCTTCCAGTTCAGTTTCTAAGCCTTTTTTAGGGGAATCAAAATAAGCGTTCATGACATTTTCTTTTTTCCACTTCATTGCAATTTCATATGCTTCATCGAGCGCGTTATAAAATAAGCCAGTAAAAAAGGCTGGACCATCACACAGACATTGCCAATCACACGCATCAAGAGACCTTACTTCAATAAATTGTTTTAATCTAACTTCAGTAAAAACTGTTGCTAAGTGCGTTTCAAAATCTTTTAGATTAGCTTCATCCTTAAGATTTGAAAAATTTCCTAAAATAAAATCTTTAAAAGACTGTCCATTAGGTTCTATATATTTATCTCTTAAAGCAAAAAGAATTGGATATTCAATTACGTGGTCAAAATATTTTTCAAATGTTATTTTTTCAAATGCGATCGGCATTATTCCGCCTCGGGATGTATTTTGCCAAACTTTATTTCTATAGGAATAGTAGTCTGTTGGTTTTCCTGATTCAAAAGGAGAATTTGAATACAAGGCTATTGTAAGTGGGGTCAAATAGTTTCCTAATCTAAATATTTTTTCAAAATTATTTTCTGAAGTGTAATCATAATTTATTTGTATACCGCAAGTTCGATACATCATCTCTAAACTTTGCTTGCCTCCTTTGGGCATTTCCTTAGTCATAATTTTATATCTAGTTTTTGGACTGCTAGGTATATCAATTAATTTATTAAATGGATCAAAGCCAATTGAGACTGTGCTAATACCAAGACCTTTGCTTGCAATTTCTATTTCTTTTAAAAAACTAGAACTTTCACTGCAGACTTCATGAATATTTTTTAGTGGTGCTCCAGAAAGTTCACACTGAAGTCCAGGCTCAGTAGTAATTTGCTGATTATCTCTTTGCATCCCAATAATATTTTCTTTTTCATAAAGAGGTTGCCATCCATTATTTTCTAAATTTTCAAAGAGTTTTTTTAACTTTTGGTAAGATATTCTTTTTCTGTTTGTACCTTCAAATAAAAACCTCTCATGTTCAACACCTATTTTAAGTTGATCAGTTTTTTTAATTCCATCAGTAAAGTATTTTATAAATTGGGATTTATTTTTAATATCCATGCTTAAAAGCAGTTTTTGCTGCTAAAGCCTATTACCACGTTATTAGGATTTATTTCAAATTTTCTTTCGCATTTAATCTTAAGTTTTTCTGATGTGTAAACATAGCTTCTATTTTTTGTTTTTAAAAATTCTATTTCGTCAGGTTGCCCATAAACAATTTTAAGATCAGACTCTGTCTTATTTAACCATTTGCTTAGTTCTTTTTCTTCTTGCGTAGTTTTTTCATCTATTTTTTTTGAAACTGACTGACAGGCAACAAGAAAGATTAGAGAACTGAATATAATTAAATATGCAAATTTTATTTTAGTCATAAATACATTTTATACCTTAAACTTATAAACAGAAATGTTACCTCCAGGTTGTATAATCAGCTAAAACCCATATTTCATAAGATTTTAGGCTCGAATCGGAGTATTTAGCCTTAACAGGAAGGTTATTTATGATGGAAAAATATTTTGAATATAAAAAACACAAAACTAATTTTAGAACTGAAGTAATTGCCGGTGTAACAACGTTTCTTACAATGGCTTACATCATGTTTTTAAATCCTTTTATCCTATCTGGCGAATTCGCTGGACCAGAAAAAGGTTTTTTTGATTTTGGAGCAGTATTTACTGCAACAATTTTAGCAACAGCAGTCGCATGTTTTATTATGGGATTCTACGGTAAGACTTGGCCAATAGGCTTATCTTGCGGTATGGGTATAAATGCATACATTGCGTTTGGTGTAGTTGCTGGACAAGGCTACACTCCTCAAGCAGCGCTGGGAGCAGTTTTGGTTTCTGGAGTCTTGTTCTTGATAATATCTTTAACGCCAATACGGGCTTGGCTAATTAATTCAATTCCAAAAAGTTTAAAACTTGGAATTGGGGCGGGAATTGGATTCTTTTTATGTATAATAGCTTTAGAAATAATGGGTGTTGTTGGAGATCATCCTGTAACACTTGTAACTCTTGGTGATATAAAAAATCCACTAGTTATGCTCGGTTGTTTGGCCTTTGTTTCTATGATCGTCTTAGAAAAATTTAAAATCAAAGGTAACATAATAATTGGTATATTGTTTTTCAGTGTTATTGCTTGGGCTACCGGCTTAGCTAAATTTAACGGAATTGTGGGATCTATTCCTCCAATGACATATCTTTTAGCTTTTGATCTTAATGCAGCTCTCTCAGCTGGAATGGCAACAATTATATTTACTTTACTGTTTATAGATTTTTTTGATACTACGGGAACTTTAGTTTCTGTTGCAAATGTTGCAGGTAAAGTTGATAAGCAAGGCAAAGTAAAAGATATCAATAAAGCGATGCTTTCTGATAGTGTGGGAACAGTTTTTGGTTCATTAGTTGGAACAACAACGGTAACAAGTTATGTTGAATCTGCTGCAGGAGTAAAAGCAGGTGGTAGAACCGGGATGACATCATTGGTCATTGGAGTTTTATTTTTATCTTGTTTATTCTTTGCACCACTAGCAACTAGCTTGCCTAAAGAAATTGATGGTGCCGCATTATTATATGTTGCAATTCTTTTTGTTAGAAATATTACTAACATCGAATGGGACGATATTGCTGAGTCTGCGCCAGCCGTGGTTGCGATGGTGGCTATGCCTCTTACATATTCAATTGCAAATGGTATTGCGTTAGCATTTATAACTTATGGTTTAATCAAACTGCTGTCAGGTAAGTTTACAAAAACTTCTCCTGCTATTTGGGTCATTGCAATTCTAAGTGTGATTAGCTTTTACATAGCTTAATAAATTAAAGGGCCAGCGAAAACTGGCCCTTAATAAAATCATTATTTTTTATTCTTAAAATACTATTTAATTAACTTTTATGTTTTTTAACTAAATCTTCTATTTTTACTTCTTCGTATTTTTCAAAGGGCTGTACTATCCAGGGATTATTAGCTAATTTTTGTGCACAGTAGTCAGGTTCAAATGAAGAATCTTTTTTTTTCCAAAGCACGGCTGTTTTAATGTCTTTAATATTTCCTCTTAAAGCAGGATATTTTTTTAACCAATCAATACTTTTGTTTAATGTTACACCTGTATCAGATAGGTCGTCACATAAAAGAATATTTCCTTTCATCTCTTGAATCGTT
>Ga0307986_10003700_pt1 | contig 10553 bp, 11 predicted proteins | sample EllFjometageno82_FD_203170 | JGI IMG/M metagenome (GOLD analysis project Ga0307986, IMG submission 203170) | Marine microbial communities from Ellis Fjord, Antarctic Ocean - #82 | ecosystem: Environmental > Aquatic > Marine > Unclassified | place: Southern Ocean | collected 2014-10-09
TTTTTTGAGTGTATTCAGCTCTGAATGAAAATATTTTGATAATTTTTTAACGTTTGTGAGAAATCCTTTCTTAAATATTTGATCTAAAACTGCATTTCCTACCGACATTGCTAACGGATTTCCTCCAAATGTTGATCCATGCGTTCCAGCTGTCATTCCTGAGGCAACTTTTTTGTTCATTAATACTGCTCCAAGTGGAAAGCCACCACCTATTCCTTTTGCTATTGGAACTATATCAGGTTTAATTTTTGAATTTTCAAAAGCAAAAAAAGTTCCAGATCTTCCTATTCCACATTGAACTTCGTCTAAAATTAATAAAATTTTTTTCTGGTTGCAGATTTCTCTTAATCCCCTTAAACACCAATCTGGAATAGTCTTAATTCCACCCTCTCCCATAACAGTTTCAACCATAATAGCAGCTGTTCTATTTGTTATAGATTTTTTTAATGATTTATGATCTCCAAAATTAAAATGATCAAATCCATTAACTTTAGGTCCAAAGCCTTCAGTCATTTTTTTAGATCCACTTGCATAAATTGTAGCTAGTGTTCTTCCATGAAATGAATTTTTTACACAAAGTATTCTATTTTTTTTGAGTTGGCCTATAGAGTAAAAATATCTTCTAGCAACTTTAATGGCTGCTTCTGTTGCCTCTGCACCACTATTTTGGAAGATCACATAATCTGCAAAAGTTTTTTTTGTTAATCTTTTCGCTAATTTTTCTCCTTCTGGTATTATAAATGCATTAGATACATGCCAAAGTTTTTTTGATTGTTTATTAATTGCTTTGACTAAATATGGGTTGGCATGACCAAGAGAATTAACTGCAATACCTTGAATAAAATCTAAATATTTTTTTCCATTTGTTGAATATAAAAAACTTCCTTTTCCATTTTTAAATGAAATTTTTCTTCTATTATAATTTTTTGCTAAAGCACTCATAAATTATGATTTAATTTTATAACCTCTTTTATAGAGATAAAAAGCTATAAACCACATTATAAAACTTAGTATTGTTAAATATATTAAACCTACAATTATCGACCCATCTGATGTTCCAATAAAACCATATCTAAATCCATCAATCATGTAAAAAAATGGATTAATGTAACTTATGGTTTGAAAAAGTTTAGGTAATTTATCAATGGAATAAAAAACACCTGATAAAAAACTTAGTGGTGTTATAATAAAATTAGTTATAGTTGCCGTATGATCAAATTTTTCTGCCCAAAGACCAGTGATAAAACCTAAACTACCCAATATAAAAGCACTTAAAAACCCAAAAATTAAAATATAAAAAATATTATTAATAGGTATTTCAACTATTAAAGAAAAAACAATTATTGAAATTATCGCAATTAAAAAGCTTCTTGTAAGCGCTGCAAGAATTATTGCCATAGAAACCTCAAGTGCTGACAAAGGTGCATAAAGCATATCAACAATGTTTCCTTGGATCTTTCCTATCATTAGTGAAGATACTGAATGACTAAATGACTGAGTAAGAATGCTCATTGCAACTAACCCTGGTGCCAAAAAAGTTATAAAAGGAAAACCAAGAACATCTCCTTTGTTATTTCCTAACGCTAATGACAAAACCGATAAAAACAATAAACTCGATACAAGCGGAGATAGTAATGTTTGCTGCCAGACAGCCATAAATCTATTACATTCTTTAATCCAAAGACTTTTAAAGCCAATCCAGTTTATAAAACCAAATCTAATTACACGAATTTGATAACTTTTATTTAATTCAACCATAGGTAATCATATATAAATAAAAAAAAATTAACTGTGTAAAAAACAAAATTATCTATTGTTTTTTTTTTATTCCTATGTGATCTATATATAGTTTTAAAATTAATTAACATACTAAATATAGATTATGAGCTGGAACGAAGAAAAAGTAGCTAAACTTAAAGAGCTTTGGGGCAAAGGTAGCACTGCTAGTCAGATTGCTGAAATAATAGGTGGTATTAGTAGAAATGCAGTTATTGGTAAGGCTCATAGACTAAATCTATCTTCAAATATTAAATCAAGAAGCATTTCGCAAAATAAAAATTTTCAAAATAATGCAGATGTAAATAGCTCAAAGCAAAGTTATGTGAAAAAAAATAAATTCAAATCTTTGATTATTGAAAAGGATTTTGAACCTGAGAATCCAAAGAAATTAGAAGAGCTAGACGAAAGTTCATGTAAGTGGCCTATTGGTCATCCAGAAGAAGAGAAGTTTTATTTTTGTGGAAGATCCTCTTTAAAAGATTTTTCTTATTGTAAACTTCATTTGCTTTATGCTTATCAGCCAAAAGGAAGAAGAGAAGAATCGGTTGAAAAAGAAGAGGAAGTTCCTCAATATATTGAAAAGAAAATTAACTCAGCCTAAAATTAGTTAATTAAAAAAAGTAATTTTTTATTTTCTGTTTTTTGCATCGATGCCTCGCTTAATAGATTTAATAATCAAATATATTAGAAATGAAAAACTTAAAAATATTAATATATAAATAATATTTATTATCATAATGTGTACCATATATCTTTGTCTAAGAACTTCTATCAAGAATAGGCTTTAATTTACTTGATTGTATTTTTTAGTGGAAAATTGACCACCCTCTCTCCACATATAGCAATATTTTGCCACTTCTTGTTCAAAAACTCTTGTGCTGGGAACTCCAATATCAAAATTAGTTTGATATTTTTTTGATGGAATATTATCATATTTAAGAAGCTTAAGTTGATCCACCGTCAATAGTGGTTTTGGAAATAGCTGAAATAAATTTGCAGATATATTTGCAGCAAAAAAAGGGAGAGGTAATAAAAGTCTATTCTTACCAATAAGTTTTAACAGTTTTTTTAAGATTTCTTTTAACGAAATTATTTCAGGGCCTACACACTCAATTATTTTAGAATATATATTGTTAGAAATTACATGATAAATAATATCTGTTAAGTCAGAACAATGAATTGGGGCAAATTTAGTATCTCCTTTATAATAAAGAGGAAAAACTGGGAGCCTACTCAACAAAGTCATAAAATTTGTAGTGAAATTATCATCCACAGAATAAACTACTGATGGTCTCAATATTGTTGCTAATGGAAAATTTTTTTGAATGTTGGCTTCACCTTCTAGTTTACTTTTTGCATATTCTGAATTTATTGAATCATTAATACCTAATGCTGATAAATGAATAAATTGCTTAACATTATACTCCTTGCATAGTTTTGCTAAGATAGATGGAAATATACAATGAATATTTTTAAAAGTATTACTTTTTCCTTTTTCATATAAAATACCAATTAAATTAATACAAATATCTGTTTTGCTAAAAAGTTTTCTAATCCTAGATTCATCAAAAATATTAGCTTCAACAATATCTATATAACCAGCATTAGCCTGAGTTTTTATTACATAACCTTTTTGATGAAGATTCCGAGTAACTACAGTAACTTTATAATTATTTTTAGTAAGATTCCTGATTAAATGACGACCTATTTGCCCACTACCGCCAAAAATTAGACAATTTTTTACTTTCATATATATATTTACAAATGAATATTGATATTAAACTTCACGAGAATGATTTACCAGAAGATTTAGATTTAGGCAATATTATAGCAGTTGATGGAGAATTTATGGGACTCGATGTTAAACGTGACCCATTATGTCTCATACAAATCTCCAGTGGAAATTCAGATGCTCATATTGTTCGGTTAGATAGATCAAATTATAATGCACCAAATTTAAATAAAATACTTTCAAATGAAAAAGTAACTAAAATATTTCACTATGGAAGGGCTGATATGGCTCATATTAGATATTATTTAAAGACTGAAACTAAAAATATTTTAGACACTAAAATTGCCTCTAAGCTAGCTAGATCATATTCAGACAGTCACTCTCTTAAAATTTTAATCAAAGAATTTATTAATATTGACATAAGCAAACAATTTCAAAGTTCTGACTGGGGTGGTGAGTTAACATCAGCTCAGCTTAAATATTGTGCTAATGATGTTGTTTATTTGCATAAAATACATGATGAATTAAATAAAATTCTTGTACGAGAAAATAGAATTAATTTATACAATGATTGTTTAAGGTTTTTGAAAACAAGAGTTGATCTTGATTTAGCTTTATTTAAAGATGATATATGGTCCCATTAGGTAAAAAAAAAGATTATAAAAAAATTGCAAAAGCTGTAATTAGTTTGGAAATACAAGCTTTAAAAGAGTTAAAAAAATCTATTAATAACTCTTTTAATGATGCGGTTGATGCAATTGCAAAATGTCAGTCTAAAGTAATTTTATGTGGTGTTGGTAAAAGTGGCCTAATTGCATCTAAAATTTCAGCAACATTGTCATCTGTTGGAACTCCTTCTTTTTCTCTTTCTGCAAATGACTGTTCTCATGGAGACCTAGGTAGCATTTCTAAAAAAGATGTATTAATTCTAATTAGCTACTCAGGGTCAACTGAAGAGTTAAAAAATATAATTAAATATGCCAATCGAAATAAAATCACCTTGATTGGTATAATGTCCAAGAAGAATTCCATTTTATATAAAGCCTCTGACATTAAACTTTTTATACCTGAGGTTACTGAGGCTGGTCTCGGGATTGTTCCAACTTCTAGCACAATAACTCAACTAAGTATTGGAGATGCTTTAGCAGTAGCAACATTAAATAAAAAAAATATAAGTAAAAAAGATTTTAAAAAATTTCATCCTTCTGGAAATTTGGGAATAAAGCTTAAAACAGTTGAGGATATAATGTTGACCAAGGATAAGGTGCCTTTTATAAATGAAAACTCGAATATGAAAATTGCTCTAAAGACCTTGACTCTAAAAAAGTTAGGAACCCTAATTGTAAAAAATACAAAGGGAGATACAACTGGTATAATTACTGATGGGCAAATAAGAAGAATGGGTCAAAAGAATCAAAACTTACATGGCTTAAAAGTTAAACAAGTTATGACTAAAAATCCATTTAAAGTTAATAAAGATATTTTAGCTCAAAAAGCATTGGCTATAATGAATGAAAAAAAAATTACAAGCTTATGTGTAAATAGTTCTAGTAAGAAAAATAGAACAATTGGCATTATTCATATTCATAATATACTTGAGGCTAATATCTATTAAAAATAAATGCAAAGAAAAGTATTTTTACAGTTTTTTTTATTTATAATAATTTTAGGTTCGCTTGTCATTTTTTATAATGTCTATTTTGTTGATAAGAAGTTAAATATACTTTCAAAAAATACTAATGATAAGATTGCTCAGAATAGTAAAGATTCTAATATTATTTACAACATTGAATATGTTGCTAAAGATAAAAAAGGTAGTAGCTATTTACTCCAATCTAACTATGGTAAATTAAATATTAATCAGACTAATTTAATTACATTAGAAATTGTTACAGCAGTAATAAATTTAGAAAACTCACCTCCTATTAATATTAATTCAGATAAAGCTCTCTACAACAACACAAACCATGATACAGAGTTTTATGGAAATGTAGTAGTAACGTACTTAGAGCATATTATTACCTCTGATAACTTAAATCTGTATTTTGAAAAAGATGAAGCTGATATTTTAAATAATGTGGTCTATAAAAATTTGAATACTACTCTTGAGGCAGATAAAATAAAAATTGATTTGTTAACAAAAAATTCTATTATATATATGAACAACAGTTTTCAAAAAGTGAAATTAACAAACAAAAAATAATGGCCATAATTAAAAAATTTCGTATTAAATCTTTTAAAACTAAAAAACCAATAATAGAATTAAATAAACTATCATTATCATTTGGAAAAAGGGCAATTCTCGATAATGTTAGTTTTTCTCTTAATGAAGGGCAAATTCTTGGATTACTCGGACCAAATGGAGTTGGAAAATCAACAATATTTAATTTAATTACCGGACTAATAAAACCAGACTATGGATCTATAAAAATTCAATCAAAAATTGTTAATGAGTACCCTATTTATTTAAGGACAAAAAAATTCAAAATTGGCTACGTTCCTCAACATGGAGGATATTTCCATGACCTAACACTTTTCGAAAATTTAAATGCAATTGGTGAAATTTTAGTTACGGATAAAAAAATTAGAACAGAAATGATAAATTCTTTAATATCAAAATTTGAATTAGACCCAGTGATTGATATAAAAGCTAGTCACTTATCTGGAGGTCAAAAAAAAAGGCTAGTTATAGCCCTGGCCCTGTTAGGAAATCCAAAGATTTTACTTCTAGATGAGCCTTTTGCAGCTTTAGATGTTTTAACAATAAAAATGTTACAACAAATTATTGTGAACCTACAAAGTGAACGTAATATATCAATAATACTATGTGATCATCAGGCAAGAGATCTTTTAACATGTGTTGATGTTGCGGTAGTGTTGTCTAACTGCAAGATAGTAGCAAGTGGAATGCCTAATCAATTAATAAATAATATTGAAGCTAAAAATGCTTATTTTGGCGAATCTTTTAAAATAAATTAAATAAAAATTCATTCGATATGACTAATGTGTTGAAGATAAATAAAAAAATTATTTCTTATAATAAAAAAATAATTGTTGATGGAGATAAAAGTCTTTCAATAAGGTGGGTTTTATTAGCTTCTCAAGCTACAGGAAAGTCTAGAGCTGATAACCTTTTAATTTCCGAAGATGTAGCTGCAGCTATAAATTCCATAAAAAAATTAGGAATAAAAGTCAAATTATATAAAAAAATTTGCGAAATTTATGGAAATGGAATTAATGGCTTCAAGTATAAAAAAAATTTAATAATTGATGCTAAAAACTCAGGCACACTTGGAAGATTAATACTTGGTCTATTAATTAAATCGCCTCAAAAAATAAAATTAATTGGTGATAAAAGTTTATCCAAAAGAGATTTTTCTAGGATAATAATACCTTTGAGGAAATTCGGAGCCAAGTTTTATTATAATAAAAAAAATAAACTACCTTTGTCAATCTTAGGCTCAAAATCTACAGAGGGTATAAATTATTTTGAAAAAAAAGGCTCAGCCCAATGTAAAAGCAGTGTAATGTTAGCTGCACTAAACGCTTCCGGAACAACATTTATCAAGGCTAAGAAATCAAGAAATCATTCTGAATTACTTTTTAAATACTTAAAAATACCTATTAAGATAAAAAAAACTAAAAATTATGACTTCATAAATATTAAACAACCAAAAAAAATTAAAGCGTTTAACTATCAAATTCCAGGTGACATAAGTTCGAGTGCTTTCTTTATAGTGCTTACTATATTAGCCAATAATTCACAGCTATTAATTAAAAATGTCAATGTTAACCCTTCAAGGACAGGTGTCATTACAATCTTAAAAAAAATGGGTGCAAAAATATTATTTAAAAACAAAAAAAATTATAAGGGTGAAAAAATTTCTGATATTTTAATAAAGAGTTCAAAAAACCTTAAGGCAATAAACTGTCCACCAGAATTAAATAGTAGTGCTATAGATGAGTTTTTAATTATTTTTTTAGCAGCTGCAAGAGCAAAAGGAATTTCTTATTTTAAAGATATTGCTGAATTGAATCAAAAAGAGAGTCCAAGACTAAACTTGGGCTCTAAAATATTGAATATGATGGGTGTAAAAACAGAATTAAAAAAAGATTCAATAAAAATATATGGGCAACCCAGTTTAGAGGTAAAAAAACCTATCATTATTAAAAATTATTTAAAGGATCATAGAGTTTTCATGATGAGTGCAATTGCTGCTTTAACTTGTGGTGGTGAATGGAGAATTCATGACAAAGATTCTATAAACACATCCTTTCCAACTTTTTTAAAAATACTTAAGAGTATAAATAGTAAATCTATATGAAATTAAAAGAAAGAATTAAAGTTGCAATCGATTCACCTGCTGCTGCGGGGGCTGGCACACAAGCTAAATTAATTTCAAAACACTACAATTTATTTTATTTGGATACTGGAAAAATTTATAGATTAATTGCAAATATTAAACTTACTCAACCTAAAAAATACAGTCATTCTCTAATAAAAGAAAAAATGAAAAAACTAAATATGAAAGATCTACAAAACAAAAAATTGTTATCTGATAAAATTGGGACAATAGCTTCCATAATAGCAAAGGATAAGAAGGTAAGAAAACTTGTCCATGCATTTCAAATTAAAAGTGCCTATCATCCACCTAAAAATTATAATGGTTCTTGTTTGGATGGAAGAGATATAACTTATAAGATAATACCTGATGCTAATTTTAAATTTTTTATAACTGCCAATGTAAAGACTAGGGCTTTAAGAAGATATAAAGAGCTAAAAGGATTAAATAAGAAAATATCTTTTAATGAAGTCTTAAAAAGTATCAAAAAACGTGATAAAAGTGATTATAATAGAAAAATCTCACCACTTATGAAAACTCGAGATTCGATCTTGATTAATACAACAAATTTAACTAAAAGATCATGCTTTTTAAAAATTAAACAAATTATGAATAGGAAACTAAAAGCTTAATGGAAATTTATAAAGATCTTTCAAACCCTGCCTCAAAGGAATTCGAAAAACTACTAAGCTCACAATTTACAAAAACAGCAAACCTTGAAGAAGGTAAAATTATTACTGGAACTGTAAATAAAGTAACAAACAACTTTATCTTTCTTGAAGTTCCTGGATTAAAGTCTGAGCCAATTTTGGATATAAATGAATTAAAAAGCATGGGTATGCTTGATAAAGCAAAAGTTGGTGAAAAAATTTCAGTACTTCTTGAAAGGCTTGAAGACAAAAAAGGTGAAGTATTAGTATCGGCCTCTAAAGCACAAAAAATTCAGGGGTGGGAAAAATTAGTTGAAGCCTATGAAAAAAATGAGCCTATCATGGGCAAAATTACTGGTCGTGTTAAAGGTGGCTGCATTGTAGAGCATATTGATACAGGATCTTTAATGTTTTTACCTGGATCGCAGATTTCAGATAAACCATTAAAAGACATTAGTCATTTAATGAATGAGCCCCAAAAATTTGCTCTTATTAAATTAGATAAAGTTAGAGGAAATGCTTGTGTTTCCAGAAGAGAAATTATTTCTTCATTTAAAAAAGAAGATAAAATTAAGATAGTTGAAAAATTTAAAATTGGAGATGTAATTAAAGGAGCTGAGGTAAAAGGTTATAGTTCATTTGGTTGTTTCTTTAGTGTTAATGGAGAGCTTGATGTTTTAGTACACCTTCAAGAAATTTCCTATTCAAGAGTTAATCACCCAGATGAAGTTTTTACAATTGGTGAAAAGCATGACTTACTAGTTATTTCAGTTGATAAGGAAAAATTACAAGTTGGCTGTTCTGTAAAACAGCTTTCCCCAGATCCTTTTGAAAATATCACAAATTACGAATTAAATAAAATCTATAAAGTTAAGGTTGTTAAACTTATGGACTTTGGAGCTTTTTGTGAATTAGAAACAGGATTATCAACTTTATTACACTCAAGTGAGTTAAGTTGGACTAAAAAAAATATCTCTGCAAAAAAAATGTTTAAAGTTGGCGATGAGATAGATTGTATTATTACTGAGGTTGACAAAGAAAAAAGAAGAGTTGCGATTTCACATCGTTTAACCACTGAAAACCCGTTTGAAAAATTTGAAAAAACTTACCCAATCGGATCACTAGTTGAAGGTGAAGTTGTTAGTAAAAATGAATACTCTATCTTCCTAAAAATTGATGACTTAGAAATTGATGCATTCTTGCACTGTAATGATCTTACTTATCTTACAAATGCTGAAGAGGAATTAGCTAAACATAAAGTTGGTGATAAATTAAAGGTCAAGGTATTAGAGGTTAAAGTTGCTGAACAAAAAGTTAGAGTCGGCTTACGTCAAACTCAAAAAGATCCGTTTGATTGGTTTAATGACAAAAAAATTAAACAAGCGATTACTGTTAAAATCATATCTACTGATAACAAAGGCTTAGTTGTTAGACCCGAGGGTTGTGAAATGGATTTTATTATTAAGAAATCTGCCATTGCTATCAATGCGGCTGATGCTAGGCCAGCAAGATTTACAGGTGGAGAAAGAATTGACTGTGCGATTCAAGATTTAAATTTAGAACTTCGTAAGGTAACTTTGTCTATTAAATTACTTGAAGAAATTGATAGGAAAGATGCTTTAGATAAATATGGTTCTGAAGGTTCTGGAAAAAACCTTCCTTTTTCATCACTTTCTAAAGATTTAGAGAAAAAGAAAAAAGAAGACGAATAAAAATTGGCAATTGTAAAATCAAAACTTCTAAAACAACTCTCAGATAACTACCCAAATTTCTTAAAAAAAGATCTTGAAAAATTTACTAATATTATTTTGCATGAGATTAAGCAGACTCTCAAACGTGGAGAACGTGTTGAGTTAAGAGGTTTTGGTATTTTTTCAACCAATACTCAAAAAGCCCGTATTAGTAGAAACCCAGCTACAGGGGGGAAGGTGAATACACCAGAGAAGAAAACAATTCACTTTAAAATGGCAAAAGAAATGTTTAAAAAATTAAACAATGACGAATAAAAATATCTTTGTAGCATGTGATGTCTCAAGTCAAAAAGAAATA
>Ga0307986_10003701_pt1 | contig 10549 bp, 10 predicted proteins | sample EllFjometageno82_FD_203170 | JGI IMG/M metagenome (GOLD analysis project Ga0307986, IMG submission 203170) | Marine microbial communities from Ellis Fjord, Antarctic Ocean - #82 | ecosystem: Environmental > Aquatic > Marine > Unclassified | place: Southern Ocean | collected 2014-10-09
GAATGAACTTAAAAGAAGGTTAGGTGAAGATAGAAGGTTTTTCTCTTACTTTCATCCAGCCCTTGAAGATGAGCCTATTATTTTTGTTCAAGTAGCCCTTACAAAAGGTCTTGGTAAATCAATACAAGAATTGATGAAACCAACAAATAATGAAGAAAAATTGTATGACACTGCAACTTTTTATTCAATTAGTAACTGTCAAGAAGGCCTCTCAAGAGTAACCTTGGGTAATTTTTTAATAAAAAGAGTTGTTTTTGAGATTCAAGAAGAGTTACCTCATATTAAAAACTTTGGTACCTTGTCACCTATACCGGGGTTTGCTGATTGGTTTACTTATTTAGAGGACGTTAAAATAAAAAATATTTTAGGTGATTTAAAGGATCAAGATGTTTCTTTTTTAAAGTTACAGAATTTAAAGTTAGGTGATGGTAGAATTATAAAAAATAAAGAAGCCATAATAAAATTAGTAGCCCATTATATTGTTAATGAAAAAAACCAACAAGGGTTACCATTAAATGAGGTGAGTCGATTTCATCTAGGTAATGGAGCTATCGTAGATGATATAATTATTAATGCGAATATTTCTGAAACTGGATTTAAGAGATCTTTTGGTGTGATGGTTAATTATCTTTATGAACTCAAAAATATTGAAAAAAACCATGAAGATTATATGAATAATAATAAAGCGACTGTCTCCAATAAAATAAAAAAATATCTAAATAATTAAATATGTCAAATACAGTAAATAAAAATTTCTTAAAAGACTCTTATTTCATTAAGGATTTAAATTTATGTAGTGTTCGTTTAATTAATAATAGTAAATTTCCTTGGATAATTTTAATTCCTAAAAAAAAGAATATTACAGATATTACAGAGCTTAATCTAAAAGACCAAATTCTACTCATGAAAGAAATAGTATTTTGTAGTAAACTGATGAAAAAAATTTTTAAAACTAAAAAACTTAATATTGAAAAAATTGGTAATATTGTGCCTCAACTACATATTCACATAATTGCACGTTCTAAAAAAGATAGTACATGGCCTTTATCTGTCTGGGTCATTAAGGGTAAACCGTATTTAAAGGACTCACTAGAAACGGCCATTAATCGATTAAAAAAATATTTTTAAGAATGGGGTCGGGGTGGTTTCAGTCTCCCTACGCCACCCTTATATTACTTCTATGTGATTCTCTCTAAATAGTTACACACTTAATAATTGAAAGTAGACTTTATCAACTCCTTGCTTTACTAAACTAGTTAACAAATTGATTCATATATAATTTAAATTTTTAAGGAAGCTTTGATTAAAACAACACTCTCATCATTTGCTAAATCTATCGGATTTAATTCACAAAACTACATTCCAAAAGAAGGAGCGTCTTTTTCTTTATTTAGAATTGAGGTTTTATCAGGCTTAACAGTTGCTTTAGCTTTAGTACCTGAGGCGATTGCCTTTGCTTTTGTTGCTGGAGTTGCACCATTATCAGGACTTTATGCTGCATTTATCGTTGGTTTAATCACTGCTGTATTTGGTGGACGCCCTGGAATGATTTCTGGAGCAACAGGTGCATTAGCTGTGGTAATGGTTTCTTTAGTTATGGAGCATGGTGCTCAATATTTATTTGCAACTGTAGTCTTAATGGGTGTTTTGCAATTGTTAGCTGGAGTTTTTAAACTTGGTAAATTTATAAGAATGGTTCCTCAGCCAGTCATGTTAGGTTTTGTTAATGGCCTTGCTATAGTAATTGGTATTTCACAACTAAGTCAGTTTAAAACTATTAATGCTCTAGGAGAGTCAGTTTGGATATCAGGCAATACATTACTTTATTCAATTATATTTGTTGTGTTTACAATGTTTATTATCTGGTTCTTACCTAAGATAACAAAGATGTTACCTTCAACATTAGTAGCTATTTTATTTACAACAATCCTAGCTTTAACCTTAAAAATTGATATACCGAATGTTGGTGATCTTGCAAGTGTTAAAGGTGGTCTTCCAAATTTTTCTATTCCAAGCGTTCCTTTTAATATTGAAACATTGAAAATTATTTTTCCCTATGCTTTCATATTGTCTTCCATAGGACTGATAGAAAGTTTATTAACTTTAAATTTAGTGGGAGAGATAACTAATAAAAGAGGAGGCGCTAGTCAGGAATGTTTAGCACAAGGATTAGCTAATACTATTACAGGTTTTTTTGGAGGAATGGGTGGTTGTGCAATGATAGGACAATCAATGATTAATGTTAGGTCAGGTGGAAGAACAAGAATAGCTGGAATTGCAGCTGCATTATTTTTATTAATTTTTATTTTGTATACCTCTTCTTATATTGAGATGATCCCTATAGCAGCCCTTGTAGGTGTTATGTTTATGGTTGTGATAGGTACGTTTGCCTGGAATTCACTAAAAATATTATTTTTTGTACCTAAAAGTGATGCAATGGTTACAGTTCTTGTAACCGTTGTAACTGTCCTTGAGGATTTAGCAGTTGCAGTAATAGTAGGAGTAATAGTCTCTGCATTAGTTTTTGCATGGAAGTCTGCCTCAAAAATTAGAGCTACTGAAAGACCTTCTAAAACTGAAAAAGGTGCAAAAGTTTATGAAATAGAAGGAGCACTTTTTTTTAGTTCAACCAATAGTTTTTTAGAATTATTTAAACCAGAAGAAGACCCTGAATTAATTATTATTGATTTTGCAGGATCAAAAGTAATTGACCAATCAGCTTTAAAAGCAATTGAAGATATTGCCGATAAATATAATAGCTTCGGAAAAAAAGTTAAACTTAGACATCTAACTCGTGATTGTCATAAATTACTAAGCAGAGCTGGTCAGCTTGTAGTAGACAGTGACGATGATCCTGATTATGGCGTTGCTGTTGATTATGATGTTAAATTAGGTATTTTTGGAAAATAAAATGAGTAAAGAGATAAAAGCTGACGATGTTATCTTCAACTTTTTTAAACAAATTTGTGATGAGAAAAATAATGAAAAATGTGTTGAGCTTGGCAATAGTTGGATTAATGCAATGAAAACTAATCTTACTAATATGGAAAAAAATCTAGAAGAGACCGATAAAGTTAAGCATCAAGAAAATATTGATAGCAATATGAATCATCTTAATAATCTGAAGGATAAATCTGCTGAACAATGGCGTGAATACGCAACTCAGTGCATGGTGGAAATCCTAGATCACAAAACTAAATCTTGAATTTCATTAAAAGATTATTTTCAAGCAGTAATTTAGAATTACAAATTAATGATGGAGGTAGATCAGCAGCTGGATACAAGGGCAGGGCTGGGGATTGTGTTGTTAGATCTATAGCCATTGTGTCGGGCCTTTCTTACCAACAAATTTATGAAGACCTTTATAAAGCAAATGAAGAATTTAGAACCACCTCAAGAACTAAACTAGCAAAAAGTTTAAAACAAAAAAATGACAGTCCAAGGTCAGGCACTCATAGAATTGTAGTTAAAAAGTATCTTGCAAAATTAGGATGGAACTGGACACCGACAATGTTTATTGGACAAGGCTGTAAAGTTCATTTAAAAAAAAATGAACTTCCAACTGGTACCTTAATTGTATCTTGTTCAAAACACATAACGGTAGTAAAGAATGGCGTCTTACACGATACTTATGATTGCTCTAGACGTGGTACAAGATGCGTTTATGGATATTGGACTAAGCCTAATTATATTTAATTTTTTGATTAATAACAAGCACTGCTCCGATTAATAAAATAGGTAGTCCAATAATCAAATTTATCTGTAATTCTAAATTTTCAAATATAGTTGATATTAGTAGAGCAATAACCGGCATAACAACACCAACATAACCAGCTCTGCCTGGGCCGACTTTTTCTAATAATTTTAAATAGAAAATAAAAGCAAATATTGAACCAAACACTGAAAGATAAGTTAAAGATGCAATATATCTGAATGTAAATTCAAATAATAATTGCGTATTATTTAATTGTATAATCAATAACGTTATTAAAGAACCATATAACATTGAAAAAGCAATTGTTTGAATTAAAGGAAAATTATTATTTAAGTTTCTTTGATGTATCATGTTACCAGTTGATGCACAAAAAGTACCAAGTAAAGCTAAGAATAAACCAATGTGCGTTCCATTACTTAAACTAAAATTAAAAATTTCTTTATTAAATATAATAATGATTCCGATCATACCTATTGCAGCTCCAATTAAAGTTTTAGTAGTAGGTTTTTTTTTGAAATAAAACCATTCACCTAAAATATTCATTATAACAACTGTTGAAAAAACTATTGCTGGAAATGCACTGACTAAATAAGTATTAGATGTATAAAAAAACACATAATTTATTGAGTAAAGGCATGCTCCAAAAAACAAAAACCAGATATGTTGATTAAAAGAAAATTTAAAACTTTTTCTTTTAATCATTAAATATACAAAAATAATTAATGATGCTGCTACAAATCTATAAAAAACTGAAACCAATGGATCCACATATCCTAATTGAAATTTAATTAAATACCAGGTAGGTGACCAGCAAAAAAGAGTAACTGTAAATAAAATTAAATTATTCATTTAAATTTTTTAAAAATATAAACGATATAAAAAATTTACCGAAACTACCGTTAAAACAATAACTAGCAGGTATAGAGAAATATAATCGCGAGGGGTCATCATAGTTATTAATTACCTCTATTGTTGACTAGTAGCTAGCTTCTTTATTTGCTATTTTCACACTCAATTGTTGCAAATTCTGTAGCCCTCATTATCTCTTCGGGTTCCATTTTAAAAATTTGATCTATTCTTTCATCTGAAAATTTTTTACTCAATTTGTCAACTGTACAAGTGCAGTAAATTTTTGCTCTGTCAGATCCAATATATGTTTTTGAATTGGCGTAACAGCCTATGTACAGCTTTTTCTCAAATTCAGGACTTAAAGCCTGACTTTTTGAGTTAATAAGAAGAATAAACAATAATAAGAATTTATATTTTTTGATCGTATTCACCAACTTTTCCAGTTTTTTGAAGTAAATTATCGATAAAATTAAATATTTTTTTCTTTCTTGCATCTGATGTAGGGCTTTCAGTCACAATAACTAAAGAAGGTTTATTTGATGAAGCTCTAATTAAACCCCATGAACCATCTTTAAAAGAAAATCTAATTCCATTAATTGTTAGAATTTCAGTTATTTCCTGATCATCAATTTTGGTCTTTGCATTTTTAATAGCATTTACTTGTTTTACCAAATCCTCAACTACTTGATATTTTTCTTCATCTTTACAAAATGGTGCCATAGTAGGAGTTTGAAAAGTACTGGGTAATTCATTAATAATTTCATTCATTGTTTTATTTTGATTATCTAATAGATGACATACATGGATAGCTGAATTAATTCCATCATCATAACCAAATCCTAGAGGTTGATTAAAAAAGAAGTGACCACTTTTCTCAAATCCTGCTAATGCTTTTTCAATATTAACTTTTCTTTTAATATGCGAGTGACCTGTTTTCCAGTAAATAGTTTCACAATTATTTTTTAATAAAATTTTATCTGTTGAGTATAATCCTGTTGATTTAACATCAACTATGAATTTAGAGCCCTTATGTTTGGCTGATAAATTTCTTGCAATTAACAATCCAATCTTATCTGAAAAAATTTCATTACCTGTATTGTCTATAACTCCAACTCTATCTCCATCTCCATCAAAACCAAATCCAATATCTGCATTGTTATCTTTTACAGCCTTACTTATCTCGTGTAACATTTCTAAATCTTCTGGGTTTGGATTGTATTTGGGAAAAGTCCAATCCAAGTTACAATCTAACTCAATAACCTCGCAACCAATACCTTTTAATATTTCAGGTGCAAATATTCCTGCAGTTCCATTTCCACAAGCAACAACTACTTTAATCTTTTTTTTAATTTTATTTTTATTTATTAAATCTTCTTTATAAATTTTTTGAAAACCATCTATCTTTTTTTCACTTCCTTGACCTTCAATAAATTTTTGATTTAATGTAATATCTTTTAATTCTTTCATTTCCTCTGGCGCATGAGTTAAACCTTTTTTGATACCCATTTTAACTCCAGTCCAACCGTTTTCATTATGACTAGCAGTAACCATTGCAACAGCATCAGCATCTAAATTGAATTGTGCAAAATAAACAGTAGGTGACAGTGATAATCCAATGTCTTCAATATTACATCCTGTTGAAAGTAGCCCTTTTTTAAGAGCGCTTTTTATCTCTTCACTGTAAGACCTATAATCGTGACCAACAATTACCCTTGGGTTATTTTTTTTTGTATGTTTTATTATTTGGGTACCTAGACCTTTGCCGAGATTCTCTATTCCCTGTTGGTTTATGTCTTTTTCATATATCCACCTTGCGTCATATTCCCTAAAGCCATATGGATCTATTTTTATTTTTGTTGTCATTACTTATGTTTCTTACATTTATTTTAATTATTTTATTGATTTTTTTTAATAACGTTCTACAAATGTTCTGTTGATTAATGATTTATATAGTGTATCAATGCTCATTACATACAACATATAGTTGTTTTGTAAAATTTAAAAAAAAATATTATGAACAAAGTACTATCACAGGCACTCAAGAAAGCTGTCTCCGAATATATTCCCAATAATAGTGAGTTAACAAAAGAGAAAAAACCAGATTTATTCTCATTAAGTAATGAAACTGAATTATTTCAAAATGAAAAAGGAATAATTATTAAAATTGACAGATCGAGAGATTCTAAATTAACAGATTTTGGAAAAGCAACTTTAAAGGACAGATACCTTGGCCAAAATGAATCTTACCAAGATTTATTTGCACGTGTTGCAAGTTCATATGCAGATGACAATTTACATGCTCAAAGAATTTATAACTATATAAGTAATCTGTGGTTCATGCCAGCAACTCCCGTTTTATCAAATGGAGGAACAAAAAGAGGTTTACCAATTTCATGTTTTTTAAATGAAGCGTCAGATAGTTTAAATGGAATACTTGACTTGTGGAGTGAAAATGTTTGGTTAGCTGCTAAAGGTGGTGGGATTGGAAGTTACTGGGGTAACCTCAGATCTATTGGTGAAAAAATTGGTAAAGTTGGAAAAACTTCTGGAATAATTCCTTTTATTAAAGTTATGGATTCTTTAACAATGGCAATTAGCCAAGGCTCATTACGAAGAGGGTCAGCTGCATGTTATCTTCCAATTGATCACCCTGAAATTGAAGAGTTTATTGAAATGAGAAGACCTACAGGTGGAGATCCAAATAGAAAAGCTCTAAATCTTCATCACGGTGTACTGTTATCAGATGCATTTATGAGAGCTGTTGAAACAGATGAGCAATGGGCATTAAAAAGCCCTGCTGATGGATCTGTTCAACAAACTATTTCTGCAAGAAATTTATGGATTAGATTGTTAACTGCAAGAATTGAAACAGGTGAGCCTTATATTATTTACATCGATACTGTTAACAGACAAATTCCACAACACCATAAGCTTGCAAATTTAACTGTTAAGACTTCCAATCTATGTAGTGAAATAACGCTACCTACAGGAATAGATAAAAATGGAAGAGACAGAACAGCTGTTTGCTGTTTATCATCTTTAAATTTAGAAAAGTATGATGAATGGAAAGATGATACTGTTATGATTAATGATGTTATGAGGTTTTTAGATAATGTATTAACTGATTTTATTGATAGAGCTCCTGAACAATTTGATGATGCAAAATATTCTGCTGAAAAAGAAAGAAGTGTTGGTTTAGGTGTTATGGGTTTCCACTCTTATTTACAAAAAAATAGTATTCCACTTGAGTCAGTAATGAGCAAGGTTTGGAATAAAAAAATATTTAAACATATTCAAGAACATGTTGATCAAGCTTCTAAAGATTTAGCAGATGAAAGAGGACCATGTCCAGATGCAGCTGATTATGGTTACAATGAAAGATTTTCTAATAAAACAGCTATTGCACCAACAGCTTCTATTTCTATTATCTGTGGTGGAGCTTCACCTGGAGTAGAGCCAGTTGCAGCTAACAGTTACACACACAAAACTCTTTCAGGTTCTTTTAATGTTAGAAATCGATACGTAATTGAGTTGTTAGAAAAACATGGGAAAAATACAGAAGAAGTATGGTCTGGAATTACAACAAACCAGGGTTCAGTTTCTCATTTAGATTTTTTAAGTGATTTAGAAAAAGATGTTTTTAAAACAGCTTTTGAGTTAGATCAAAAATGGATTATTGAACTAAGTGGTGATAGAACACCTTTTATATCTCAAGCTCAATCAATTAACTTATTCGTACCAGCGGATATTCACAAAAAAGAACTACATAAAATTCATTTTGATGCTTGGAAAAAAGGTTTAAAGAGTCTTTATTATTGTAGATCAAAATCAATTCAACGTGCAGAAAATGTCAACGATACCAAAGCAATAGATGTTACTGCGAATGTTTACAAATCAAAACCAAAAACAACCGAACAACCAGAATACGAGGAGTGTCTATCATGTCAGTAGAAAAAATGGAGCCAAAAATTATTCAAGAAAAAAAAAAAGAAATAGTTCAACCACAAAAAATGGGATTATTAGTAGAAAACCCAGTTTACAAACCATTTAGATATCCATGGTGTTACGATGCATGGTTAACTCAACAAAGAATTCATTGGTTACCAGAGGAAGTGCCACTTGGTGACGATGTTAGAGATTGGCAAAAAAATTTAACACAATCTGAGAAAAATTTATTAACTCAAATTTTTAGATTTTTTACCCAGGCTGATGTTGAAGTACAAAACTGTTATTTAAGACACTACACAACTGTATTCAAACCAACAGAAGTATTGATGATGATGACTGCTTTTGCCTCAATGGAAACAGTTCACATTGCTGCATACTCTCATTTACTTGATACCATCGGCATGCCTGAATCAGAATATTCGGCTTTCATGAAATATAAAGAGATGAAAGATAAATATGACTATATGCAAAATTTTGATATGAGCTCAAAAAAAGATATTGCATTAACAGTAGCGGTATTTAGTGCATTTACCGAAGGTTTACAATTATTTGCAAGTTTTGCAATCTTACTTAACTTTCCGAGACATAATAAGATGAAGGGGATGGGTCAGATTGTTACTTGGTCTGTAAGAGATGAAACTCTTCACTGTAATTCTATGATTAGACTATTTAAAGAGTTCATTCACGAAAACCCAGAAATTTGGAATCCTGAATTAAAAAAAGAACTTTATAAAGCGTGCAGAACAATCATAGAGCATGAAGATGCTTTTATTAATTTAGCTTTTGAAATGGGTCCCATGGAAGGTCTTACAGCGCAAGATGTAAAACTTTACATAAGGTTTATTGCTAACAGAAGATTATCTCAACTAGGATTAGAACCAATTTATGATGTTAAAAAAAATCCACTTACCTGGTTAGATTCTATGCTGAATGCCGTTGAACATATGAACTTCTTTGAAGGACGTTCAACTGAATACTCTAAAGCATCTACGCAAGGGACATGGACAGAAGCATTTAATTAATTTTATCTTAAGTCCATATGTGCAGAAAGTAAGAGACACTATGAGTGAAATAGGTAATTTTATAAATTGAAAAACTTTGGATTAATAGTAATTGGAGCACATATTGGTGTTCATATTCTTGATGATATTAATGAGTATAAAGACCATGAAATACTGTTAATCGAACCGGTTCCTCATAATTTAAAATTATTAAGGAAAAATGTACAAGATTATAAATCAATAAAAATTGAACCAGTGACAATTGGAAAAAAAAATGAAATAAAAAAATTTTATTTTGTTAAAGAAGATTCTATCCCGAAACTAAAAAAACATTGGGCTAGTGGAATAGGATCATTTGATAAACAGCACATACTAAACCATAAAACTAAAAGGTTTAATGTAAGTAATGAAGACATTGAAACCATGGAAATTCAATGTCTAACCTTTATGGAAGTGGTGGATAAATATTCAATAAAAATGATTGATAAATTACTAATCGATGTAGAAGGATCTGAATTTGAAATATTAAATAGTATAGATTTTGATAAAATTGAAATTAATAAAATAATTTTTGAATTCAAACATTTTGATGGAACATTTAAAGAAGGCCCTAAATTAAAATTAATTAAAGAAAAGCTGATTAATTCCAATTACATGTTAACAGAAATCGATAAAGAAAATATCTTGGCTGAAAAAAAATAGGCTTATCTTTTATTTAAGGAAATAACCTTCCTGTGTTTACTGCCGTTATAAGCTGCAAGAGGTCTGATTAGTTTATTAGCAGCATGTTGCTCCATAATATGTGCAGACCAACCGGTAATTCTAGAAATTACAAATATTGGTGTAAAGAAATCAGTATCAAACCCCATTAAATGATAAGTAGGTCCAGTAGGGTAGTCGACATTTGGGTGAATATCTTTTCTTTCAATCATAACTTTTTCAACGATGTCATATATTTTTTCAAAAGTTTTATCTTTTTTGATTTTAGCAACTTTACCAAAATACTCTCTCATTGTTGGAACTCTAGAGTCTCCAC
>Ga0307986_10003702_pt1 | contig 10549 bp, 10 predicted proteins | sample EllFjometageno82_FD_203170 | JGI IMG/M metagenome (GOLD analysis project Ga0307986, IMG submission 203170) | Marine microbial communities from Ellis Fjord, Antarctic Ocean - #82 | ecosystem: Environmental > Aquatic > Marine > Unclassified | place: Southern Ocean | collected 2014-10-09
TTTTATATTTTAGAAAAAAAAATGAAATACTGTAGCACTAGAGACAAAAAATTAAATTTTGATTTCAAAGAAATATTTCAGAGAAGTCTTGCCCCAGATGGAGGCCTATTTATACCGAAGCAGATTAAAAAATTTAGTTCAAATGAATTAAAGAAAATGAAACGATTAAACTACATTGATCTTGCAACAAAGGTAGTCTCAAGTTTTTGTGTGCCCTCATTTAACAAGCAACAACTTAAAACTTTAATAAAAAAATCTTATAAAAAGTTTAAGAAAAAAGATGTCGTTAGTTTGATTGAATTAGACAAAATAAATCTATTAGAACTTTATCACGGACCTACATTAGCGTTTAAGGATATTGCAATGCAGTGTATCGGTAACATCTATGAAGAGTTCAATAAAAACAATGATAATACCACCAATATAATAGTGGCTACATCTGGAGATACAGGTGCCGCAGCTATTTCTGCTTTAAGTAAAAGAAAAAAAATTAACTTATTTGTTTTACACCCACATAACAAAATTTCAAAAGTCCAAAAAAAAATTATGACAACAATCGGTGGGAGTAATATCTATAACATTGCAATTAAAGGTTCATTTGATGATTGTCAAAAAATAGTAAAACAAATGTTTGCAGATAATATTTTCAGACAAACGGTTAACATGTCAGGTGTAAATTCAATTAACTGGGCAAGAATAATATTTCAAATAGTCTATTATTTTTACTCATTTCTAAAACTGAACAAAAAAAAATTAAACTACGCAGTACCAACAGGAAATTTTGGTGATATATATGCAGGATATATGGCAAAAAAAATGGGCTTACCGATAGAAAAACTAATTGTTGCGACCAACGAAAATGATATTTTACAAAGAGTTATCAACAAAGGAATTTATAAACCATCAAAAGTTAAAGCCTCAATATCACCAAGCATGGATATACAAATTTCAAGTAATTTTGAAAGACTCTTGTTCTATGTATTAAACTCTAAAGATACGGAAGTTAAAAAATTAATGAATAACTTAGAAACAAAAGGTTCTTTTAAATTAACTTCAAACCAAAGAAAAATAATTCAAAGAGATTTTTCTGCATTTAAAGTCACTAATGTAGAAACAAAAAAAATTATCAAAAGAATACATTCAAAGCATAATTTTTTTATAGACCCACATACTGCAACTGGTTTTTATGCTGCTAAAAAAATCACAAGTAATTATCCGTGTGTTGTTATGGGGACTGCGCATCCTTACAAATTTTTAGAAACCATGAAATCAGTAACAGGAAGGCAAATTACAAAACCTAGTCAAGTAACCAAGTTGATGTCTGGAAAAGAAAAGTATGATATACTTAATAATAATATTAACTTGGTTAAAAAATATATTTTAGAAAAACAATATGAAAATTAAAAAAGGTGAGAAACTACCAGCAGCAGATTTTTTTTATATAGACGACAATAATACTTTTAAAAAAATCGATACAAACTCTCTATTTAAAGGTCATAAAGTTATCATATTTGGTGTACCTGGAGCCTTTACCAAGGTTTGTTCAGCAAACCACCTACCTGGCTATGTTAAAAATTTTGAAGTAGCCAAGAAGAAAGGTGTTACAAAAATTATTTGCCTTTCTGTAAATGATCCTAATGTTATGCAAGCTTGGGGGGAAGTACATGGGGCAAGAGGTAAAATTCTTATGTTGGGAGACCCTTTTTGTAAATTCACAAAATCTATAGGAGCAGAAATTGACAGAAATGAAAAAGGATTAGGTATGAGATCAGCAAGATACACCATGCTTGTAGAAGAGGGGGTTGTGACTAGAATCGAAGAAGAATCCGATGCATCTGTGTGTGAAGTATCCGCTGCTGAAAATTTTTTAAAAGAAATTTAGTTTCTTACTGCCTCTGTAGCAAGCCTGTCAGCTATTTCATTGTATTTGTTACCAACATGAGCTTTGACCCATTTCCAATCAATAACTTGCTCTTTAGATAATTTATTTAGCTTTACCCATAAATCTTTATTTTTAACTGGTTTTTTATTTGCACTTATCCAGCCATTTTTTTCCCAATTTTTAATCCAAGTTGTAATACCATTTTTAAGATAAGTTGAATCTGTATAGATGGTTATTTTTGAGACTTTTTTTACTTTTCTAAGTGCCATGATTGGTGCCATTAGCTCCATTCGATTATTTGTAGTAGATTTTTCCCCACCAGATATATTGGTTTCATTTTTTTCTTCATCTAAAATTACGGCGCCCCATCCTCCAGGACCAGGGTTGCCTGAGCATGCTCCGTCTGTATAAATTATATATTTCACTAGAAATAATAATCTTCAAATTTTTTTGTATTTTTATGAAACTCTAGTCTCACCAAGTATTCCATGGGATCTTTAACTTTCACAATAGCGCCCTCAACTATATTTATTGTGTCGAACACTCTAGTCAGTAGAAATCTTAAAGCAGATCCTTGAGATAAAACCTTAATATTTTCTCTCTCACTGTCATTTAATTTCCTTATTTGGTTATAGCCATCCAAAAAATTTTTAGCTTTCGTTACATTAAAACTTAAGTTATTTTTAAATCCATCAAAGCATAAAGCATTAAAACAAATTGCTATTTCTAATGCATAAAAATCATTGCAAGAGAAATAAAAATCAATAATTCCATTAAATTTATCGTCTTTAAAAAAAATATTATCACTAAATAAATCAGCATGTATAATTCCTTTGGGTAAATTTTTTGGCCAATTTTTTTCCACATCCACTAAATTAGACTCAATTAACTTTGGTAAATCTTTATGTATGTCGGTACACTTATCTCTTACCTGTTCAAATATTTTTCTCCAAGATCCTATTGACAAATCATTTTGCCTTTGAATTTTAAAGTTTTTAGTTATTAAGTGCATCTGTGCTACTTCTTGCCCTAAAGACTTACAGTTATGAGGGCTCAAAATTTTTTTAGCCTTTCCTTCAAGAAAGCTAACTATCATTAAACTTTTACTTCCAAAAAAAGAAATAGTTTTATTATTTTTATTTTTAATAGGTACAGGACATTTAAAACTCTCTTTGTTTAGACCGGTCATCAAATCAGAGAAAAAAGGTAAGTCTTCTGTCCTAACTCTTTTTTCATAAATTGTAAGTATATATTTTTGGTTAGCAACAAGTAAAAAATAATTTGTATTTTCTATACCATCTTCAATGCCATTAAATTCATTAAGTTGACCGATGGAATAATTAGAGAGTATCTCTTCAATATTTTCTTTTTTTAGTTTTGTATATACAGCCATTTTAATTTAATTCCTTAGGTAATTTAAAAACTACTTTTTCTTCAGCAACAACAATTTCTTCGATAGAAACCTTGCAATTTTTTTTAATTTCACTAATTAAGATTTGAACTAGCTGTTCAGGTGCAGAAGCCCCAGAGGAAATGCCAATTATTCTGCTTTTTTTTATTTGATCAATTGGTAACTTTTTTCCAAAATGTATCAATTCTGAATTTACACATCCTGCTTTTTTAGCGACTTCAACTAATCTCACTGAGTTTGATGAATTTCTACTTCCAATAACAAAAAACATATCACAATTTGGTGCTATTTGTTTTACAGCATTTTGTCTATTTGTTGTCGCGTAACAAATATCTTCTTTTATTGGACCTTTAATGTTTGGAAACTTTTTTTTTAAAAGTTTAATTATTTCGGATGTATCGTCAACAGATAAGGTAGTCTGTGTAATATACGCCAAAGGTTTAGTAAAATCTTCTCTCCTTAAAGATTTAACGTTATCGTTTGTTTCTATAAGTCGAACGCTCCCTTTTGGTAGCTGACCCATTGTGCCTATTACTTCTGGATGATCCTTGTGACCAATTAAAATGATATCAAAACCATTTTTAAATAACTGTTCGGATTCTCTATGAACTTTTGAAACTAAAGGACAGGTAGCATCAATATAAGATAAATTTTTTATTTTTGCCTCTTCAGGAACTGTTTTTGGCACACCATGCGCTGAAAATATTACAGGTCTAGTTAGATCTTTAATTTCAGACAACTCTTCAACAAAAATTGCTCCTCTTGTTTTTAAATCCTCAACAACCTGCTTGTTGTGCACTATTTCATGTCTTACATAAACAGGCTCTCCGTATTTAAGCAAAGTTTTGTTTACAATTTCTATTGCTCTTTCAACACCCGCACAAAATCCCCTAGGAGAAGCTAAAAAAATTTTAAGTTCTTTTTTCATTTTTTTCCAATAAATATTCAAGTAATATATGTGGAAAAGTTAGTGACGCCAAACCAATAAATATAACTTTTAAGATTGCTGCATCTAGAACATGATAATTTTTAAGAAAATAAACAGCTAATAAAAATAAAATAGCTGTAATTACAGTCAATGGAAGTGCTTTTTTTATAAATTTTTTAAAACCTTTTTTAAAATTACCTTCATCTAACTGCGTAATTAAAGACACGGAATGTCTAAAAGAATGTATGAAGCAGAAATACAAAGTAAAAGCGACCAAAGGTGAAAGAAGATAGTACAATAAATTTATCGAAAAAAGATCAAAGAATAAAAATCCACTGTTATAACGTATGTTTTCTTTCCCAAATAGAAAATATATATTTGACAAAAGAGCAGAATAAAAAAATACACTGATAATATTTGTGTCACTTAAGAATAAAAGATGATCAATATTAAAATTCAATAACTCAAATATAGCCACTGTATCCTTAAATTGAAAAATAAGAGGTGCCGATATAATTAAGGATCCTTTAATAAAAAAAATAAATTTCAATAAAATAGATTCGCGGGGTTTCATTATTTCACTATCTTCTTTTCCGAAGTGGTAGGACGCTACTAAAAGAAATATAGATAAAGTTACAGTAGGTGAAAAAAACCAGAACATTAAGATAAAAACAGAAATAATTATATAAGAGATGTAAAAAATAAAAATATTATTTATTTTATAAAAATGCAAAATCTTCTTACCTTTAATATGGTCTAGTGACCCATGTGAAATTCCCATTGTAAGTATTAAAAAAAAGCACATCGGTACAGTAAAAAATAAATTTATAAATTCAGACCACCAAAAAAGTGAAAAAGTAAAAAAGAAAAAATAGCATGCACCTTGTGCAAGTACCATTCGAGAATTGTTAAAATTTTTAAGCATATTAATATTATGTGATTTTATTTAAATAATGATTTTATAAATATCCATTTATATGGCATTCTTAGTATTATTAACAAATCTTCAAATATATTACTTTTATTCGATAAAAATTTTATAATAGTATCTGTAGAACCCTCAAACATTTTAAAGAATATACTAGGCATTTTCTCGGGGTATTTTTCTAGGACGTTTAAAAAAATATTATCCAAAAACTTATATTTTTTTTCAATAGCATATATTTTGACTTTTTCAATGTTATCAATGTTTTCTACTATATATTTGCTATGTTCTTGAATATTTAAAAAAGTGTACCCAGTGCTTAGCCGTGTCATCCCTCCTGCAGAACCAATATTAATTTTTTTATTTTCATTAGCTTGTTTTGGGTAAAAAAGAGGAATTGCCCCTTCTTCTTTGTAGTTAATCTTATAATTCTCTATACCCAGATTATTTTTTATATATTTTTCTATTTGAAAATTATAATCTCTTAAAGAGTTATCTTCTAATTTTGAAATCCATGTAGTTTCGATAAGTGCCTTATTTTTAGTAAAAGGCAGTGTATAAAAAAAATGCACATTACTTCTTTGCTCACAATCAAAGTCCATTAAATTGATTATTTCAGTATCAAAATAATCTTTTTCAGTTTCTATTTCCACTCCCTGAAAATGTTGCCACAGCTTTGATTTATTAGCATTGGATTCGGGTGCACTATTAAATATAAGAGCATCTTTAGTATTTATTTCATTCACATTTTTAAACAAGTAAATGTTCTTATTTTTCGATAATTCATTGTTAATTTTTTTGTAAAAAAGATCACTATTAACAGTCTGATAAGGGAAATTTTTGGTTTTAAGCTCATGTGATTTAGAAGAAATATTTATAGAAAAATTGTTCCAGTTTTTTATTACACAGTCTTCAAAATTATGATTAATTGTTTTCCAAAAAGACCAGGTTTTATCTCTCTTGTAATCAGTTCTTGGCTCAATAATTGCTAATGACTTATTTTTTAGTTTATTATTTATTTCAAGTTCGTAAGCTAGAGATAAGCCAGAACATCCGCCACCAATAATAATATAATCAAATTCTTTCATCGAAATTTATTTCTTTACTTATGATTAAATGTTCATTTTCTTTTAAATGTACTTTTGAATTAATAAAAAAAAGTTTAACAAAATCGTAAAAAGAAAATAAAGTTTCGATAATTTTACCAATATTTGAAACATAAACTTTTCCTGTTTTATTATATTTTTCTATATTTTTTGTTTTTAAAATATTATTTCCAATCTTTTTATACACTCTTCTAGCAACAATAATTGAAAACCTAGAAATTATGGGGATTGATTTTATCGCTTTAAATGAACTCTCGTAAAAGGTATCTGCCAATTCAATAGTTTCTTTGATAGATGCAAAATCATGTTTGATATAAAAACGATTTATTTTTTTATCTTCTACCACATCTCTTGATATGTTAGTTAATTGCATTGCTATACCTAAATCTATTGCACACTTAAGCGCAAATACATCTTTAACTTTTAATATTTTAGCCATCATAAGACCAACTGTTCCCGCAACTCTATAAGAGTAAACAAGCAAGTCTTTTTTATTTCTAAGTACTACTTCCAGTTTTAAATCAGACTCAACTCCGTCAAATAAATCCTCAACTACTTTTTTTGATATATTTTCTTGCTCCATAAGTTCACAAATATTTTTAATTACAATGTTCGATAAATTTTTTCTTTGAAAATTTAATTTAAATTCTGCAAATTTTTTTTGTTTAATACTCAGGGCACTATCTTCATCTGCTATATCATCAACAGTCCTACAGAAATCATATAAGATTGAGCATTTTTTAAAAGTTTTTTGAGACAAGAAAAAACCAGCCCAATTAAAAGATTTGGCGTGTTTAGATATTAAGCTTTGTTTTTCGATCATTACAGTAACTCATCCAGCACCTTTGCCGAAGATAATACGCCAGGCATACCAGCCCCAGGGTGTGTTCCTGCACCGACAAAATAAAGATTATCAAAAATTTCAGATTTATTATGAAATCTGAAGTAGGCAGACTGAGTAAATTTAGGTTGGATAGAAAAACCAGAGCCGTGAAGTGTAGATAGTTCTTTTTCAAAATAATCAGGTGTTAAATAAAAATCACTAACAACACTTTCTTTTATTCCAGGCAATACCGTTTGATCCATTTTATTAAGTACTAATTCCTTAAATTTTTTTCCTTCATTTGACCAATTAATGCCAGATAAGTTGTTCGGAACAGGCACCAAGACGTAAAAAGCATCGTGATCTTTAGGCGCCATGCTAGAGTCTGTAGCTGTTGGTCTATGCAAGTAAAAACTTATATCGTCAGATAATATTTTTTGGTCAAATATTTTATTCAAATGGTTTTCATAAGATTTCCCAAAGTAAATAGTATGGTGAGCAACTTCTTTAAATTGTTTTGTTGATCCAAAATAATAAACAAAAAGACCCATGGAGTAGTTCATTCTCTTGACTTTCTGATTAAACAAAAAACCATATTTTTTTTTAGATTTAATTAAATTTTTGTAAACATTTGGAGGATCAGAATTACAAATTACATAATTTCCATATATATTCTCCTTGTTATTAATTTGTACACCTTCAATTTTATTTTCAGAATTTAACATCTCAGTCACTTCAGCATTTTTAATAACTTCAACACCTTCCTCTTTCATTAATTTTTCCAAAGCATTTACAATACTACCCGTCCCACCAATTGAATAATGTATGCCCCACTTTTTTTCTAAATATAAAATAAGGGTATAGATAGACGTTGTTGTAAATGGATTTCCACCAACCAAGAGAGGGTGCATACTAAAAACTCTTTTTAATTTTTCATTAGAAATATAACTTGAGACTAATCTATATACAGACTGATAACTTTTTAGTTTCAACAATGCAGGAATTTGTTTAAGCATAAATTTAATATTATCAAAAGGCTTTGTAGAAAGTTCTGTAAAACCCTTGTCAAAAATTTTTTGAGTAAAACTAACTAACTTTTTATATCCAGAAATGTCATTTTTTGAAAATTTTAGTATTTCTTTTTCCATTTTTTTTTCGTCTCCGGAGTAGTCAAAGGAAGTCTTGTCTTCAAAAACAAACCTGTACCAAAGATCTAAAGGAACAATTTTTGCATAACTTGAAATTTTTTTATTAAACAACGAAAATAATTCTTCAAACAAATAGGGCGCGGTTATAACCGTGGGTCCTCCGTCATAAGTAAATCCATTTTTTCGAAACACACGCGCTCTACCGCCTAAATCAGGATGTTTTTCTAATAGCGTTACCTGGTAGCCCTTTGCACGCATACGCAAGGCCGCGGCAATTCCACCAAATCCAGAACCTATTACAATAATTTTTTTATCTTTATTCATTTAAGCTATGCTAATACATATAAAGTTTAATTAAGTATGACAAAAAAACCAAAGACCAGTTATTTTATGGATTATTTTTTTTAATAAATCCATCTTAAGCCTATTTTTCGAATATAAACTGATTCTATTTTTTGTTGTATTTTAGAGTTTTTTTAAAATTTTAACCTCAGAAAGGCAAAAAAGCCAGAAAAACAAGTGTTTTTTAATATAAAAAATACTTCTAAAGCATGAATTTATTATATAACTTCGATTTTATTGTTTAAGAAAAAATAATCTTAAGCAGTTTATATATAAACTAAACACAATAACTAATAACGAGGGAGTTTTTATGAGTAAATTAAGTAAAATCGCACTAGCGGCTATTGCCATTTTTGGTATTACTAGCTCAGCTAATGCAGCGACAGCTATTTTAGCTACAAATGATTTTGTAGGAATATCATTTTGGTTAGTTTCAATGGGTTGTTTAGCAGCTACAGCGTTCTTCTTTTTAGAAAGAGGATCTGTTGCACCTGCATGGAGAACATCAATTACAGTAGCAGGACTAGTAACTGGTATCGCATTCATTCATTACATGTACATGAGAGACATATGGATCGGAACTGGTGAGTCACCAACTGTTTACAGATATATTGACTGGTTAATTACAGTACCTTTACTAATGCTTGAGTTCTATTTTGTATTAGCAGCTGTTAAAAAAGTACCATCATCAGTATTCTGGAAACTTTTAATCGGATCAATAGTAATGTTGCTAGGTGGATACATGGGAGAAGCTGGTTACGTATCAGCAATGGTTGGTTTCATTATCGGAATGGCAGGTTGGATATACATTCTGTTTGAAATATTCTCAGGTGAAGCTGGAACATTAGCATCTAAGAGTGGCAACAAGTCTTTAATCACTGCTTTCAGTGCTATGAGAATAATTGTTACTGTTGGTTGGGCTGTTTACCCACTAGGTTATATGTTTGGGTATTTAACTTCTGGTGGAGTGAATGTTGACGCGCTTAACGTTCTTTACAATGCTGCAGACTTTTTAAACAAGATCGCTTTCGGTCTTATTATTTGGGCTTGCGCAATGCAAAATACTAGTTCTAGATCAGCTAGATAGTACAAAGCATTTTAGAATAGGGCGAGTTTAAACACTCGCCCTATTTTTTTGCGTATTTAAATTATAGATTTAAGTAGATTTTTTTTTTAAAGCTGACTTTGTTTTATCTATGCTTGAAGCAAAAATTTTGTTTAATTTATTTTTATCTAAAGAATTTTTTAATAAAACTTCTACTGTTTGAATAGAAATTTTAACTGAAGCATTTTTTATGTCTTTTAAGGCTTGATTCTTCATTTGTTTAATTCGATCTTCAGTATTTTTCTTTCTATTTTCCATTTGGATATGAAATTCTGCATTTGCTTCTAAGATGTTCTTATCAGCGTCATCAGTGGCTGCGTCAAACATCTTTTTAATCTCATCTTTTGCGTCACTAATTTTTTTTTCATTTTCACTGAAAATATTTTTAGACTCTTCCTTGAGTAACTCAGCGTCATCAACTTCAGATTTTATAGTTTTAATGTTATGATTTAAAGCATCAGTTATCTTTTGAGGTATTTTAAAATAAACTAAGACTCCTAAGAAAATAAAGAATGAGACGGCAACCCAAAAAGTAGCATCAATTGTCATAAATATTTACCTAAGTTTTTTTTAGTTGTCTCAAGTATAGCAGCTTTAACGCTACTTTGATTCATGGGTTCTCCAGAAATTTGTTCAATTACTTTTGAAGCCATTTCCTCAGATATAGTTGAAATATTTTTTAGAGAGTCTTTTTTTAAATTTTCTATTTCTTTTTCTGCACTTTCGATTTCAATTTCTATATCTTTATCAAATTTTTTTTTTTTACTTTGTATTTCTAAATTTAATTTATTTTTATTTTCAAAAATAATTTTTTGAACTTCTTTTTTTGCATTTTCTATTGATAGCTCATATTCTTTTAGTTTTTCTTCTGCTAGATTT
>Ga0307986_10003703_pt1 | contig 10549 bp, 8 predicted proteins | sample EllFjometageno82_FD_203170 | JGI IMG/M metagenome (GOLD analysis project Ga0307986, IMG submission 203170) | Marine microbial communities from Ellis Fjord, Antarctic Ocean - #82 | ecosystem: Environmental > Aquatic > Marine > Unclassified | place: Southern Ocean | collected 2014-10-09
CTAGGTGGAACTAGGTTTTATGAAAGAGCTGAAATAAAAGATGCTGTGTCATATTTAAGAATCATAAATCAAAAATATGATGATTTAGCTTTAGAAAGAGTAATTGAAAATCCTAAAAGGGGTGTGGGTGAAAGTAGTCTCAAGCAATTATATAGTTTTGGTAGTCAAAATAAACTGTGCCTTGAAGACGCGATTAAAAAACAATTAGAAATTGACGGTCTAAAACCAAAAATTAAAACAAGCTTATTACAATTAACTAAAATGATTGATAAATGGAGAATAGACGCAAAAACCAATAAGCATTATGATCTTTTGAAAATTGTACTAGATGAGTCAGGTTATTCTGAAATGCTTAAAAATAAAAAAGATTTAGAAAATGAAAACAGACTTGATAATATAAAAGAACTCCTTAGGGCTATGCATGAGTATGATAATATACAATCTTTTTTAGAGCACGTTTCACTTGCCACATCTATTGACAAGGAGTGGGAGGGAGAAAAAATTAATTTAATGACCATGCATGCCGCAAAAGGATTAGAATTTGATGTCGTTTTTTTACCTGGGTGGGAAGAAGGTTTATTCCCTCACCAAAAATCATTAGAGGAAAAGGGAGATTTAGCTTTAGAGGAAGAAAGAAGACTAGCGTACGTAGGTATAACAAGGGCCAAAAAAGAAGCCTATTTGTCTTTTGCGATGAAAAGATCATATCATGGAGAATGGATGGATGCCTTACCCTCAAGGTTTATAAACGAAATTCCAGATGAAAATATAGAAAAAAATGAGATTGAAACTGCGTCAGAATTCAAAAGTGACTTCGAATTCAACCAAGATATAGATATCGATTTTGACAGCGAATATAAAAGCCCGGGCTGGGAAAGATTTAAAAAAAACAAAATGTTAAAATGGAAAAAATAATAAAATTAAGAAAACTGTTTAAAATCTTTAATTTAGACGGTTATATAATACCAAAAAATAATAATTTTTTTGGTGAATACGTATCTGATGCTGAAGATAATTTAAAATATATCTCTAATTTTACTGGGTCAGCTGGTTTTGCTGTCATTCTTAAAAACAAAAATTACATATTTGTAGATGGCAGATACACTATCCAATCAAGCATACAATGTGGCAATCAATTTAAAATTTGTACTATTCCTCAAAAATATCCTTTTGATATTTTTAAAAAAGAAAAAAATTTAAATCTAGGATTTGATCCTAAACTTCATACAGAAAATTCATTAAATAGACTTTTTGGAAATTCTTTTATAAACTTAAAGCCAATTAATGAAAATTTAATTGATCTAACTTGGAAAAGAGAAAAAAACACAAATATTAAACCTTTTTATCTCATAGAAGACAAAGACGCAGGTTTAAAAGTTGATCACAAATTAACCAAACTGGTAAAACTAATTATATTTACTACAGCTTCTGAAAATGTTGCTTGGTTGTTAAATACCAGAGGTCAGGATACTGATTACTCTCCACTTCCTAACTCGCATGCTGTTATTGATGAAAATGGAAAAATATTTCTATTTTGTAATTTAAAAAAAATTAATAAATCTTTTAAAACTAAAATAAATAAAAATGTAAAAATTTATGATTTTAATTTATTACCAAATTTTTTTTCAAATCTATCCAATAAAAAAATCTTAATAGATACTTTGACTTGTTCTATTTTTTATAAATCAATTATAAGAAAAAATAATTTAATAACAGAAAAACAAGACCCGATTTATTATTTAAAATCTTTAAAAAATAAAACAGAAATTAAAAATTCTATAATATCACATATTTATGACGGAGCAGCGTTAACTAAATTTATATTTTGGTTAAAAAATAGTTTTAGAACAAAAAAAATAAATGAAATTTCAGCACAAGAAAAACTGTTAGAGTTTAGAAAAAAAAATAAATCATTTCACGATTTAAGCTTTCCTACTATATCTGGGGCAGGACCTAATAGTGCGATAATTCATTATAAAGCTGATAAGAAAAATAATAGGGTATTAAAACAAGGAGATGTATACTTGGTAGATTCTGGTGGACAGTATTTGTATGGCACAACAGATGTAACGAGAACATTATCTCTTGATGTTCAAAATAATAAAATTAAAGATATTTTTACTAGAGTTTTAAAAGGACATATCGCTGTAGCTTCATTCAAGCTTAATAAGAATTCTTATGGAGATAAAATCGACCAATCTGCAAGGAAGTTTCTAAGAGATATAAATTTAGACTATCCACACGGAACCGGTCATGGTGTTGGTTATTTTTCAAATGTTCATGAAGGGCCGCAGGCTATTTCTAGAGGAAATAAAGTTAAATTTAAAGAAGGCATGATCACTTCTAATGAACCGGGTTATTATAAAAAAAATCACTTCGGCATCCGAATTGAAAATTTAGTTTATGTAAAAAAAACTAGAGATAAATTAAAGTTTGAAGATCTAACGTTAGTTCCCATAGATAAAACCTTGATAGAAAAAAAGCTTTTAACTTCGTTTGAAAAAAATTGGTTAAATAAATATCACCAAAAAGTATTCAATAAGTTAAAAAAATTTATGAATAAATTTGAACTAACGCAACTTAAACAAGCCTGTTCAAATATCTAATAATTTATACCAATCAACTTCAGGAATAATTTTTATTCCTACTTTCTCAGCTTTTTCAATTTTTGATTTTGTTGGTTTGCTGTCACCTACAACTAGAATGTTTAATTTACTTGAAATATTTCCAAGTATTTTGCCCCCATTATCTTCCACTAAAGATTTTGCCTCTGATCGACTTATTTTTTCAAGCCCACCGGTGAACATGATTGTCTTACCGCTTAACTTGCCGTTTTTATTTAGAACTTTAGAATTTTTTATTTTTAAATATTTAATTAAAGATAATACAATATCTCTATTCATTTTATTTGAAAAAAATTCTTTTAAAGAATTTAGTTGAGCAAATCCAATTCCATCTAATTCTGCAATATTTTTTAATAAATTTTCTCGTTTAGAGGAGATAAAAAGTTTAATTAATTCAGTAACACTTACAAAAAAATTACTTAAGAGTTTTGCATTTTCCTGTCCTATGTGTCTTATGCCAAGGGAATAAATAAATCTATCAAGTAAAATTTGTGAAGATTTATTTGTTGCTATTTTTAAATTCTTTACTGAAAGTTCCCCCCACCCTTCTAAATTCTCTATTTTTTTATAATCTAAATTAAAAATATCTGATGGTTTTTTTATTAATTTCAACTCCCAAAATTGATCTATAACTTTTTTACCTAATCCTTCGATGTTGAATGCATCTTTAGATACAAAATGTTTCAACTTTTCTTTTGCTATGAATTGACATTCGTATCCTCTATCCGGACATCTCCTTATAGCATCCACTTTCTTTGTGGTTGGATTAATTTCTTTTATTGTGGCAAATCCGCAAGGACATTTAGTTGGAAAAACAAATTTTTTTGATTGTTTCCTTCTCTTACTTATATCTACAGATACGACTTGAGGAATAACATCGCCCGCTCTTTGAATGGTAACAAAATCGCCTATTCGAATATCTTTTCTAATAATTTCTTCTTCGTTATGTAACGTAGCATTAGAAACGACTACTCCACCTACGGTTACTGGTTCAACTTTAGCAACAGGTGTTAACGCGCCTGTTCTGCCAACCTGAATAACAATATCATTAATTTTAGTTATAGCTTTTACTGATGAAAATTTATATGCAATCGCCCATCTCGGAGAATTTGATGTGTTTCCTAATCTTGCTTGCAAAAGTAAATCATCAATTTTTATAACGAGACCATCGATATCATAATCTAGATTTGATCTAATTTTTTCAATTTTATTATATTGGCTATCTATTTCTTTAAGATTTTTGGCCAAAAAATTATGTGGATTAGCTTTAAAACCCCATTCATTAATTTTTTTTAGAAAGTCTGACTGCTTTTTGAAAATAAAAGGTTCTATTTTACCAAATCCATAAACAAAAAAATTTAAAGGAATTTTCGCAGTAACAAGAGAGTTTTTTTGTCTTAACGATCCACCAGCTGCGTTTCTAGGGTTAGCAAACTTATCTTTTATTTTTTCAAAATTTTTTTTTCCAATATAAACTTCACCTCTTACTTCAAGAGTTTTTGGTATGTCTTTTCCTTTAATCCTATGAGGTATTTGGTTTATCGTCTTAAGATTGTCAAGAATATCTTCGCCAATTTCTCCATCACCTCTTGATAGTCCTCTAACTAACGTTCCATCTTTATAAGTTAAAGAAGCTGAAATTCCATCAATTTTCGGTTCTAGAGAAAACGCTAAGTCTAAATTTGTATTATTTAAGTAATTGTTAATTTTTTTTGCAAAATCATTTATATCATTGTTGTCAAATGCATTTGCTAAGGAAAGCATAGGTTTTGCGTGTTTTATTTTATTAAATTTTGAAGAAGGTTTAAATCCAATTTTATTAGTAATTGACCCATAATTTTTTAAAAATAAGTGGTTTTTTTCTGTTTCTAAAATTTTTTTTTTTAAATCATCATATTCTTGATCTGACACCGCCGGAGAATCTTTATCGTAATAGGATTTGTTATGTTCATCTAGTTGCTTAACATTGTTGAGGTAATTCTTTATTATATCGTCTTCTTTGCTGGGCATTTTTTAATTTAGTATTTTTTTAATTGTTTTTTTTATTAGTCCGTCATTTTTTTTTATTTCATTTTTTTTTGGTAATTTATAGGATTTATTTAAAATTTTGTAAGTTTGTGCGTACCATTCACTTGAATTATAATTATAACCTAAAATTGCTGCTACTGCTTTTGCTTCTTCAATTAAGCCAACTCTGAAATAAATTTCTACCAATCGATGCAACGCCTCTTCAATAAAAACTGTTTCGGCATAATCATTAACAATAATTTTTAATCTGTTAATAGCCGGTATCCACTTTTGTGTAGTTATATAATATTTTGCTATATACATCTCTTTAGCAGCGAGTTGATTGTTTATTAAGTCTAATTTGAATTTCAAATCTAGTGCATATTCTGTGTTCGGAAAATTTTGTAAAAAAAATTGTATTTTTTTTTTGCTTTTTAACAGTGGTTGAATGTCTTTTTTTTCATCTAAAATTTGTTCATATAAAACAATTGCAATTAGATAATGAGCATATGCTACGTTTTTATCTGCAGGATATTGTTTTATATAGCGCTCTAATTTAGCAACGGCTTCTGGATAAAAATTTATTATATAAAGACAATAACTGGACATTAATGAAGCTTTTGCAGAAAACTCAATTTGTGGCAAAATTTCCTCTGCTTCAGAAAATTTTTTTGAAGCAAAAAAATAATTTCCTTCTTCCATTAATTCTACGGCCTCTTTGTAGGTTTCAAAAGATTTTTCTTTATCAGGTGGGGTATTTAATTCTGGCTCTTTTTTAGAGCATGAGATAAATAAAAAAATTATTAAAAATAAATAGATTAATTTTTGATACATCACGTTACTCATATCAAATTAAATTAAATTAACTAGGTAAATTTCTAAAAAATCTTAAGCATTAACCGCTAGCTTGTTTGTTGGTGTTTTAAAATATGATTCTATAGTTTTAGATTCCTCTATTTCAATTATAGAATAATTTGATTTATCTTTTAATAAAGTCCTTAGAAATAAATTGCTTAAGCTGTGACCTCCTTGAATACAAGTTACACTACCTAAAATTCTGGAACCTGATAATAAAAAATCGCCAGCTAAGTCTAAAATTTTATGATTAACAAATTCTTTGTTATTTCTGAGTCCTGTAGAATTTAAAATTTCATTGTCTTTTATGACTATTGCATTATCTAAAGATCCTCCTTTAGCTAAACCAATTTTACGTATTTGTTCAATATCTTCATATAAACAGAATGTTCTTGATGTGTAAACATTAGATAAATCTTTATCAGAAAAATTAATTTTATTTTTTTGTTTACCAATCACATTGTTAGAGTAGACTAATTGAAAATCAACATTTAAACTATTCTCATTTGGTTCTATAGAAATAAATTTTTCATTTTCTTTAAATTCAAATTTTTTTAAGATTTTTAAATATTTTCTTTTTGAATTTTGTTTTTTAACTCCAATTTTTAAAATAGTTTCAACAAATTCTTTAGAAGAACCATCCATAATTGGAACTTCAGAAGCATTTATTTCTATCAATGCGTTATCAATGCCTGTTATATAAAGTGCTGCCAGCAAGTGCTCGACCGTTGATATACTGATATTAAAACTATTTTGAATTGTTGTGCAAAGCTTGGCTGAAGAAACGTTTTCAAAATTCGCTTTTACAATATTGTTTAGCTCAAGATCAGTTCTTTTAAAAACTATTCCAAAATTTTCATCAGCTGGAATTATTTTAATTACACTTTCTAGCCCATTGTGTAATCCTATTCCTTTGAATTCTGTTTGTTTTGAAATTGTTTTTTGAAATAAATCCAACATGTGACACTTATACGAAACAATGATGGTATGTCTAAAACAACTAATGTTTCCAAAAAATACTAAAAATTAGCTAAACAACCTTGAAAAAAAATCAGAAATTATTGATTTTTTTTTATGGGATATTGGAATTGCTTCTTTTTCCCAGCCTTTACCAATGAGTTCACAGGCTCCATTAACTCCTCCTAGGAAATTCTGTTCAATGTTACTATTAAAGATGCATTCTAAAGAGGTATATTTGCCGTTTTCTAGAACATATTGAATATTTTTATAATATTCAGATGAATCTACGTAAATATAGATTGTATCGCTGTTTTTTAGGTTCTTGATGTTTGTATTTTTTTTGTAACAAATCTCAAACAACTCTTCTATGCGTGCTGTAATTATATCTAAAATTAATTGATATTTTATTTTTCTATAAGGTGAAACATAAAAAAAAGAATTTTCTAAATAAGTCTCATTGTTGTTTTTGATAACATTTTTTAATTCGATTTTTTTCATTAAATTCTCCACTTCTTCGATTTTAAGGGAACATAATTTAGATATATCTCTAATAATTAAATTAAAGCCAAAGTTAAAACTTTCAGTAAAAACATATGATTTATTTTTAAATAAAGAAACGCTAATTCTATTTTTTTGCAATCTGATGATTGTAAAATTTTTATCTGATTGATTATTTGATAAAAGATTAATTCCTTCAGCAAAAGTTTTTAAAATTATTTTTTCTATATTTAATCCGCAATTATTAAAAACTGATTTTATATTTTTAATAATATTTTTATTTACTAAAAAAAAGGTCATGTTTTGGTTGTAAAACTCGCCAAATAAACCGATAGGTAAATTTTCTAAGTTGTCGCTATCTAGTGAAAAATTTGAGTTAAAAAGATGAACTAAATAATCATTGTTTTCGCTTTCTAAGATAATTTTTTTTATATCGTTTAAAATATAACCTATGTCATCATTTGTTATTTGTGATCCATTTAATTTTTTATAACCGCTAACATTTAAGCAATTAATTTTATTTGGATTAATCACTATAGCTACATTGGAAAAGAAAAAATTTATATCGTCTTCAATAGAATTAATAGTCTGTTTAAGTAATTGACTAAAAGTTTCAATATTGATTACACGACCATTTTGAATTCCTGTTGTTTCTAAAATAATTTTTTTTAATACCTTAAAATTTTTTTTTTCGTTAAATAATACAACAAAAAATATTACTTTTTCACCATCTATGTCTATGATCAAATAAGGTTCGTTTAATTGCATGTTACTGTAAAATTAATTGATCTTTTATCCTAAAATCAAAAACCTTGTACTGAGAAAAATTATTGTCATCTAACATTAAATTAATTTTTAATAAAAGATCTAAATAATTTTTTTCTGGAAGTTTAATAACTTTTTCATTTTTAAGAACAATATCCCATCTACCAACATCAAAATAGTAAAAAGCTTTAATTCTATTTATTTTAAAGTTATTTTTTTCTAAATCACTATAAAAAATATTAAAATTTTTGTACTTACCAAAAATTGAAGGTAAATCTTCATATATTTTAAGATCAATAAAATTTATTTTTTCATTGTCTTTTGTTATATAAAATTTTTTTTTATTTATTATCTGTGTTGCGACTGGTGTTTTTTCAACTATAGAAACGTTTAAAGTGTTTGGGTATTTTTTCTTTAATTGAATATTTGATATAAAGTCATGTTTATTTACAATTTTTAAAATTTTTTCTTTGTTCAAAAAAAACAAATTTGTGTTCATTAAAAAACTAAAATCATTTTTTAATTCCAAAAAATTAGCACCTACGTTATTATCTATTAAAATTTCTTTTATAGGAAAAAAAATACTAATACTTTTTTCATCATGCTTGATATTGTAAGTGGAAAAAATAAAAAAAATAAATATAAGAAAATATATTTTTAAAGGTTTTTTCATTTATTAACACTTGCGTCATCAACAATTTTTTTTACAAGTTCTTTAAACGTCATTCCTACATATTTTGCTATTTCAGGTACTAAGGATAGATTTGTCATTCCTGGCTGAGTGTTTATTTCTAATAAATAAAACTTATTATTAATTAATTTAAAGTCAGATCGAGTTACACCTTTGCAGTTCATAGCTTTATGTGCTTTTTCAGCTAGTTTTAAAACAGCATTATAATTATTTTTATTTATATTAGCTGGCATAATGTGTTTTGTGAGAGCGGACTTAGAATATTTGGCTTTATAATCGTAAAATTTTCTTTTGGGTTTTAGTTCAATTGCTCCTAGGGCTTTACCATTAATAACTGCAACTTGAATTTCTTGGCCTGCAATATAATTCTCTACGATTAAAGTTTTGTAATTTTTTAATAGTTTAACTACAGATATTTTTAATTGATTAAAATTTTTACAGATTTCCACACCAATACTAGACCCTTCGTTAGAGGGCTTGACCACCACTGGATAATTAAAATTAAAATTTCTTGAAAATTTTTCTTTTAAATATTTTAAATAATTAACTGAATTTAAAGCAATATAATTTGGGGTTAAAAGATTGCTTTTTTTAAAAATTTTCTTTGAAATAATTTTATCCATTGCATTCATTGAAGAAATTATACCCGAGTGCGTATAAGGTATTTTAAAATACTCAAAATAACTTTGGACTGTCCCGTCTTCTCCGTCACTACCGTGTAAAGAATTGAAGATGAGATTAACTTTCTTTTTATATTGTTTAATTTTACTTAAATGCTTTTTGGCAGGGTCAAACGTTATAACTTTATATTTTAATTTTTTTAATGCTTTGGTGCATGCTTTACTTGAATTTAAACTTACCTCTCTTTCACTTGAGGTTCCGCCTTGTACAACTAAAACTGTTTTCTGTTTCATTTTTTTAAATATTGTGGCCAATTATTCTAATTTCTAATTCTAAGTTGATGTTAGTTTTTTGATATACTGTTTCTTTAACTTTATTAATTAAATCTTCTAATTCTTTCGCGGTTGCTTTACCTTCATTAACAAAAAAATTACAGTGTTTCTTTGATATTTTAGCGCTGCCTATTTGATAATTTTCACAATTTGATTCCTTAATTAATTCCCATGCTTTTTTATTTTCTGTATTCTTAAAAGTACTTCCACAAGTTTTTATTTGACTAGGTTGAGAATTTTTTTTTTTCTCAATTAAGTCCTGTTGTTTTTTTTGAATTAGCTCTTTTGGAAAAACTTTACCTTGTAATTTTACACTGGTAATTATTAAATTTTGATTTAAATTACTATCTCTGTAATGAAACTTAATATCAGAGGCCGGAATTTCTTTTTTGTTTCCGAAAATATCAATAACATTAATAGAATAAAGAATTTGTGAAATATTCTCACCATAGCATCCACTATTCATTCTTATAGCCCCTCCAATTGAGCCAGGAATACATGCCAAAAACTCTAGTCCAGTTAATGAATTTTCCAATGCAAAATCAGCTATTTTTTTGTCTAAAGTTGCCGCTCCTGTTTCTATAATGTTAGAGGATGGTAAATTTAAATAAGAAAATTGAGAACCTAGCTTTATTGTAACTCCTTTGACACCACCGTCTCTTATTAAAGTATTTGATCCAGCTCCTAAAATAATAATTTTTTTTGGTTTTACATTTTTAAAAAAAAAAATTATGTCTTCTACATTGCTTGGTTTAAAAAGAACGTCAGAAGGTCCTCCGAGATTAAACCAGCTATAGTTAGATAATTTTTCATTAAATAAAATTTTTTTTCCGTACTTAAATTCTATTTCTTTCGATATTAGTTTCATAAAATATTTTTTAGGTTGTGCATCCACTTAGATATTGAGCCCGCCCCCATGCCTATAACAACCTCATCCATAATTAAATTTTTTTTAAAATATTTGCTTAAATCATTTTCATTCTCTATTAAAATTACTTGAGTTTTAGAAAATTTTGATATTAATTTAGCAAATCTTTTATTGTTATATTTCCGATCGACTGCTTCACCTGCGGCGTACACTGGACAGAGTATTACTTGGTTTGAACTTTTAAAACACGATGCAAATTCTGATTTTAAACTTTTGATTCTAGAGTATCTATGAGGTTGAAATACAGCAATAATTTTTCTTTTTGATG